>Ga0116171_10001933_pt1 | contig 20164 bp, 16 predicted proteins | sample AD_JPNHW2_MetaG_FD_89798 | JGI IMG/M metagenome (GOLD analysis project Ga0116171, IMG submission 89798) | Active sludge microbial communities of municipal wastewater-treating anaerobic digesters from Japan - AD_JPNHW2_MetaG | ecosystem: Engineered > Bioreactor > Anaerobic > Digestate | place... | reverse complement strand
GCCGAGTATGGTTTACTTCGACTCGCTGGCGCAGAAACAGGCTGCGGCATGAACATCAAACCCATGGCAGTTTTACACTTATAAATCCCTGTTCCCTGTCCGAAGAGTCCAGACCACCTCAAATATCCTAAATAAATTTTATAAAATACAAATCTATTTGTCTTGATCATAACTCATAAAATACAAATTTAGTGCGTTTATTTTTAATCTCGAAATAGTTGTGAAAAGGTGCGGATAGAATCTACAAAGGCTGAAAACGGTAAATTATAGAAAATGAAGATTACGGAACGAAAGGTAGTAATTACCGGGAAACACAAAAGCTCATGAGAAGATGCGTCTTATGTAAGCTCGCTTTTTTTCCAAATCTTTACTACTTGATCAATTATGCTCCGTATAAGGAAGGTCAACACTTAGCGCCTGCCCCGGTGTGGCCAACCATTGCCATAATTGTCTTTGACTTAGACGCTTTTGGCACAGGCGCAACAATCCCTCACCTAAGTCATTGCTTTCTACAACACTTAATCGCCCACTGCCGGTAATGGCTAACGGCACACTTGGATCAACTCCAGGGTGGCAAATAGTTACGCAGAAAGTGTCCTTATGACCATGTATCTCTGCTGCAGCAAGAACCTCTGTAGCTCCGTTATAACTAACGAGATTATTGCCATCGCGTGATTTTAGTTCAAAAATCAAAGGAGGGGAATCTTCAAGCTGAATAAGATAATCGGGTGCACCAATTTTCGTTTTATCGTCAATACGTTCGAATTTGATTCCCAGATAACCAAGTATTTTTTCAAAGATATCCTCAAATTTATCGCCACGACTTTCATAGAACTTGTCAATCAAACCAATTTCACGACATCCCTTTGCTCTGTTGCGATGCCTTTCGGCAGCTTGATTTCTTTGATCCGATTTCCAAGATCGGCATCTTTCTCTTAACCAATTTGCTTTTGCATGAGGTGAGGGCTTTATTTTAGCAAAAATTTGGCATCTTATCTGTGCAGCATCTGGAGTTCCTAACATTAATAACTCTGGCCGCGCTAAATTAAATTCTCGCAAGGCCAGAATTTCTTCACGACTGAGACGAAATGGTTCTCCTGGCTGATTTAGGGAGTTTATCCAAAGAACATCATCTGGCAATCCACACGAAACACGAAAACTTAATCGGTTAATTGACCTTGGGAGTTTTCTGAGTGTCATCAATAAATTTCCTTGCCCTCTTAGGATTTCTGGCCTTAAAGGCTCTGGAGTCCTTATGTCAGATGCAGCGGAAAGAATAGAAGATAGGCCTTGTAATGCCCAACTTAGGTTTCTATACATTTCTAACAACATACCTGCCCTCAGATTGGAATGAGTTCTCTCCTGTTCGGCTAATTTGACACCGTTAATCCAGTCAAGAGCTACTTGGGCAGCATTTGTAGAAATTGGGTCTGCAAACCAATTCGGCTCGATAAGGTCCTTAGAATATTGATTTGCATCATAAATATTATCTTGCAGAGGCCATGGAAGCAATCGAGATTGTTTTATTCCTCCAGTCGAATGGAACTCTGGTGTAGAAAAAGAAGCTGCGAATATTAAGTATGCGAAACGGTTGATAGATTTATCATTAATGGGCGATCCTAGTAGACCTGCTAGGACTTGTCCCTTGTGCGAAAAATAATTCAGCAGCATGACTGCGCTAGCCGGCCGAAAGCCAGAATGTGCAACGGCTTTCCCTACCGGTGTAGCCAATAATCTTCCATCAGCCATTTCCACAACCATACCTGTTTGGATGAGATGCTTTATAGCTTCATTGATACGGGTAGGCCAGCTATTGAAGCTTCTAGTATTATTATCTTCTTCACGAAGTCCACTAAAAGATGTACAAACTAATTCGGTTACATTTACTCGTGAATGACACAAGCCTGACGCAATTAATTGAAGACTAAGTTGATCAAATAATGCCGCATTAATGCGACACTCGATGGGGGGTAGCTCATCTAACTTCAAATAATGCCTATAATAGTGCGAATGTGCTGCTGATTCAGAAAAGAAAATTATTCTCCCACCTTTGTGGTTGGAGCCCATCCTACCAACACGTCCAGCCATGTTATGAAATTCTGATGGATCTATGGGATAGTAGGCCTTTGCATCGCCATCCCATCGTTGCCATCTGTGAAAAATTGCCGCGCCTAATGGGAAGTTGACTCCAGCAGCGAGGGTTGATGTTGCATACACAACATCAACTTGATTCTTGATCAAACGATCTTCAACTATTTTTCTTTCTTCTTCAGTAAGATCTGCGCTATGAATTGCAATTCGATATGCAAGTGCGTTTGAAAGAAATGAATTGGCTGTTGTTTCCGGAAGATGCCCAAAATCCAAAGGAAGCTGAGAGCCATCATTCTTTACGCAATAATCAAGGTCATTTGCAGCAAGATCGTAAACATCTTGCTTCCTCATACAGAACACAATCACTGGTAGGGGAGTTGGCTTTAGATTCTTTAGATATTTAACCACCTTATTTGTATTTGGCTGTATACCTTTTGGAAGAGCTATATGAGTTATTTTTTCAGGATTCGAGGTAGTAACGCTCTCAATACCTGACGTGCTCCAGTATTCATATTGAAGATCTTTTTCGCGAGTGGCTACTTGCACCAGTGAAACATTGAGCCAGTTCGACAAGTCACGGCCGTCTTTATTCTCAATAACAGCCGATAGTCCAACAAATTGACGCCATCCGGCATTCCTTAATAAGGTTAGAAGAACCTCGACACTTTGTCCTCTATATTTGTCTCCTATTAACTGGATTTCGTCACAGACAATTACGGTATTTGCCAAAGACGACGGCACACCAGAAGCAGATAGCATTGCAAGGTATTTTTCATAGGTTGCAACAAGCAGTTGAGACCTTACAGGATCGGCAGGATTCTCGCCTTTACCATCGACAATAGCATCGCCGGTTGCGAGGACGATTTTAGAAAGGTCATTGTTCAAGTAATCAGTTAGAAGTAACTCCTGAAAATCATCAAATTTTTGTTTTGCAAGCGCTCGATGGGTAACTAAATAGACGGTATTTGCGTTCGTCTCTATGCCGTTAGCAATCGCCCAAACAGCAATTTGTGTCTTACCTGTTGAGGTAGGTGACACAACTAATACGCTTTTTCCAGTTCCCAAACCAGCTTTAAGCGCAGCATGTTGGGCATCGGTAAGTGCTGGGGTGTCTCCCTCGACGTATACCAATGTTTTGATGATTTTATCAGACAGGCCATGGTTTGCTGGAAGCTCGAATTTCATTTTTTAATTCCGTTTATCTGTAATGGAGTAAGTTGCCTAATAATTGAGCTAAATAGTACGATGTTGATCCGTGGCGCGGTTTGCTGGGAACGCGAAGCGTCCCCGAAGAGCATTTATTTTTTATCATATTCTGCCCCGATAAAAGGCGTACTGAACGTCAAAACAGCACTGCTATGTTCGGTGGGAACAATCTTTTACTTCTTGCTCCCGCCTAACCATATAACATTCTTGACAAGTATTTTCTGAAATTTGCCGAATCATACTCTATCTGAGGTAGAATAAAAAGAAAAAAACAAAATAAATCATGAGCGAATTGTACATTTGATAATTACTGTTGAAACATATCTTGCCATAATGATTGCACATCAACTTAATTTCAGGAAGAACATCAAAAAATACCTTCATCGAATTTTTTTTTCAGCTGCTGCTAAATCCTGCGTTGTTCATCTACAACTGCTTGGTATATGGTAGTATCCTGGATTGATCATTACTGTTTGAAAGAAAGTAACACCCGACATAAGCGGCTATATGGCCCTTCTTTACCTGAACTCCCTCACTTTTTCCTTTAGGCACATCACTTCCTTGGGGCAATCCTGCCAATCGTGCTCCCAACAGATGATCAGATCACACTGCTTTGGATCGTGCTTGTGCAGCTTAAAAGAAGATGATTTGAATTCAAATTCTGCCCGGCAGCTATTCCAGGTTCCTTTGGCATTTCTTCGTCTCAGAAGGGCGTCCGGAAAGGCGCTTCTGATAGCTTCAATCATAAAGCCCAGGTCATGACAAAGGGCGGCGAACAAGAGTATTACACCTTGCTCGTTAATGGGTTCATAGACAATACCGCGAACCCCAAGAATGCCACCGGTTTCGTGTACCTGAATATTCTCAATCCTGTTGAAACCCTCTGTAGGTGAAAGATCCTCTTCTGGCATCAATTCATCTACGCCCAATAAAGCCGCCAGACCTTCGTCTGGATCTTTTTTTGTCTTGCTGAATTCTTTCACACGGTCTTTACCGATGTCTGTAATCTTCCAAACCCCCCGCTCGGATCCGTCCAACTGCCTCTTTCGTTTCAAATACTCCCTCGCCCAAGCAGTTTTGTTCTTCCACTTGATAGCGTTACTCTTGTATTTTTCATACTCTTCCGGAAAGTCCGTGGGGTTTAGTCCCATTGTCTTTTCCACTTCAGGATATATTTCTGCTGGCTTTGCCTGCCCACCGAACTTTATGAGTGCCTTGAGCAATGGTATTTCGAACTCCATGAAGTTTAGACTCATTCTATCTTTCCTTTTTCACTACTGCTTATCTAGAGCTGGCTTTATTGGCGATTGGCTACAGTTTTGGGCCTGAACACGCAACGCATCCTTCACTATTTCCGCAACCGTGTCCTTACTGATGCCACGTTTTTTACAGTATCTTGACTGAAGCCACTCAGATAGTGTCTTTGTGCCTTTGCTTGAATTGCATGCTATGCAACATCGCACAATATTCTCACGAGTGACAATCTTTGCGTCGTTGACGATGTGTTCCCAGGTTGCGACAGCCTTTCGGGAGCCGCTTGGAGGCGTCTGCTCGATCATTTGGATACCGCAGTAGACACAGGTTTTGTCTCGCTCTTTTACTTCTCTTTCGAGCCAGTCTGGTATACCCCAGTGGTTCATCCACCCTCCGATTGGCTTCATTTAACGGTTGGCAATTTATCGAAGCCACACACAGTATGGTTTCGTAAGTCTCGCTACTGTGACAATTCCACGATAGCGCGATTTCATTCTTTCGGGATGTGGCGTCATGTCCTTTCGGATTGCGCAGACCGTAGAACAACCAAGTATGAATTTCAAAGGCTTCTGTGTTTCAGAGAAGTCTCCGTAGCCCCACAAATCCAGTGTTCCATTGACTGTAGTCATCATCATGTCGAACACAAGGGCCGCTGCACTGGTGTCTATCTTCCCAGCGACGGGGCTAATACCTTCGGGAAGTTGACACCACACCCGTCCATCCGCGGAATACTCTCTGGCTGGGTCCTCTCTTGTAGTCGGACGAGCGCCACCTCTAGTCGCTGGCTCAACAAATATCGTATATGTAGGTATTGTCTTACATAGTTCCTGTACTTGTGCGGGTCGTGCTTTTGGCGATTTCATGAGCCAGAAAGTCTTTGCTGTTCGCGCAATATCGATCGCTTTTCTGAGGAATATCGCTTCAACGCCTTCGCCAGCATGCTCTCCCATCACGCTTATTATGCAATGTGAGCATTTTAGTGCCTCTTCGAGTAATGTCATATCATTATTTTTATCGCTAACGCAAGTGTCACCGGGAGGCTAGAGCCGTTTTCTCGCCAAACTAGTGCATGCACTTGTTAGCCGTTTTACCTATTCTGCATTCACCATCTGTTGTTAGATTGCACCCTTTGGAATGAGTGCAAGAAAAAATGATACAGCACCATTGACACCCGGTTCATAGGGGTGAATTCGTTTTGGAGCCAATAAATTCATATAGGCAGCATAGCGCCACTGGTCACCTTTTCTTTGGTAGAGCTTGTAACGAATACCGTCGGAAACAATAAATCGTTCACACGTGGGATATGTCTGCGCGTAACTGATAGCCTGGTTGGGAGCATACCGAAGACCATCCCATAGGCGCTTAGATTCTATAATAACTAGAGGCTTACTATTCTCGGAGTATGGTGTGTCAAAAAGTGCAACATCAATGTTGTGCCATTCAATTTTTATCTTTTGTTCTGCCCATCCTAATGAAGTAAGTAGGGGTGCAATTAGGAATGTTCGTATTTCATGCTCGCCAACATCTGATCCATGCGAACTGTACCACTTCGCCACTCGTCTAAGACGCCAGATAGTGTTTGCAATGAGTTCGGCGTTTTGCCCAGGCAAACCCTCGATCATTAACGAATCTATTAGTTGATCGACGCTTATTTCTTCTGGCTCTGGCGGGATAGCGTTAGAGATAACCTGCTGTCCATTTACCCAGACTTGGTTTGCCTCATTAATCGCTCGTTGATTATTGACGCGGATAAGGGTGCCCCGTCGGAGACCACTTATGATGGACTGCGAAGTCGGTGTCTTCCAGTTGATTTTTCGGCAATGTTGAATATCCCAGCCATCTACGTCACCAAAGACATTCTCGTGGACATAATCTGAAGTGATTTCTCCAACCGCGACGATTTCCCAATTGCAACCGTTGGGACGCTTCAATACTACAAGATCACCTTTGGCAAGCTCTTCTGCTATTGTCTTGATAAATGGACGATACGCCCAACTATCAGGATTGTTATAAGCATCTTTGTTAGAGAAGTAGCCGCCTTCGGAGCCAGGGCCAACGAGAATCACTCCGAATTTCAAAAATACATCGGCATAATCACGGCTTCCATCACCTGCTGCTACTTGCCAAATCGTCACCTAGTACTCCTAAAGCAATTTAACGCCCAGCTTCAGCGGGAGCAGTATCCGATCGCTGCAAGACGTTGCTGACGGGTCGTTATTTATTTTCTCTTTTTATTTTTCTTTTCCAACTCCTGCATCGCTAAAGTAATATGTACATAGTTAAATTCGTCTACTGCTTTAGCTAGTGATTTTTGCCCGTTTAAATTTAGATGCTTGAATCTATCTTGCATATCTCTTAAAAAATTAAAGTAACCATCAAAGTCCTTTGAATATTTTTTGAATTCAAAAGTTCCATTTTTAAATGCATCCAGTTGAGCATAGTGTTTTTTAGATTTTTCTCCTCTAATGTAAGCATCCCACATTACAAAGACGTTTGGATTTTTTAAGTGCATCAGTTTTGGTGCACCTGTGAACTTAATACCTTCGATTTCTGATAATGAATTGTAAATTGTCTGAATGTCGCTTTTATAGTTGTCAAAATTAATTGTCTTAAAGTCTTGTCCTTTGAGTTTATCAAAATTTAGTTTGAGTTTTTCAAGTACCGTTTTGAAATTATCAATGTCAAATTGTTTAACTGCATAACGAAAAATAGCAAAGTTCCAGGTTGTCAAGATTAAGAGTAGTCCTTCTGTTTCAAAGCCAGAGTCAATTAGATTTTTAGCAAGGGTGAAAAAGTTTGTTCTTCCTTCTCTTTTATCAAAATCTTCCGTTGTTTTGTTAAATATATCAATATCAATCATTGTGTCTCTATGTGTTTTATAATGCGAGTCAACATTGTTTATATGGGTGATGTTAATATTGCAACCGGAGATAGTGCTGTCAGCATAAAACCCCTCATAAGAAAATGCAATTTAAATCTAATATCCTAATATTATACAATAATCAATACTTTTCCTGTTTTCTCACTTGGATGTTATATTGATCGGCTTAATATCCTAACTCATTTACTAGGGGTTCTCAATTTCGTTCATTTAATGAATTCTATTTGAAATAGAGGCTATTTTACAGAATTGTTGAACGCTTTGTTACAGCTATGCTCGATGAGCATCTCACTGCTATTGTCAGATTTCTTTAAATTCCAAAGGTTCAATATTGATTTTTACTCTTACCGGCCCTTGACAGTTTAGCCCATACACCAAGATAAATATCCGCCCTTTTTTGTTTCTTAATTCAATCTCATGTGTGAAATTACTGTAATCAATCAGCATAACTTGTTCTTTCATATAGTCGGCAAGTACAGACTTTTCAACTACAACCCTGTACTCATAATCGTCTCCAGCTTCTTTCAATAACATGTCTTCGGGGATTTTTAGACTTTTTATCAATTTTGCCATATCAGACTTGTAACGACTTCTGACAGTAAGCAAGTCAGTTCCTTTCTGATTTGACTTCTGTACCACGCTGTAAAACCCATCTTTCGTAAATATCCACATTCAGACAAGCCTTTCTTTTAGGGCATGATGACAAAATATCCTTCATAAATGTTTTATGCTCGCTTTCTTCAGTCTTTCTTAAAAATTGATTCCAACTTCATCTTGGCTGTTTCAATTTTTTCAGAAGCTTCTTTTTGACTGGCTTGCGGCACAGAGCCAAATTTAAAATAATCACAAAAATTGCTTCGGTTCTTTACAATTACTCTATCTGCCTGAGGCTCCAGACAATCATTATAGGCACCAATTTTGTGAAATCCACAATTCAGGCAACAGTGAAGATCCGAGCCACAAAATATACAGACCTCCTGTCTTCCGATAGGAGGTCTTATATCCAGTTCTTTTAAACACACGTGACACTTTATCATAGTCCACCATCGACTCTCTTCTTTAATTCCTTCCCTACCTTAAAAAACGGCAACTTTTTCGATTCTACGTTTGTCGTCTTTCCTGTCTTCGGGTTCCTTCCGGTATAAGCATCATAGTTCCGTACAGTGAAGCATCCCAATCCACGAATTTCAATTCTTCCATCATTCTTTAAAGTATCTGTAAAACCATCAAAGATAAGGTCAATTATTTGTGCAGCTACCTGATTTGTAAGATTATTCTTTTTAGCTAATTCCTGGATTAAATCCGATTTATTCATAACAGTTCCTTAATTAATAATATTTTGATTATTTCCCAGTTGATCAAATCGCTCTCGTATACATGCCACAAGTGTTCTTAGATCATTTTCCGGCAATTTCGAAAGAAAGTCCAGATCAGTATCTGTCTTGAGCAATTTTTTGATGATTTCCAGCAGGCCTTCTTTGTTTATCGTATCAGCAGACAATTATTCCTCCTCTGCAACTTTAAATAATAAAGGATAAACCAAATCGGCTATATACAAAAATAATAAAGAAGCAAATTAAAATATCAAGAATGACCGGGATTAAAAAATGACAAATAACTGTATTTTTAAGATAATTAGCGTTTTCTTAAACATACCCTTTTCTATAAAAATAGAATGATTACCTGTTGAAATAATTATTTTACTATTATCGTTCCCAAGACTTTTCTATGCTCTTTGTCTTAGCAACAACAGGTGTCTTTTCCGAAGCTTTCATAATGCTATGGCCGTCATAAATTACATCATTAAGTAAAAGTCGCTCCGGCACTGCTAGTTTTGTTGCCGGAACAAGATATTTCTTGGTGTTGTCGATGCTTTCAATCCGGTGATATGTTTTCCCCTGGTGTTGCAGATCGCCGCGGTATTCGCCTGTAATCGGCTCGTTAAGCTCGCCTTTCGGCACCTCCAGATACTTCCTTCCCGATATCGTGACTTCCTGGAATTTGTCGGTTTCTTTCTCAATTGTTTCGTATCCTCTGCGGTTTGCATAGTCGGATACAAGAGATTTTAAATTTCTTTTTTCTATGGCTTCAATAAAGGCTTCCCTGCTCTGGAAATTGTTTTTCCCGTAATAAAGTGTCGCATCCTCCCGATGTCTGGACAGGGAAACATAGGTTAAATGTTTGTCAAACCGTTTTTCCACCAGGACAAAAGAACGGTCAACGGTTGATCCCTGGGACTTGTGAACGGTCATAGCGTAACCATAATCAATATTCCTGTACTGACCCGGATCAAAAGAAACCATTTTCCCGTTTTCCAGTCTCACCAGAATTGATTTTTCTATAGCTTTGTCGTCAATCTTCAGGACTGTGCCCAGTGATCCGTTTTTAACATCCATTCCTTTGTTGTTCTCCAGAAAGATAATCCTTTCTCCTTCAGAAAAGGCTTTTGTTCCCTTCTCCGTATTTATGAAGTGCTCTTTTTCTCCCAGCCGCCCTTCCCTTCTTGCTTCCGCCCTCGCCCGTTCATTCAAGGCTGTAACTTGTTTGTTGGAATAGGCCAGAATTAAAGATGACTTGTCTGGATTTTGACTGGTATATTCCTTCCAGTCATTGACAAGTTTATCTGTTGCCTGATCGATATTTTGCCCTTCAAATATCTTTCCGTGATCGGCATATTTTTCAATGGCTTCCTTCATTTTTCCTGAAGGGTTGGACATTTCGCTGGTGGCTGCCGCCTGCCATTGTGTTTTTTGTCTCCTTACCAGGAGAACGTTGCAGCAACCCACATGATCCATAATCCCCCGGGCTGCGCCTCCGGCTTCGATGGCCGGCAATTGTTCGATATCGCCGGTCATAATGACCTTTCCTCCCGCCTGATCAATCCGGTCAAGTATGTCGTGCATCTGCCTTGTGCCGATGATACCAACTTCGTCGATAACCAGTATATCCTTTTCCGTGGGCAGTTCCCTACCCTTCTCCCAATTGCTTAGTTTGGAAAATATGGTTGTGCTTTCTATTCCACTGGAATGCTCCAGGTTCTCTGCGGCAATCCCGGAAAGCGCCACTCCCTGCACCCGGTATCCTTCCGCTTCATATGCTTCCCTTATTGCAGTTAGTGTATAGCTTTTTCCTGTTCCTGCCGCACCCATGATCATGGATACATCTCCACTGCCGGTTACATACCTGAAAGCTTCTCTTTGTTCCTCATTGAGTGTGTAATTGGCCAGGGTTTGTTTTTTGATTTCCGGTGATATGTCATGACCAAGCCGCATGTCCAGCTTTCCGGCAATGTCAATCATTCTCTTTTCTTTTATTATCATGCTCTCTGTCGTGTAGAGCGGCTTCCCCTTGTCATCTTCACCTATTTTAATGAGTTCTTTTGATTGAAGCATTTTCTTTTTTGCTTCATGGAATTGATTATCATCAAGAGTGTGTGTAATCAGGAACCGGTCTATGTCACTCTCCCGGAAGGCAACGTTTTGATGCGTCAGATAAGATAATGCTTTATCGGGATCGGCTATTATTTTTTCTCCGTTTGTCCATTTGATGACTGCGTATTCTCTCGCATTGTCTATGTCAACATTGTCCAGTTGGAGGTATTCTTTCGGCACGAATTTTATATTATATCCGACATGCCTTTGCGGGATTAAGTCAATGCCTCTTTCTTCAAAACTTCGGTGATCGATTTTTGTATCAAGTCCGGCTTCCAGAAGTTTTGTATTGGTTTTTTCCGCCCATTTTCTTCGCCAGGTACTGATTACCTCTTTTTTGTTCCAGGACCGGTTTTTTTTCCCGAATCCTTCCGCATTTACTTCTCTCATGGTTAACATGATATGGGCGTGGGGATTGTCTTTGTAGTGGTGGATGTTGACGTCGGCAATCATTCCCTCGTCGGTGAATTCTTCCCGACAGAATTCCCTTACAAGGTTAATTTGCTGTTCCAGATTTAATTCACGAGGTAATGCTACTTCTATTTCGCGGGCTAGCTGAGCGTCTCTTCTTTTCTCCCCTGCCTCGACTTCGTTCCATAAAGTTCCCCTTGCTGTCAATCGCTCCGGCACTCCACCGGGCAGTATGATCTCGGAATGAACCAGGTCTTTCTTTTTTGTGTAATCGAAGGTAAGGCCCTGCCGTTCATCGTACATGGCAGATCGTGAACGGTACGCGGCGGCGGCTATTGCGCTGCGTGCGCCGGATCGTGATATGATTTGCGCTGACAGATGATATAGTGCCATTGTTTATTTTCGCACACATTGCTTGCAATGTATAAGTGCGCCCTTCGCTATAAAAGATTGCTCGGTATATGGCTCCTTTCAGTCGCCACTAATTACTTTTTTTACTGCTGTTCTGTTGATTGATTCGTTGTTATTGGTGATAATCCGAATAGTTCTCTGTCTGCGGTGCGTTTTAAAAATTTATCCATTTTTCTTGTGAGTTCCGGCATTTTGTCTTTGTATTCTTCAAGAAATAGTGCCCCCACCAGGATTTTTTTTCTTGTATCTTCTTGACGTTCTTTCTTTTGAAGCTTCGCCTGTTCTGTTTTAATTCTTTCTTCTATTTTTTGTCTTTGTTCGATGAGTTTTTGCAGATTGTCTTTATCGCCTCTAGCCATACTGCCCCCTCATTTTTGTTATAAATTATATAACATTATTTTTATATTGTGAAGAACAATTCTATATTTATTATTGCAGTAGGAAGAGGGAGAGGTTATTCTTCTCACCCCCCTCCCCTTTTCTCTTAGTTGCTTCTGTTTCCTATTATGTAGTCGGCTGCTTTTTGGGCTTGTGCCGCCGCTATAACAACCATATGTTGATCATTCTTTAACTCAGCAAGCCATGAATTGATATACGCTGCATTGTTGTCCAGTGTTTTATTTTCTATTTGACAGTGCCCGCAAATAAATGCTGCTCCCATTTCCGCTACCAGTTCTTCCTTGCTGTATTCCTCTGAACCGAATGAAGAATATTCCGTAATGCCTTTCCGGTTTAATCTTGATTGGTGCCCAGTGCTGTGAGTAAGTTCATGAAAAAGGACACTGTAATAATCTTCCGCAGTATCGAAAGATTCCAATACAGGCATGTTCAAAATATCTTGTTGCGGAGAATATGACGCGTTCTGCGCCCCGTGTCTAATTTCCGGACATTGGGGCATGCGGGCAACAACCTGCTCGCACAGTTCAATCTTTTCCAGTTCATTGTATCTGACAGCCAGTGCAGGTATTTTTTTCTCGTCAATGCCTTCGGTTTGACGGACGTTAAAGACGGTGTAATAACGAAGCAAGGGGATTATTTTGTGTGTTTCTTCTTTACTTTGATCATCGTCTGTCTTTTCCATTAATTTCCAAAAGACAACGGGTGTTCCCTTTTCCCCTTTTTTGATATTTCCACCGAGTTCTTTTGCCTGTTTAAAGGTTAACCAATAGGGAGAATCAAAACCCGCACAGGAAAGAATAAAAACGTTAATTCCGCGATATTCTTTTTTGGTAATGAGATTTTTCGGATATTCAAAATTCACCGCCCACGGTTTATGCCAGGGAACACAACCCTGCTCCAGTTTTTCGATAATTCGGCCTGTAATTACTTCATATATGTTCATTTTCCCCTCCTTAGAATGTTTTTTACCCACAAAGACATTTTTAAAAACCTGCTTCATAGGATTAGCGTGTTAGAGAGGTTGCGAAAGAAGCCGTCAGGCTGTATTCGTGACAGAGCAGAGCTATGTTGAAGGAATTATTTGGAGCTTTTTAGAAATAATTACTGAGACCGTGAAGATTTACACCGATAGGAAAAAAGAAATTAAGGAAAGAAAAAGATAAATCTTCATGTGCATTGCGATGGCATGAATCTTTCGCACCAGAGACACGCCGGCAGGTTTTTAAAGCAAGAGATAAAGAGAAAGTACCCTTTAGGAAAATGTCGGCACGCTGACATTTTCTTCGACAGTGTTTTAGTGCCTGGCAAGTGATCCGCAAGGGAACGTATGCCGGCCGTATGCCGGCACATAGGAGATTGGTTTTGAGGGGAATCCCCAAAGGGGAAAAAGGAAAGATATGTCTTTCCTTAATCATCCCCTTTGGGAATTTAAGTATTGTAAATTAAAAAATTGATGAAAAGCAATGTGATGAAAAATATTTATAAACATATATTAAGCTTTTTAATCTATGTTTCCTATTTTGCCCTTCTCCCCGTCATGCCGATAGGACAGCGATAAAAGATTATGCTGCAATAAATAATTGATCTTTCTGATAAGCGAATAGAGGTTGTCCAAGGTTCTTAGTATATTGTTCAGAACCTTCAAATGAATCAATGACAGCCTTTTCCTGTTGGTTGCATTCTTGATATGGTTTATGGCCGTAGTCATGTGGTAAAAATTCCTTGCCACGGCAAGCTGTAATATTAAAACGCCTTAGAATATCTTCACTGTTGAATGTTAAATGAATGGTGCCCTTTTTATAGACGGTCATAGTAAAATAAGTGCTTTTGATTTTGCTGGATTCGCCTCTGGTAAATGCGTCTTTCAGTGCTTCAGACATCGACCGATATGCAATCAGGCCATCAAAATAATTCATTACCGTGTCAATATCCCTTAATTGCTTTTCAGAGTCATAATGAAGATCCCATTTGCCTTTCCATCCAGTAAACGGGCCGCTACTATAGCCTCCGGCATATATAGGAATAATAACCTTTTTATTGACCTTAAAAGCTTTATTTGTTTTCCAACCATTAAAATAATGAACATTTTCATCATAAAGGCCATTGGAAAAACAATATCTGATTGTAAACTTATCGAAAATATCGACAACGGCTTCCGTTAAAGTATTTTCATAACCGCCGATAAAATTGATGGCGAATTGACAGATATTATTCTCCGTGAAGTCCATGGAACAATGCTTTTGCAGCTGCGTTTCAAATTCTGATTGTTTCTTCGATGTCAGACGGCTGCGTATTTCTTGTAAATCGAGCGTGCGACGCCAGAAGTCAGTTCTCACATTAGCAAGAAGATTGTTCAGAGTTTCCTGCATCTTGCCTGTTAAATCGCAATCCGGGTTATGAAGGTGTTTGTCGTTTGCTTCGTTCAAACTGAGGTATTTACCGACTTTTCGGTAATTCCGGTAATAATTAATAATAGTTTCCGTACCGATGCGAATAATTTGATTATACTCCGCAACCAGTTCCTCAATTGCATTTTTCGTGGATACTTCATAAGTGGTATCAATTTTTTGTTGCTCAGAATGTATATTATCAGTGCAATCAGCAAAAAGGTCATCTTCGACTTTGCGTTCGATGTTTATGTAAATAAGAGCCGCTTCAACGCCGGTCGGACGTTCCGCCGCAAGAAAAGCGCCCTTTATGTATTCAATATCCGCCTTCAATTCAGCCAGCTTTTTCATCAACTGCTGCTTTACCAATGTGTGAGGGTTTCTGATTGTTTCAGCGTTAAGCAAAAAAACAATCTGCCCACGATACATAATATCAATCGCTTTCAATAAATGCCGTTCTCCATCAGCAAAAGGGGGATTACCGATAATCAAGTCAAATTTGTCGGGGCCTGAATAGGAAAGAAAATCGAAATCCAATAGATTGATGTTCTTACCTCGCAGTGTAGCTTGAAGCTCAGGGTCAATTTCAATTGCGTAAATATTATCAAGACGATATTTTTGATAATGATATCGATGATCCCAATGATCCGTTAACACGTCAATTATGTCACCCTTCCCTGCTGAAGGTTCAAGTATTTTTGTCGGATGCCCCTTTATTTTAGCAATCATCTTCTCAGCCAAATTTTTCGGTGTTGGATAAAAGTCCTCATTTATCATTTTTATTTCCTCCTCTTTCTTAAATGTTTTTTACGCACAACAACATTTTTAAAAACCAGCTTCACAAAGAAGCGTGTCAGAGGATGCGAAAGAAGCCCTAAGGCTGTATTCATGACAGAGCATGAGCTTAAGTTGAGGAAATTATATCGAGCTTTCTAGAAATAATTACTGAAACCATGAAGATTTACACCGATAGGAAAGGAAAGAAGATAAAAAGCTAAATCTTTATGAGCGAAGCGATGGCATGAATCTTTCGCATAAGGGACACGTCAGCTGGTTTTTTAAAAAAAGATAAAGACAAAGTACTTTTATAAAAAATGTCGGCACGCCGACTATTTTCAAGGTGTTTTATGCCAGGGCCAGCGATCTGCAGGGAGGCCTGCCGGCATGTTAGTAATGGGTATGGAGAGGAATTCTAAAGGGGAGACAGGGAAGATATTTCTTTCCTGTGCCCTCCCCTTTAGTGTTTTACTGTTGTTGGAAAAACAGTTAAATGGAATGTAGGCGAGGTAAGACTGCAGATTGTTTACACCAATAAGAAGCCTCCCCTTCCCTCTTCTCTCGGAAGAAAATAAATTTTTAGATAACTATTTCGGTGTTATCCAAATAGTAGGTAGTTTCTCAATTTGAAATAAAAGTCTTGATTCTTTTGAATTTACAATTATCGGCAGAATGCGATTGTAAAACAAATTCTGTTATATTCGTTTGGGAAACTAAGAAGGATGAAAAGGGAAGGGCAAGGAGCTTTCAACGATGTGGTGCATCATAACTACGATAATAAATAACGGCACGAAGAGAATATTATTCCATGCAGCCGGTACACCATAACTGCGATAAAATGACAATTATTGTGCTCTGACAATGGTCAGAACTTCTCCGGATAATTTCCAGCCCTGCAGATACCCACAATTCTTCAGCTCACTGTGACAGTCGCGGAGTTTCGCCCGCAGCTTTTTCCGCTCTCCTTTTTCTCCCAGATTAATCGCTTTACATAGCTTGTCGATTCCAATGCTGTAAGTCGGCCTTGATTGGCCTTGATAGAAGCGATATAGCGCCTTGGTGATGTCGCCTTTTAAATTCTTTCTGAAGCCCATATCAATGAAGGTAAGAAGATTCTTCGCATACATATCGAGGAAATAGGGGTCCAACGTAAGCTTAATGGAATTGCTATTGGAATCGAATTCTCCCCGCTGAATCAGAGAATTAAAAAATCCTCTGATAAGTTTGGGTTCGCCTTCCCCTGTTTTTGATTTGGCCCACTTTTCAATAACGATCTGCGTTCGCCCCAATCTCTTGAGCGCATCCCAAAGGCAGACATAGTTTCCTCCGCCTTTTGAGATGCCCATTAGATCGAGCAGCTCATATCGGGAGGTTGTAATGGTCGTGGATTTTTTTTGCATTACCAGATAAAGAACCGCCAAGAAAACCGTTTCCTCGTAATCAGTAAGGCGCTCGCCGACCATTGTGATCCGGCCGAACGAATTGAGGACTGTCACTTCTTCGACCGGCCGTTTTTTCATTTCCTGTTTCGTCATGATAAAAAATGGATTGAGCCGCGTCATTTCCACCGGAAGACCGCTGCTGAGTTTCTTTGAGTTAATTAAAGCGTGAGATTGGGGTAGGGATGGTTGTGGCTTTGCCGCGGACGAAATATTTTTTCCGGAAGCAGGGTAGGGCGTTTCTGCTTTTGTCCCCCTTCCTGCCATGGAAGGAAATGTCTCCTCAATATAACGAGGACTTTCTTTAATCTTCTCTCCAATACGATCTAAAATATCCGAGAGCGATTCAGCGGAAGATGTGATTTCTTCTTGTGTAACCTGCCGGATTCTGCTGTTCATATCGTCTTTCCTTAGTTGAAGCGTAGAACAGTAAGTATTTAATATTTTGTTTAAATAGCCGATTATTCAAATTTGAATAATTTATTGAAGAAGCAATTCCTCGATTGTTTGTTTAAGCGTCAAGAGCTCTTTTTTAACCTCTTCGCGACTCGTCTCGCTTAACTTCTGAAAGTGAATTCTTCTGAGCTTCTCGTTTATCTTTGCGATTTTTTCGCTCGTCCCAACTGTTGTTCTGCGGGGCGCAGGCCCTTTTTCTTTATTTTTAGTCTTGACCACCGTTCCATCCGCTTGGAAGGTTGTCACGGCAGAGAGCATGTCCGCTTCGGAGTCGAGCTTAAGCACGTTGCAGCAAAAATGGGTGGAAATTTTTTTGTCCACACGTAGAATGTCCTTCACGGACACTGGTAGTTTATTGATGCTCAAGACTTTTGAAATGTCGGATTGACGCTTGCCGATTATCGCGGCCAGCTTTGTCTGGGAGTACCCTTTTTTTTCAACCAGCATCTGTAGGCTTTCCGCCTCTTCTACCGGGTTCAAATCTGTACGTTGCACGTTTTCAATGATCGAGACTTCGAGCGGATCGCCGTTATTGAGAATGGTCGGAACCCGGTCCAGTCCGGCGGCCTCTGCGGCCCGCAAGCGCCTTTCACCTGCGACAAGCTCGATCTGTCCATTTTCATCCTTCCGCACCAGCAGGGGAAGCAGCACCCCCTGTTGTTTTATAGATTCGACGAGATCACGTAGATCTTCGGGATCGAAATACTTCCTAGGCTGATGTGGATTTGGTCGTATATCGCTGATCAACCGAAACTTCACATTTTCTCCCGAAGCAGCGTTAAAATCGTTGAGAAGGCTTCGTGCCTGTTCGTGATTACCCATCAAGGTGTCACGAACTGTTTTTCTGCGGGGAACATCCTGAGCGGCTTTATTGGCCATTTTATTACTCTCCGTATTCCGTTTTCAAAATATACAGAATTTCCCTTGCAAGCTCTCTGAAGGCTTTAGCACTGGAGGAACTTCCGTCATGTCTGAAAATTGTCTCGCGTTTTGCCTCCGCTTCCTTTAATTGCGCATTGATCGGGATCGATGTTTTGAATACTTGTTCCTCCGTGAAAATCGAATGAAGAGTCTCGACCACGCTTCGGCCAATATTAGTTCTTCGGTCAACCTTGTTGGCTAGAAGGCGAAGAAATTTTAAATCCGGATTATCCGTTTCTCGGATATCGGTAATGATCTTGATCGCGTTCATAAGACCCTCTAGAGAGTCCTGTGAGTCGATTTCGTGAGGAATCAAGGCCAAGTCGGCGCAGTTTAAGCTTGAAAGAACGAAAGTGCCGATGGTCGGGGAATTATCGATTAAGGTGATATCGTAGTTACTCTTGGCGTAGTCTCTCAAACGACGACGAAGACGAAGAAAACTTCCTTTTTGCTGTTGACGGATCAAATCTGGTTCAAGGGCCGCTGTGTCGCCGATATTGGGCAGTACGTACAGATTTGTATAAAGCGAAGGATAAATGCAATTTTCAGCGCGAATATTGTTATTATCGGACTCTAGGAGTTCGTAGAGCGTGTTGCGATAATTTCCACCAGGTAATAGACGGCTGGTGGTATTTACCTGTGAGTCCATATCGAGAATCAAAACTTTTTTCTTTTCTAAGGCAAGAGCATGTCCAAGATTGACCGTCACTGTTGTTTTTCCGACACCGCCCTTTCTATTCATAACAGCGATAATCAACCCCTTGTCCTTTTTTTTCATGTCCTCTTCCTTTTTAATAATCTGTAATGCAAAAGATTTGTACCTAGATATTAGATATCTATGCGAATGTCAAGGCAATTTTTTTGAAAATACAATGAAGAAGGAAATATTTAATTTGAGAAAAGACTTTTATTAACATAAAACAATACTACAAAAGACTTATATAAGGGAATAACCCTTGCAGGGTAAAGGTTTGCGGGCAGGTGGGTGCACCATAACTGCAATAGCCAGTGTACCAATACTTCGATGTTTTGGTCGCCGATTCTACGATATTCAGTACCAGATAACTGCGAGAAGTGGTGCTGCATAACTACGATTACCCCAAAACTTCGATAGAGATACCTGTGAATAAATTATTTATTTCTACTGCTGTTGATCCACAATAAACCTATCAACGCCGCATTTCAAGATAAGTTTATCAAAGCCAAATACTTACTAAATCAAATCAATAAACGAAGGCGCAGTTCCGACTGGGACAATAAATGTGCTGCCAGAATTGTACCGGTAAGTCAGAGTAATAATTATCTGATATAACAAGATGCAAGTGCAACGGTAAGATGGTGAGGGACGGGCTATTTGATATTAATTTGTAACAATTGTTGCTATTTGATTTAGCCAAAAGGTGTGCATAAACGGAGGCGCGAACCATCCCGAATGGGATGATCAGCCCCGGAGTGCAAAGCACTTTTTGGCGATTTGGAATCAAATAGACCAAAAATAATTGTTATATATTAATCACCATAAGTATGGGTGGGGAGGAAGAAAGGGATTTTTAAAAAGGGGAGACATAGAATATTTTTCTTTCCTGCCTTTTATGTGGGGCGTTTTAAGATCGGAAAACAGACAAATGGAATGAAGGCGATAGACAAATAACCTACAGACAGTTTCACAACGAAGAGAGACAAAAGAGATGGCCAGTTGTTGATGTATGTGACCACACATATCAACTGCAGAGCCTCACAACATGAGACTGTGAATCTGTCAGAGGGCATAAGCTGCCAAAATGAAATAGTCTTTTTGACGGTAGAAAAAGGAGTAAACGAAAATGCAAATTATCAAAAAAAGATAGGCAATAAACAAAGTCAACGGTTCTTGTCTCCATATATAATAGAAATATCTTGAAAAGATATTGTCATTAAGTTAATTAATTGGAGAAGACTAAATGTTACCTAATAAATCATTCTCTATTCTTATTAAATTTTGAGGTGGTCTGGACTCTTCGGACAGGGAACAGGGATTTATAAGTGTAAAACTGCCATGGGTTTGATGTTCATGCCGCAGCCTGTTTCTGCGCCAGCGAGTCGAAGTAAACCATACTCGGC
>Ga0116171_10001931_pt1 | contig 20173 bp, 11 predicted proteins | sample AD_JPNHW2_MetaG_FD_89798 | JGI IMG/M metagenome (GOLD analysis project Ga0116171, IMG submission 89798) | Active sludge microbial communities of municipal wastewater-treating anaerobic digesters from Japan - AD_JPNHW2_MetaG | ecosystem: Engineered > Bioreactor > Anaerobic > Digestate | place... | reverse complement strand
TTCATCTGCAACAACTCTGCGGACAGGCATCGGAAACTCAACCTCTACTTTGTCACCGGGGGTCCACTCTCTTTGGATCACAGCATACCCGTCTGATATCTTAGCCGCAAAATCTTCACCGTTTACTCTCAGTTTTACCTGCTCATCATTATGATCTGCAAATTTATACAACCCTCCGGGCAAGGCTTCGTTCTGTGCCCACCCCGGGATCCTGACCATAAGACTAAACTTCCCGATTTTTTCCGGATTGACATATATCCATACTTTCCCGTCCCATGGAAAATTTGTATTTTGAGTTATATGAATTTTCTTTCTGCCAATGTTTATGTCGGCATCATTTGAGATGAAAAGATTAACGTAAAGAGATTTATCACCTACGGCATAAATATATCCGGGGATAGCAGGTAAAAACCTGGCTACATTTGAAGGGCAACAGGCACAACCAAACCATTTACTGCGCTCATGCTGACCATTCGACTCCAGAGGATTGGGATAAAAAAATCTGTCCCCTGATAATGACACTCCGGAAAGCATGGAGTTGTACAGAGTTTTCTCCAATACATCGATATATTTCGATTGACCATGTAAAAGAAAAAGTCTTTGATTAGTAAATATATTACCTATTGATGCACAGGTTTCGCAATAAGCTGACATATTAGGTAATACATAAGGATCAGCAAATCCTTCATTTCCTCCTGTCGCCCCGATACCGCCGGTCAGATACATTTTCCTGTAAACAATATCCTCCCATATCTTTGTAATTGCATTCAGATAATCCTTATCCTTTTCAATAGCTGCCACATCGGCCATACCTGAATACATATACGTTGCCCTCACAGAGTGGCCAACAGCTTCATCCTGATCAATAACTTTTTTATGGGCCTGATTATATTGTTCCCCGTTTGGACCCCTGATATCAAGAAAGAAACGGGCAAGATTGAGATATTTCTTACAACCGGTAACCCTGTAAAGCTTTACCAACCCCATTTCAATCACCTGATGTCCGGGATATACTTTTACTTTGTCGTACCCGAAGTCTTTACAAACCAGATCAGCCGATTTTATTGCTACATCGAGAAGAGTCCGTTTACCTGTTGCCTGATAATGAGCAACGGCAGCTTCGTACAGATGTCCCAGATTATAAAGTTCATGACTCAGAACAGTATCGAGTTCCCATCTGTTTACAGAAGCCCATTCATGCAATCCTTTGCCCCCATGCTTCTCGGCAATTGTACGGTTGGTATATAGGTATCCGTCATCCTCCTGTGCAAGACTGATCTTTTTGATAAGAGTATCAAGATATGACTCCAGCTTTTGGTCAGGATAGGTCTGGAGTGAATAACTGGCTCCCTCTATAATCTTATAAACATCAGAATCGTCAAATGGATACATAGTCTGGAATTTTCCAGTGTCAAGTCCGGCAGCAATCTCAAAATTTTTGATACGCCCCGTCGATTCACAATATCTGAATGCTATGGGAATAGTAATTTCTGCATTCTTCTTAATCCTTGGGGCCCAGAAATCATCGGCAAGTTTGACGGATGTGAAAGGAACAGGCTCAATCGGATAATTCTCTCCTGATAATTGTTTACTGGTGCATCCAGTAATCAATAAAGCAGCAGATGCTACAATTATTCCGACAAGGTATATTCTCATCAATTCTTTGTTTTGTCAATTCTAAAACGATTCCTGATTTTGATGGCATTGAAACGGTCAGAACACCATCTTTATTGCCATCCTATCTACAACGGAATACAATTTTCATCGGCTAATTTAATAAATATGGGAACCACCTGTTTCTGAAAAACAGAAACAGGTATAAAAATATTTTTCAAACACGTATGTTTCATCCAATCTTAATTTACAATATAAATTATTTACGGATGTAATTCTCATCGTGAGTAATATCTCTTGTAAAAGAGACAAAGACAAAAGGAATAAACGATTATTGCAACTCTTTCTCCACCAGTGAACCCAGCCTCTGATATTTTCTGAACAGAGTCTCATATTTTTTAACCATGACCGTATTGGGCTGATAGATCTTCTCAAACCCGCATCCCATTGATTCCTGTGCGGAAAAGATATCTTTGTAGACACCCGCAACAACCGAAGCTGCCATGGCTGCACCGAGTGCACAGGTCTGATCAGAACTTGCAATCTTTATCGGAACATTAAGCACATCGGCAACTATCTGAACCACAAATGGATTTTTCTTAGCCACCCCTCCTATAGCAATCACCTCATCAATTCGGATACCTTCTGAAATAAACCGTTCATTAATCATCTTTGAGCCAAACGCCGTGGCTTCTACCAGAGCCCTGAATATTCTGGGAGCATCAGAACCAAGTGTCAAACCTGTTATTGCTCCTTTAAGTGACTGATTGGCATCAGGTGTACGCCGGCCGTTCATCCAGTCAAGAGCAATTACCGAAGTCTCATCAGGAGAAATTGATTCAGCCTTTTTGCTTAGTTCAGCAATCATTCTGCCGGCTGTTTCCTCTATGATTTTATTTTTCGTTTTTTCATCGATCCAGCTCATTTCTGATATTACATTATTCACAGGCCACATCAACAGATTGCTGAACCATGCATAAATATCGCCAAATGCCGACTGCCCTGCTTCCAGTCCAAGCATCCCCGGGACGATTGATCCGTCAACCTGTCCACAAATGCCGGCCACTGGTTTCTCTTTTGCTTCAGACATTGGTATCACGAGCATATCGCATGTTGATGTGCCCATCACTTTTAAAAGATGATATGGTTTCACTCCACCTCCTATAGCTCCTATATGTGCATCTAAAGCACCAACACCCACCTTCACATCAGTTGTAAGTCCGAGTCTTTTTGCCCACACCTCCGACAGGTTGCCGGCAACAACATCACAGGTATATGTTTCTCTGTAAAGTCGGTCCCTGAGACCTGACAATACCGGATCGAGTTTTACAAGGAATTTCTCATCAGGAAGTCCATTAAAATCATTGTGCCACATTGCTTTATGTCCTGCAGTACAACGACTTCTTTTCATCTGAAGAGGATTAGTATTGCCGGTAAGCATTGCCGGTATCCAGTCGCAGTGTTCAACCCACGAAAACACACTTTCACATACTCTGTCATTGTTCCTCATGACATGAAGAATCTTTGACCAGAACCATTCCGAAGAATAAATACCTCCTTCGAATTTAGTAAAATCAACACCTCCCCAACTCTTTGCAAGAGCATTTATTTCCGCAGCTTCCCTAACTGCAGTATGATCTTTCCATAGAATGAACATGGCATCAGGATCATCTTTAAATTCAGCTTTCAGGGAAAGCGGTACGCCTTCCTTGTCGACTGCTACAGGAGTTGATCCCGTTGTATCAACAGAAATGCCTACTATATTTTTTGAATCTCCAGCTGATAATTTTCCTATTGATTCTATTACAGAGTGCTCAAGCCCTTCGATATAATCGAGAGGATGCTGACGAAACTGGTTAATTAACGGGTCACAAAAAAGACCTTTTCCCCATCTGGGATATTTGAAGACCGAAGTACTGGCGATGTTGCCATTGCTTGTATCAACAATCACCGAGCGGACTGAGTCGGTCCCATAATCGATTCCAATTACTAACCGGGACATTTTATAGCTTTTAATTATTGTCGTTTTGAAACTGTTGCCAGGATCAAAAACATTACTTAACCTGGTTCCATTCTTTAAGTGATGATTGGATAAAATCGATAATCTTCTGATTATCATCCTTCCCTGTTCCGGAGACAGGAAATGGCTCTCCGAATTTTATATAAATTTCTTTATGGCGGTCGATGGGTCCAAGTTCCTTGATCAATTTTCCGTTGCCCCAGAAATCTGTCTTCAGAGCAATTGGAACAACCCAAACGCCAGCTTTCTTTGCAAGCTTTATTCCCATTGAATGGAACTCCTCAGGCTTGAAATCAACCCGTCTTGTGCTTTGTGGAAAAATAACTATCGATGTTCCGGCAGACAATATTTTAACGCCTTCAGTCATCACGACTTCAAAATCTTTCCTCGGATCAGTTCTTCCCACAACAACAGGATTTCTCGATTTCATAACGTCACCGAATAATGGATGTAAAACAAGGCTTTCCTTTACAACAAATGTAAGCTCTTTATGGGGTCCGATAATTCCCGGCAAGATCATCGCTTCCAGAGTGCTCATGTGGTTGCTTATAAAAAGAACCGGGCCATCGACTTTGGTAATATTTTCCATTCCGGTAATATGGAACTTACCTCCAGTCTTTTCGATGACCTTGAATATTTCGAATGAAGAATCAGTCCATGCTTTAGTGTCGTACACCTTTCTGATAGCCTCTTTTCTTGTTCTCAGAACAATTTTACCATATTCACAGGTGAAATACAGACGATTGTTCAGAAGCATTTTTTCCCTGAACGATAAATGTTCCCTTTCAGGAGTGTTGTATGAATATGAATCAAAATAACCTTTATGCATTGTAATAAAATTAATTATCCTTCTCAGAACCTCAGTTGAAGATTATGTAAAGGTAGTTCTCAATTAAATAAAAAAACAATTACTTTTCATTTCCACCCATCAGCATCATAGCATCGCGGTACTTGTCCATCAATTTTTTATTCAGATCGAGCGGTGGCTTTGATCCTTCAGGAAGAAATGATTTATATGGGTGATCCTTTGAATATTCTTTAAATTCAGTTTTTATCTCTTCAAGTAATTTTGGTTTTGTCATCAGATCCAACGCTGTGGCAGCCATCACTTTAGCTCCGGCGTTCAATCCTTTAGAGGCAGCTGATCCATAGAAAGAAGCCACTGATGACCAATGGTGACCTATAGCTCCCGGAACTTTTCCGGGGAAATTAAGAGTTGCCGTCGGAGCAACCAGAGTCACCTCACCAACGTCTGAAGATCCTTCTGTATTTGGAGAATCAGAAGGTTTGCCTATCGGTTTTATATGCAAAGGGTAGCCAGTTTCTTTCTCTCCTAGCTCTTTCTGAAGAGCCCTGGCAAATGCATTCTCATCATCTGTCCATTCTGGCATGCCAACCAGTTCTATATTCCGCTCGATAGTCTCAGCCATTCCTTTGTTTGAATGGCGCTGATGTATGGCAGTCATAAAGTTGACAGGTTCCAGTTCAGTACCTGATGCTATTGCCGCACCTCTGGCACAATCGAGAACCCTTTTATATGTCTCCTCTATCATATCGTCGGTATTCCTTATATAATACCATACAGAAGCTCTGTCGGGAACAACATTTGGGGCTTCACCACCCTCTGTAATGACATAATGCAACCTGGAGGTATAAAACAAATGTTCCCGGAGATAATTAGCAGCAACATTCATCAGCTCAACTCCGTCGAGAGCGCTTCTTCCATCCCATGGTGCTGTGGATGCATGTGCTGCTTTACCTTTAAAAGAGAAAACAACCGACATAACCGCACAACCTTTTACACCGTAGCTGGTTGTAAAGTCAGATGACGAATGGTTATCTATGACAGCATCAACATCATTAAAGGCACCTGCTTTTACCATAAAGGGCCGGCTGATGATCGTCTCTTCTGCCGGTGATCCGAAGAATCTTATTGTTCCGTGCAGATTGTTTTTTTCCATGCTCTTTTTGACAGCAATTGCTGCAGCAACTCCGGCGGTACCCATCACATTATGACCGCACCCGTGGCCGGGGGCTCCTTCTATCAACGATTTCTGAAACGGGATTAAAGCCTCCTGAGATAATCCGGGTAAGGCATCATATTCTCCAAGGATACCTATTACAGGCTTTCCGCTTCCCCATGATGCCACAAAACAGGTAGGCATTCCTGCTACACCTTTTTCGACAGTAAAACCTTCTTCTTCAAGTGTTTTAATAAGAAGTGCTGATGATTTGAATTCCTGCATCCCCAATTCAGCATAGTTCCATATAGCATCAGAAATATCTCCGTATTTCTTTACAACCTGACTGTCTGACAGATAATCAAGAGCATTTTGTTTGGCCTTGTAAAGATCAGCCTTTCCAGGGGCAATAACGTCAGGCGTTTTCTGACAATAGATCTTCCCTGTTGAAAAAAAAACAAGAGTTAACAGAATGACGAAGATCCTGTTTTGTATAGAAGTGGTCATTAATTTTGCTGCTTTATCAAATGTAATTTATTAAGCTGTACACAAAATTAGTATTTATATTTGAACATTTTCAAATTTGCCTGTAGGCAATGATTCTGATAAGATAAGAGATCACTTCTTTAGCATAAGTGGCAACAGATAGTTGCCAAGGAGTACCGGATCATTAGTCCTTGCCCATTTTGATGTTAATGTATACTGTTCTTTGAGGTTGTCAAAATTGAACATCAGAAAATTTTCTTCAAAATCAGGAATCCAGATATAAGTCAGAGGTATCAGCTCCGGGGCTTCTTCTGCGTATGCTTTAAGACGCTTAACAATGCCTTTTTTGAGGATATTGTCATATGAAAAGCCAATCCTGTCGAACCGTCCCTTGTCGTCAAGACCCAGCCCTTTAAGTTCCTCACCCAGTTCTGGTCCTCCATCGCACTTCCTGCTTATAATGTACACTTTACTGACCCCTTTTCCCCTGAATTTTTCAAAATCGAGTAGTGCACGATATGGAACATGGTCATCACCTACTCCGCCGTCAACATATTCAACATCGGGGATGGTTTTTGCATTTTTAATCTTTACAGCAGGAAAAACGACAGGAAAGGCTGAAGATGCCATCAATATATCGACCAGGTTTAATGTTGTATCTGTCTCTTCGTTTATTTTACGGCTGCACATCCTGTAAACTTTCTTCTTCAGAAATAAATTGCTGACGTTTGTAAAAGAGATCTCTGTCATATAAGGCAGATCCCCAATAGTATGATAGCCAAGCTTATCTTCAACAATTTTTTTATAAAGAGCTCTAGCCGGTTCAGTGTTGACAGGGATTTTCATATCCTTGTCCTGAACAAAGATGTCACTGTTTTTAAGATTAAAAAGGATCTTTTTATATTCAGCCCATGTTAATTTACCGCTCAGGATACCATTGAGCATAACAGCATTGAGGGCGCCGGAACTTACTCCGGAAATAAACACAACATTTTTCATCTGACCCCTGTTATAAAGAGATTCAAGCAGTGCTGCTTCCTGCGGAATCCTGGCTGCTGCGCCGGTCAGAATTATTGCAGTTCCGGACCTTCCTTTCAATACAGGTTCATCAGCCGGATTATTTTCTTTTCCCTCAATAATAAACAGAGTAACAAAGACTGCCAGAATAACTCCTAAAAATATCTTAACATATTTCATCCTTATATAATTTATTTTTATGGCCGGATGGAACCACACATGATTAACCTCGTTGAGCTCTCCCGAAAAGTCGGGATCGGTTGAAAATGAATTATATTCATTCGTGTTTATGATTTGATTCAATCATGCGGATTTCATCATTCCAAAACTTAATTCCGGTTCTTAATCCTGAATTAGGATTATCCAAAAATAAAAGCAGACAAAAATAATGCTTTCCAGATAATTTTATTACTTCGTCAATAAAGGTAATACGAGCAAAGTCAGTGATAAGCCTGTAAGAATTATGACAGCTCCCCAACCTATTATGTTCTGAGCAGGTTTGTTAACATATGCTCCCATTATCTTCTTGTTATTTATCAGAAGGATCATGCTCACAAGTACAACAGGTAAAAGTATCCCATTCAGTACCTGCGACCATATCGATATCCCGATCAGCGGAGCATTCGGAATCAGAATGATTATTGCTGATATAACCAGTATACCGGTATATAATGTATAAAACTCCTTTGCGTCATCCCATTTTTTATCTATACCAGCCTCGAAGCCAAATGCCTCGGAAACATAGAAGGCAGTTGCCAGAGGTAAAATTGTCGCAGAAAAAATCGATGCCACAAAAAGACCGAACGCAAATACATGTGATGCCAGTTTTCCGGCAAGTGGTTTAAGTGCAAGGGCAGCATCCTTGGCTTCATTTATCTGTACTCCGTTGGTATGTAAGGTAGATCCGCATGCAACCATTATGAAGAAAGCAACCACAACTGTAACAACACATCCCACTACAATATCGATAACGGTATATTTATAATTTTTCATTTTTAGCCCCTTCTCGATTACAGACGACTGCATATAGAATTGCATCCAGGGGGCGATTGTCGTTCCGACCAGGGCTATCCCCATTGCAAGACTCTGTGTGTTCAGTTCTACCTGTGGATTGATTATTGCAGATCCTATTTCGTCCCATTGAGGTCGTCCCATCATAGCCGACACCACATAGGTGAGTAATGAAACACTGAAAATCAAAAAGATCCTTTCTGCAATCTGGTAAGTCCCTTTCACAACCAACAACCATACCAGGATGGCAACAACAGGAACAGAAATATACTTGCTTACACCGAATATCTCCATACTGCCGGCAACTCCGGCGAATTCAGTGGTTGTGTTTCCGATATTTGAAAGCAACAATCCGATAAAAATAAAAAATGTGATTTTTATTCCTGCATTTTCCCGTATCAGATCAGAAAGGCCTTTCCCGGTAACGATACCCATGCGGGCATTCATTTCCTGAATAACCAGCAGAACAATAAAAGAGGGTATAAGAGTCCATATCAGGCCGTATCCATACATTGCACCAGCCACTGAATAGGTGGTTATTCCCCCTGCATCATTATCAACGCTTCCGGTTATTATCCCCGGACCAAGTAAGGCAAAAAAGATAGCCAGCTGTTTTATAAAGCCAGAATCTTTAAGTTTTGTTATGAACATGTTCGTGATCTGTTATCTTTTTTTCGTTCTTCTCTCATTAATAAGGTCCTCTACAACATCATCTACAACAACCATTCCCTGTAACTGATTGTTTGTGTCAACAACAGGAACTGCCAAAAGATTATATTTTGAGATTAATTCAGCAATATCGTCGACTTTCTGATCATCATACAAAAACACAGGATCCGATTTCATGATCTCGTTCACCTTTGTTTTTGGCTGTGAAATGATAAGATCGCGGAGGCTGAATGTCCCTATCAGTTCATCATTGGTTTCAGTGACAAAAAGATTATATAGCTCCGCCGTTTCAGGCTTTTTGTTACGCAGTTCGTCTATTACCTCATCAACCGTAATTTCAGATTTAAAAGATAATATATCTGTAGTCATAATACTTCCCACCAGGTTGTCGGGATATTCAAGAAGCTCCCTGACCTCCTCCGATGATTCTTTATCCATCTCTTTCAGGAGAAGTTCTGCCTTTTCATCTTCCAGTTCATCAAGAATATCAGCCACCTCATCGGCCGGCATCTTTTCAAGCACATCAGCTGCCTTGTTTACCGGAAGGCTTTCAACGATATGTATCTGAGTCTGAGTCTCCATCTCTTCAAGTACATCAGCAGCCTTTTCCTCATCAAGAGAGGAGAATACCGACATACTTGATTTCTTACCCAGATCTTCAATTATGTCAGCCAGATCGGATGGATGAAAAGTATGAAGTTTTGCATAAGTTTTTGAAAGTACTATATTCAGATTTGAATGATCAATAGCCTGCATGTCGTCCCAGAGAATAAATTTTGCAGGTATGCTTATCCCGAAGATTAAAAGAATCCTTTTAATAAAATGGCTTATCCCTATTCTCCTGAGAAGTCCTTCTGTTCCGATATCAACTGCAACAGCAAATGTCCCGGTAGGAATTGTTGCAAGTCGTACATCATTAACCCTTACGAGCTTACGTCCGTTAAGGTCAACTATCTGTTTATCGAGGATGTTCTCGACGAGCAACAAACCGTTATTTACTTCTTCGGGATCCAGCTCAACCAGATCATTACATGTCACATTAAGAGTCTCTCTTGCCTTTATTACCCTAAAACTGGCAAATGAATAGAATTGTGTCTCCTTCCGGATCTTAAGCTTTACACCTGTAACACGTTGCTGACTGGGGTCATTTTGTCCGGTTGGTACCGCACTGACAAGCAGATCCTTGATTATTCCAATTGAATCTCCATCGGCTCCAAATGCTTCTTTACCGATTATTCCACTTAAATAAAATGTTGTGAGTGATGTCATAGTCACCTCCTTTCTATTACCGATATAATAAAGGAAGCGACCGGATTTGCCGGAGGTTCCTCTATATCAGGATTATCATTAATATATTCGCCGGGTCGTCGTCCATGAAATTTTTAAATTTGATTTCGGCCGTAAAAGTAAATTTCATCTCAATACTTTCCAAATAAAAAATAACATTTCGGATTAATTTATATGCTATGAATATTATTAGTTTTGAGTGAGTATATTTACGTATTTTATCTACTTTTTGATTCATTTATTCTTTTTTTCCTAAATTGCGCACCAATTGAATTAATCTTTTAACAGACAAGTGGGAATTTTAAAGAAACATTTTTCAGGTTATGATGCCCCTCAGAAAGTTATGCAGGCTGGCATTTATCCCTATTTCAGGGAAATAGAATCCGATCAGGACACAGTAGTGACCATGAATGGGAAAGAAGTATTAATGTTCGGCTCAAACAGCTATCTTGGACTTACCTGTCATCCTAAAGTAAAAGAGGCTGCAAAGGCTGCAATTGACAAGTATGGAACAGGTTGTGCCGGTTCCAGATTTTTAAACGGAACACTTGATCTTCATATCAAACTTGAAGAAAAGCTTGCTCAATTAGTTCATAAAGATGGCGCTCTGTGTTATAGCACTGGCTTCCAGGTAAACCTTGGAGTGGTATCATTGATCGCGGGCCGGCATGATTATGTCATCCTTGATGAACTGGATCATGCTTCAATAGTGGAAGGAAGCAGGCTCTCTTTCTCAAAGGTTCTTAAGTTTGCGCATAATAATATGGAAGCTCTTGAAGCTAAACTTAAATTATGTGAGAAAGATAGCATAAAACTGATTGTGGTCGATGGTATTTTTTCCATGGAAGGAGACATTGCAAAACTACCGGAAATAATACAACTGGCAGAGAAATACAATGCCTCAGTTATGGTTGATGATGCCCACGCACTTGGGGTTATCGGGAAAAATGGAACAGGTACAGCTTCTCATTTCGGATTGACTGATAAAGTCGATCTCATAATGGGAACTTTTTCAAAATCATTTGCATCACTTGGCGGGTTCATAGCATCTGATAAAGAAGTTATCAATTTTATCAAACACAATTCAAGATCCCTCATTTTCAGTGCCAGCATGACACCGGCATCAGCTGCCGCAGTCCTTGCTGCAATCGAAATTATGGAGACTGAACCTGAAAGAATAAAACACCTCTGGGATGTTACTGCAATTGCCCTGAATGGTTTCAAATCGGCAGGTTTCGATACGGGAAAATCAGAGACTCCTATAATTCCTCTCTTTATCCGCGACGACATTAAGGCTCTGCAACTCACTCACGATTTGCTTGAGGATGGTATTTTTATTAATCCTGTTGTATCCCCGGCCGTTCCTAAGGAGGATTGTCTTATAAGATATTCACTTATGGCTACACATACAAAAGAACAGGTGGAAATCTCAGTTGAGAAGATAACAAAAGCAGCAAAAAAGCTTGGCATTCTGAATTAAACGGTTATCGGAAAATCAACCCTCTTCCCGGCAGGGAGGAAGTGCCCCGCTAATTGAAGAGGTGGTGGTAATGATGTTTCCTCATAAACAGATTTTAGTATAATGGAAAAAATCATTCTCATAACAGGGATCTCTTCTGGATTCGGAAAACAGACGGCAACACTCCTTGCAAGAAAGGGCCATAAAGTATACGGCACTGTCAGGAAAGAGTCAGGGTCGGATGAAAAGGTCAATTATCTTAAAATGGATCTGACCGATTCGGATTCAATAAAAAAGGCTGTTTCGGAAGTTATAAATAAGGAAGGACGTATTGATGTCCTGATCAACAATGCCGGGATGCATACCGGAGGCCCTATTGAGACTACGCCAACAGAATATGCCAGGAAACAGATGGAGACAAACCTCATTGGGATGTTCATACTGGTTAAGGAAGTTCTTCCTGTAATGAGAAAACAAGGGGGTGGCACAATAATTAATTTCAGCTCCATAGGCGGTTTGATGGGTCTGCCTTTTCAACCGTTCTATTCAGCAAGTAAATTCGCCATAGAGGGTTTCAGCGAAGCATTAAGAATGGAAGTCCGCCAGTTCAACATTAAAGTAATTCTGATCAATCCAGGTGATTTTCATACAAGCAACTCTGCGAACCGCAGAAACTTTCTTGCACCCACAGAATCAGAAGATCCTTATAATGAACAATTTAAAAAATCTCTGGCAATCATTGAGAAGGATGAAACCGGCGGCTGGGAACCTGTTGTTCTTGCCAGAAAACTTGTAAAGATTGTTGAATACAAAAATCCCCGCCAGCGTTATATAATTGCATCATTCGAGCAAAAGCTGGCCGTAGCATTAAAGTATATATTGCCAGGTAAATGGTTCAGAGCAATCCTTGCAGGTCACTATGGTCTCTGAATAATATAAGTAACAGGAATCACTCATAAAAGCACATTGAGTTTCAAGCTATTTCCAATATCTTATAAATTCGATTATATACGATTGAGGTACCTTCGTGAATCCAAACCATACTGTTAGTTCAGTTATTATTGGGATCGACTGCAAGCATTTGAATTTTTATTGACTTGTTCTCCAGATAATAATCAAATCTAATAATTCCTGATGCATCAGCAATATATTTTTTCTGAGGCACTCCATCCACTATAAGTTGATATGCTGCATTGGCATTAAGATTATGCAATTCATGATGGACCTCTTTCCCCGGAATATTAATTATCTCATTCCAGCTCCTGTTATTTTTTCCCCATACAACAATCTCTATAGAACATGGTGTTTTATCTGAAATCAATAATGATAAACGATCATCTTCTCCGTTGAAGTATTCAAGTTTGCCGCCTTTTGAATTTACCGCAAACGGGTACTTATTTGAAACGGAAAAATCGTTTACATATATTGAATATTTTTCTTTTGTGAGTTCTATCACATAATCTTGATCGCGTAACCAATAGTTTATTTTAGTACCGTTTAATTCTGGTGTCAGATGAGGTTCAATATATAACCTGTCATACCTTGGACGAATACCATAAATATTTCGGTATAACCCGACTATAGCCATAACATTATTGGATAAAATATCATCGCCTTTCCCGGTTTGACTGACTCTCGAATAACGCTGATATGCCAAACCGTCCAATTCATATTTTTTTATAACATTTTGAATATATTTTAAAGCAATCTCCGGGTTTTTCTCAGCATAACAGCGGGTTCCAAGCTCAGCCCAGGCCAAAAACAGATCACCATTTTCGTAATTCGGATATGGATAATTCACATTTTCCAACCCCATATTGTCTTCATATGGAAAAAAACAAGATGGCCAAATAAACAGATTTTCTTTTTGCATCAGTTCCTCCATCTTGCTCAAAATGTCATTCTTACGTACCTGATTATCACATATCCCATAGCCAATTGCAAGAAAGTTTACCATGCTGACCAGATTGTTGCCATATATTGATCCGTCTTTCTCCCGCCAGTAAACATACCATCCCTTTTCCGGATTCCAGAAACCGCCATTTGCAACATCTTTATTAAAAGAAGTTTTTAACTTAAAAGCAAGATTCCTGTATTCTTCAGCCATATTTTTATCACCCAAAAGATTTTCCAGATCTGACCACAATGTCAAAGCCCTATACATATAGGCATTGATGCTGGCTACTTCATATGAAGCCCATACAACATCCATCCAATCAGTACCCTTCTGTGCTTTATGAGTGTTTTCTGCTACTTCAAAGAGTCCGTTCCCGTCAGAATCTCGTTTAATCATAAAATCGAGAACTTTTTCGCAGGCAGGTTTGAACTTACGAAGCCAATTAAGATCACCAGTCATGTCAAATTGTTCGGCAACATCTATCGCAAAAGCCGGCTGAGAGTCGAACATGTATCCCCACTTGCATTCATAGAAGCCGTTATTTCTAAAAGTATTGGGCATTGCATCCGTCGAATCGTGGTGCCAGCGTGGTAATACTCTTCCATTGGAAATTATGGCGTTTTCTCTTTCATATTCAAGCGTTTGTGAGAATCCATTAATAAAATCAGGTGAGTCAATGGCCAACCCGAACAATGCGAGCCAGGGTTCCTGTAAAACTGTCCATCCGGTACGCCATCCGTTTGAGCCATATAGATTTTCATCTACCACACCATATCGGCCAATAGTGTTCAGCATCTCGTTTACTGACTTCTCGCTTACTCCTTTCAACTCTCCCCTGTCATATTCCTGATCATAAGTGAGAGCTTGTAAAGTATATAAGATGCTAATACAACTCTTGCTGATTTTGATGGGGACAAAAACACTTTGATTATTTGTAACAAAACGACGTAATCCGTTTCTGGTCTTCATTGTGTCTGTTGATGAAGACTGAGCAACTGACAACACATTATCAGGCTGATGGCTGAATGTTACAGTTCTAAAAACTTTCTGATCGGCATCAGGGTTTATTCTCATACAGCTATTATTAATTCTGTTCCAGAAAGTTAAAGCAGCTGCATGAGTTCCATAAGTTTCACCGGATTCACTTACAAAACGATTCCAGGCAACACCTCCATTATCGAGCATAGCACCATCCCATGTATTTATAGAATTGAACTGCCAGCAGGGAAAATAATTATCATCAATGATCCCCTCGTTTAGGTATTGTCTGTTGATCTGCCATGTGATCTCCTTTCCAGCAATTTTAAATATCCATTTTTCTGCAACAGAGAATTCATTATTGCCGTATTTCATGGAGTCAACAACTACAGAATTACCAATTATGGTTATTACCGGAGTTACAGTGCATTGTCTGGACGAAAGCAACTTATCACTGTACCTTATTCCTGAAAATACCGAGTTACCATTTCCCGTTACCTCAGTTCCATTTACAATCACCTTATCAAGTATACAACCGCCGGAATAATTTAGTCGCAGTAATAAATTTCTACCACTATCCGAAAGAGTAACTGTTTTATTGACTTTATCATGAACAATTAGTGATGTTTTCTGAGAGAAAGAGGAAATGCCGGATGCCAACAGACTCAGCATAATTAAGGTGATTATTCTACCCACTTTCATACGACCAGGTTTTAGATTAAGGAACATTGTCAATTTGTTTAAACAATTCACATACAAGCCTTATAAAATATGCTATATAGTCTTCGCTATCTTTTAAGAATAAAGCTCACCGGAGCATAAGCTTTTAATAAAAATGACAGCTTGTTACCGGAGATTTTAACAGGGTCTCCTGTTTTTTCACCTCGGAGGGTTACCGGAATTGCCGAAGTAAATCCGGCTCCTTCGGGGAGTGTTACATCAATACTACCTGTTTTTCCGCTCTGTTCCAATACCCGAAGAACTATTCCTTCTCCGTCGGGATTAGGACCAAAAGCCGTCAATGCAATACCTTTTCGTGAAAATGAAATCCCTTGCTGTGCAACAGGCAGCTTACCATTTTTCAACTTTGAACAAGCTACTTGCAACGGCACTCGTGTCTCCATTGAAGGGGAATAAAGTGAACTTTCAGCTGAAAACTTAACAAAGGTCCATATGCGTACTCTGGCACTCATGCGCTGACCATTGCCAATCCATGAAGGAAAGTTAGTTCGCCAGTGATTATTATAAAGATTCAGATAGATATAGGGTTTATCAGGTTCATAACGTTTATCAAATTTATACTCCCCGGGTTCCCCCAGACTAACCAATGGTGCATCCGGTGAGCAGATTCCGATACCTGACCCATTTTCTCCGTTATATATTGCAACACCATTGTTGACCCAAAACAGGTGATAATTGGCATTATCTGTAACCATGTCTTTCACAGGATCAACATCGGCCCCAAGCCTGCCTAACCGGAATTTCGGATTATCACATTTGAAAGGAAGACATATCCATGCAGTTTCAGGCCATGTGTCAGGATCTTTCTGCCAACTTACTTCGACATCAGCTGTTGGAGTATATCCCGATAGTGTCAGGGAAATTGAGATCTTCTGAGGTTGCCCCGGCCCAGAAATTGCGCCGGTCATTGTAGCTTTGACATCTATTGCTGATTTTTCAACCGTAAGTGTCATGTTCTCAGGAAGTGCAGAACTGTATGTAACATCCTTTGGCATATCGTACGCGGCAAAGCAAAACTTATGTGCATTATACTGGGGGTACAGAGACTTTTTAATCCAGTCATAAATCTGATCATATCCGAATCGTTCGTAAAAATACTGTCCGAAGCCCTGTGGAGCATTTGCATCAACTATTTCTTTACCAGACTTTTTATCAATAAGACTGACAATTCTTCCATGTTTTGCATCGAGAGTTGCTTTGAAAAACGGGCTTTCAATTATCCCGGAGTTCTGGTCAGCAAAGAATTCGGGTCCGGGAATATTCTCTTTAGAAGCTATATATGTTCTATACCCCATGGGAGGAATATCTTTAACCACAAAACGTGACATTGGAGCTAAATCTTCAATTGCCGGATATTCGTGTGCAACAGTTATGGCAGGTCCACCATCGGCTGGTTTGAGTGAAGCAAAATCATTACCAAAAATCAACCGTGTATCAAGGTCAATTTCTCCGTCGCGTGTCCATGGCAGCGGATTATAAACCACAATGCGGTTTTCGTCGAGACCAACATTGTCGGCAAGCGAGGCCATAGCATCGTGGTATGGTGTAGTAACCAGTTCCTGTACCTTATAAATATAATCGGCATGATCTTTCCATGACTCTTCCATCATTTTAAACTGCTGAGGAAGTCCCCTGTTCCACAATGCTTCCCATTCTTTCCCATAAGGCACCTTAAGATAGTGCTGATTAGCCAGCCCCCATGTATGTTCGCTATAAAGAAGGCTCTGTTCATAAGCTTCTGAAACAATATCAGCGATATCCGGACGGTAAATGCCCCAGATTGTTTCAAGAGCCGAAAGCTGATCCAGTCCACCAATGGAAGGTCTGATATTCAATGCCAATTTGCTAGCCTCCGGCATACTCATACTGCCATGGATCCATACATCACCAACATCGCTGCGAACCACCGGAAGTTTGCTAAGATCCTCTTTCATGATCAATTCTGCAAAATCATCCATTGTTCCAACCCTGGCAATTATTCCCCGGCTTTTGTAATACTCAATATCTTTTGCAACTGTTTCAGGGTCGGGAGGGCCCTGGTTATCACCAGTCATACTGATATAAATCCATGTTTTATATGGCCATTTATCAGGTGGCAACTGGTTGCTTCCATATCCATTATTGTACAGGGTGAGAAGACGGGAGCCGTCGGGGCCCTCCCACCAGAAGAATGGAGGAAGTCCCAGATCCAGGTTTACCACCGGACCTCCCATATGATAAAACTTGATCCCGGCATGAGTAAAAAGGGTAGGTATAATCCATGATTCTCCGGGAACATCGCTCATCTTGGCGCTTATCGACAGAGGCTTCCTATATTTACGGGCAAGAGTAGAAGAAATATTCAGTCCCCGAACCAAATCTTCAAGATCTGAAGTTTCGGAATGCATGGTAAACGGGAACGCATGAACTGCAAGGTTCCCGCTGCGTATAGCCTGTTCAAGCTTTTGTTTTCGCTCAGGGGCCTGCCCTTCCCAGAGAATCTGCTTCATAGGCCACCCCGAAAGGGTCCATACAAACTGCTTATCCCTGGGTTGGCTGCTGTTTTTGTCAATCGCTTCAAGTACACGATCAGCCATTGATGTACGATAATCATGAATCACCTGTTCAACTCTTTCAGAATATCCTATGTCAAAATGTGTTTTATATACGATAATTACATTTTCAATGCTGCTGTATGATTTTGAGATTTTTGTGTCTGATTGTTTTTCTTTTTGCGATTTAATACCCGGCAATGTTGATTTTGGATTGTAATTCTGGGCATTAGATGAAAAACAAAACATCAGAAACAGGATAATAATAATCTGGCTGCTCAGGTTGCGCATATTATTAGTTTTTTGATAATTCATTTCCCGACAATACCAGGGTTATCAAAAATAATCAATAGAACTTTTTTCATATTATGATCATTTAAGAATAAAATAATTGTACCCCCTTGCCGGTATTGTAACTTCCATCTTTATCTTATAATCTCGATCTATTTTATATTTTTTTGTTTTCCCTTCACAATCTTTCACATATACAATATCAGACAGACCAGTGTAATAGACCGGAACTTCCAGAGTTCTGGTAATATTTTCATTTAAAGGATTGTACAACATCAATAACCCTTTCTCTTCACCGGCAGGATTAACATGTAAGAATCCGTCCCAGTCGGCGCCATCGGGACGACGTAAATGTATGATGTCAGCATCAAGAACCTGTCTGTGATTTTTATAGAAATCCACCCATTTTTTTACAACAGCTTTTGTTGAGTCAGTATCGAATAAACGCGGTCCACGGTAACAAGCCTGAACACCTGCACCAAAAAGGTTGGCCAGTCTCTGGTTATAATGTGCCAGATGTTCACTCAATGGCTCAATAGTGGCAGCTGCTCCTCCGCCATGGTATTGTGTAAGCGGAACAAACATCCACCCCATAGAGGGTGTCTTTTCCCAGGTGCCATCGTAAATATTCTGACGTTCAATAATCTCCTGCTGTTCACGGGGAAGCGACCAGTTTGTTTCACGATAGCCCATTCCGGTCTTGTTACTTCCACTCAGAAAATAATAGTCGGGAACATTAAGGTAAATCCCTTTCTCACGGCACCACTTGTAAAAATCAGTAATTTCCCTGTATTGGTTCCATTGTGAATCTTCAAGACACTTATGGCCTGGATGAACCTTAGAAACACATATATCGCCCGGGTAAGAACCATCGTGTTCCAGAACATCCAAACCGGTTTTGTCGTAAAAATTGTACAGTTTTTTAAAATAGTTTATACCCCATTCACTTTCAATACATGGTGAATGACCAAAACGGGGCATCATTCCTTCAGGCATAACGACGTCATTTTTACTGTCAACAGAACGGCTTGCAAGTAAAGAATAACCTCCAAGGGCAATGCCTTTTGAATGAGCATATGCCGCAAGGTTTTTCACACGGTCAATATTTTCCGGGCTTTCATTTTCTATATCCAGGCCACTACCGAAAGTCATGATGATCATCTCAAATCCAACTTGTTCACATTGATCAACAGCCAATCTGACCGGTTCATCGTTTGAACTGCTTACATGCATCAGAACCGGATTTTCAGTCGACCATGGAGCCAGTGCCCTCATCATACGGCGATGTCCCAGTCCTTTACGCTCACGGTCCCAGCTGTCATTGAGCAGCTCCCATACTCTGAAAGACTCAAATGACTGGCCACTCTGTACAGTCTGGTATGGTCCGTATTTCGGGTAGATCTCAAGCAGACAGGGTGTGCTTCGCTCATAATTCACCTGGGTATCATATAAGGAATCAACACTCCATGAAACACTCGATTGCGTTATGCTTTCGTCTGACATTCCCCCGAAATTATAGTCTGTTTCCAGAGTAATATTTGGTAATGTCCACTTCTTCTTTGAGTCAACGACACTTTCTGGTTCGGTAACCGCCAGGATTTCACTTTTAAAGGTATTGATCAGTATCTCACGCTTTGATTCATTTACTACCCTAATCCATTTTGAAAATACCGGCATCCCGTCATACAGTTCATAATGAACCTCAGCAATGATGTCTTTCAGGTATTCAACCTGTTCATTACCAAGGGATTTTTCCTTTTTATACTTCCCGCTGTCAGTCTGTTTTTCAGCCAGTAGCTTTAAAGCATTTTCATCGAGCCTGTAACGGAATACCAGCTCTTTACCGGGCAATGGCCAGGGCATATCGCGGGGCATCCATTCCATCCTTTTCTTCCATGGAAAACGTTCCTTTATTTCACCAACAGTATAATCGACCAGCTTAAATGAAGCCGGATCAGCTTCCATTTTTTCAAGCCATTCAGGCAGCAGATAATTATGAATGGGTTGACCTGAAAGGCCTCCTACATATAACTTTATTCCTCCAATTTCAATCTCAGCCTCAGGTCTTACAGAACGAAGAAAGTTCTGTGAAGTTAAGAAATTTTTCACCCCTATGGTCGCCACATTGGGTGTAATACGGAACTGCCTTTCCACCAAACCATTGGAAAGCACCAGATTTTTCCCGTCCTTCGAAGGAGTAACCCGGGCAAT
>Ga0116171_10001929_pt1 | contig 20177 bp, 19 predicted proteins | sample AD_JPNHW2_MetaG_FD_89798 | JGI IMG/M metagenome (GOLD analysis project Ga0116171, IMG submission 89798) | Active sludge microbial communities of municipal wastewater-treating anaerobic digesters from Japan - AD_JPNHW2_MetaG | ecosystem: Engineered > Bioreactor > Anaerobic > Digestate | place... | reverse complement strand
GCTGACCTGTTCCGGATGTACTCGTATTTTGCCGCTCAGCACAACCTGAAGGTGGAAATCATCTCAAGCCATCCAACCGAGATTGGGGGGTTCAAAGAGATTGTGTTCTCAGTACTTGGGGTTGGCAGCTATCATCTGTTCAAGTTTGAGAGCGGCGTGCATCGGGTTCAGAGAGTCCCCGAGACTGAGGCATCCGGACGTATTCATACGTCGACAGCTACGGTGGCGGTGCTTCCTGAGGCAGAGGACGTGGACATGCACATTGACGAGGCTGACATCAAAGTGGAACTGTTTCATGCATCCGGCCATGGGGGACAGAACGTGCAGAAGGTGGAGACAGCGGTGCGCATGACGCACATCCCAACTGGGATTACTGCCTCCTGCCAGGACGAACGGTCTCAACTCAAGAACAAAGAGAAAGCCCTCAAGGTTCTGCGGTCTCGCGTGTATGAGTACATGAAGGAGAAAGCAGACGCCGAAGTGATAGATGAACGCAGGTCGCAGATTGGCAGTGGCATGCGGAACATGCGCATCCGTACATACAACTTTCCCCAGGGCCGGCTTACAGACCACCGTATCGGGCTTTCGTTCTACAATCTGCCAGTCATCATGGAGGGCAATCTTGACCCCGTGGTCGACGCGCTTCACCGGGCATCCCGGGAAAAGACCCTGCAAACCTCTATCGTTCAGGACCAGGAAGACGATTGACTCTGACTTTCAGGACGGCGCTCACGCAGGCGGCACTGAAAGCTGGACTTTCGGCCGAAGGGACACGTGAGCTGGAATACGTGCTTCGGACCCTGGAAGGGTGGAGCTCGGCAGAGCTGCTGCTGCGCTGCGACGATGCTGCCAGCACCGAGGTTGTGCAGCGTCTGGTGAAGTGTGCGCTGCAGCTGGCCCGAGGCGTTCCTGCGGAGTATCTGATTGGGCGCGCCGAGTTTGACGGTGTATCTGTGATCGTCGGCAAGGGCGTTCTGGTACCGCGACCGGAAACGGAATGGCTTGTCGACCATGCCGTCGACGTTCTCACCACACGTCAAGGCCTATCATCACCTCTCGTGCTCGACCTTTGCTCGGGGTCCGGTGCGATTGCGCTTGCCTTGGCGGAACGCTTGCCCGGCGCGTCGGTCGTTGGTCTGGAGATAAACCCGGCGGCTGTCTCCTGCGCGCGGGAATCGGCCGCTCGCCTTGGACTCGCAAACCGCGTGGCATTCATCCAGGGCAATGTCCTTGGATCGTGGAGTGCTGCGCTGCAAGGGTGGAACAGAAAGGCCGATGCCATCGTCAGTAATCCGCCGTATGTGCGAGCGGAGCGTCTTGCGGCAGCACATGCCGCTTCTCCGTTTGAACCTGTGAGTGCACTGTATGGGGGGTGGAATGGGCTGACCTTCTACCGCAGGATTGCAGCAGAGGCCACCGGTTGGCTGGCGCCGGGCGGTCTGCTCGAACTGGAGATTGACGATGGTCTGGAACAGGCTATCCTGAACCTGCTATGCAGGGCAGGTCTGCATGATTGTCGGTGGTCGCGGGACCTGGCTGGTCTTCCCCGCTACGTGGAGGCGTACCAACCAGAATGAACACCGTCACCTACATCGCGCGCGACCTCGCCGTCGTCGTGACAGCATACCTGGTCGGGTCGCTTCCATGCAGCTACATTGTTGGCAGAATCGCGGGCGGCGTGGACATACGTACCGTTGGCAGTGGCAACATGGGCGCCACCAACGTACTGCGAACGGTTGGACCTGTTCCCGCTCTCTTTGCGTTTCTCGGGGATTCCCTCAAGGCTGTCGCGTTGCTGCTAGTCCTGATCCATTGCTTCCCAACGGTGTCTCGCGAGGCCGTGCTGATGGCCTCTGTCGCTGTTATCCTTGGCCATGATTTCTCGGTCTTCGCTGGGTTCAGGGGTGGCAAAGGGGTTGCTGCCACCTTCGGCGTGGTGCTTGTCCTCAGCTGGCCCGTCGGCCTTGTGGAGCTCGGGGTGTGGTGCATCGTCATGGCGTTGCGGCAGACAGTTTCGCTTGCATCGATCGTATCCCTCGCCACGCTACCTCTTGTGGCTCTTCTGCTTCGCGAGCCACCGAAGCTCGCGCTTATCTACGCGCTCCTTGCGATGCTGGGTATTGTGCGCCATAGTGCCAACATTCGCAGGCTGATGGCGGGAACAGAGGCACGGCTCGACATGTCTTCGTTCCGGAGGCGGTAGATGAACGCGCACGACAGGGTGTATCTGGAGGACTGCTCGGAACAGGATGTAAAAGATTTGCAGCAGCGCATTCTCGCGGGGGCAGTCGTCGTATTTCCGACTGATACCGTGTACGGCATAGGGTGCAGTGCCCTGCAGCCCGAGTCGGTGGCTCGTGTGTTTGCTGCCAAGCATCGTGACAGCTCCAAACCACTGCCAGTGTTTATCGGAGGCCTGGACCAGGTAGCTGACCGTATTGACGTTGCCGAACTTCCTGTCGCGTCCAGACTGGCCGAAGCCTTCTGGCCCGGACCGTTGACCATTGTTGTCGATGTCGCCCGCAGCGGTCTGCATGTGCAGCCTCCTCCATTCCCCGAAGCGACCAGTGTCGGGTTCAGAGTTCCGCGGCATGATGGTCTGCTGCGACTGTTGCAGGGAGGCCTTGTACTCGCGCAGACGAGTTTCAACGAAAGCGGCGAGGCCGTCGTTGAAAGCCTTGAGGCGCCTGGTGCGGCGGGCCTGCTTGCCTGCGCCGATGTCGTCCTTGACAGCAGACAACAGCCTGTGGGAAGGCCGTCAACGCTTGTGCGGCTTTCACCAGAGGGCTGGTCCGTCCTGCGCGAAGGCGATGTGTCTGCACAGGACGTGTCGAGGGCCCTGTCTGGTCCCTGCCCATGAAATACGACATAGCCATTGATGGGCCGTCCGGCTCCGGCAAGACGTCGATTGGCCGGGCGGTTGCCGCGCAGCTGGGCCTGCCATTTGTGGATTCCGGACTCCTCTACAGGGCAATGACCGCTGTTTATGTCGAGGCTTTTCCTTCGGACATGACGTGTGACACGGCGCGTCTGGTGGCGCTGCTCGAGGGGGACATGCGGTATGATGTCGCGACCGGGACCGTGTCGTATCGCGGCGGTGCGATCAGCATGGGGTTGCATGATCCAACCGTGGAACAGCTCGTGTCTCCCGTCAGCGCGGTTCCCGAGGTTCGCAGGGCGGTCAACCGGGAGCTCGTGCGCATAGCCGGGGAGCAGGACGTTGTCATGGCCGGTCGGGACATAGGGACGACAGTTCTTCCTCAGGCCTTCCTGAAGGTCTTCATCACGGCCGACCGCGCTGTCCGTGCGAGACGTCGAGTCGCACAACTTGCTGCGGACGGTGTTACCGCCTCTCTCGAGGACGTTTTGGCCAACATCGAGCTGCGCGACACAATTGACTCGTCGCGTCAGGACTCACCGTTGCGCTGCACCGAGGAGTACCTTGTGGTCGACAATTCTGTGGACGGTTCCTGGGCAGTGGTCGATACGATCCTTGCCGAATATCGCCGGAGGCGGTCGCATGCTGTATGAAGCAGCAGTTCCTGTTGGGCGCGTTGGCTTCCGGCTGCTGTTCCGGCTTCGAGTGGTCGGCGTGGAAAACGTTCCACGCCATGGGGCAGCTCTGATCTGCTCCAATCACTGCAGTTATCTGGACCCGATGATCGCTGCGGTCGCGTTGCCCCGCAAGGTGTACTATGCATCGCGGAAGGAGATTTCCCGACAGCCGCTGCTAGGTCCGGTCATTCGACACCTTGGAGCAATCACGCTGGACCGGGAGGCTCTGGCTGACAAGAGCGCTCTCCAGACGATGCTCGTGATTCTGGACCAGGGGAACCTGTGCCTGATCTATCCTGAAGGAACCCGTTCACCTGATGGGAAACTGCAGCCTGCACGCAACGGAGCAGCGTTCCTGGCCGTCAAGTCCGGTGTCCCGGTCGTGCCAATGGCGGTCATCGGGTCATACGAATGCTGGCCACGCCAGCGGAGATTCGCCCGGATCGGTCCCATTACCGTCCGTATCGGTGAACCAGTCATCTACAGCCTTCCCCACGAACGCCAGAGTCGCAAAGAGGACCTGACGACCATCAGCAGTGACATCATGAGCCGGATCCAGGTACTGCAGGAGCAGGGGTACGCCTGAAATGCGTGTGCTGCTGGCTCGTGAACGAGGGTTCTGCACAGGCATCAGGAGAGCAGTTTCCAGCGCGGAACTTGCTCTAAACAGTGGCGCACGCGTTGCAGCCACCGACACCCTGCTGCACAACGCGCGGGAGATGGAACGCCTTCGGCAGCTTGGGCTCCAGCCCATGGAAGAACCTGGTGTTCAGGGCGCGGCTCCCACGACCATTCTGCTTCCAGCGCATGGATCGCTTGAGGCCGAACGGAGAGCGCTGGTGTCTGAGGGGGCTGTGCTGGTTGACCTTACGTGCCCGATTGTCAACCGTGCTCGTGATGCTGCCAGTCGGTCGGCCGCCGCAGGAATGGATGTCGTTGTCGTTGGGGACAGGAATCACCGTGAAACGCGGTATCTGATGGAGGCAGCCGGGGACAGACTCCTTGCGGTTGTCTCTTCCGCTGCGGACCTAGATGGATTGCGCATGACGGGAGCAACGGTTGCACTCGTCTACCAGACCACGCAGTCGCGCCAGGTACGCCAGGACGTGTTGACATGGTTTCGGACGCGGGGAATCCCGGTAGCTGATGAGATGACACTGTGCCCCGAAGTGCTGCGAAGGCAGGACGAGACGGCTTTGCTCGCGGCGCGGTGCAGCGACGTTCTGGTGCTGGGAGACCGGACAAGTGCCAATACGGGGAGGCTCGTGACGGTTGCCCAGGATGCTGGCGCGCGCGTTCACCTTGTCGAGGATGCGAGCGACGTTCTGGGCTCGTGGTTCGACTGTTCTGCTACCGTCGGGATCGTGAGCGGCACGTCCTGCCCCGAGTCAGTCATCGGCGAGGTTCTGTCTGTACTGCGCCGGATGTGTCCCGATGTTTCCCTCGAGGAGGACAAATGAAGCGGGTCTGCGTCGTTGGCGCCGGCGCGTGGGGAACCGCCGTGGCTAATCTGGCAGCCAGCAAAGCCAGCGTGCGGATGTGGGTACACAGCCCAGACACGCTCAGGGCCATGAGAGATGCGCGCGAAAACGTTCTGTACCTTCCGGGTGTTCCTCTCGAGGGCGGCATCGAACTGACTGATGACCTGGTTGACGCATGGTCGTGGTCGGACGCCGTCATCCTCGCCGTGCCAACCCAGAAGTTGCGCTCAGTCTTCCGGCGGGTGGTTCCCGACCTTCGTCGGTGGCAGGTTCCTGTTCTCAACCTGAGCAAGGGACTTGAACTCGAAACACACCTCCGTATCTCGCAGCTCCTCTGTGAAGACTTGGGCGTCACAGACTATGCGCATTACGCCGCATTGTCCGGCCCTAACTTCGCTCCGGAGATTGCGCGTGGCATGCCTGCTGCCACAGTAGTGGCCAGCAGGGAACCCGGTACACGGCGTCGATTCCAGGAGCTGTTGTCTGGCAGTTCGCTCCGCGTGTATACAAGTACAGACCTGGTCGGCGTCGAACTTGGCGGCGCGCTGAAGAACGTATATGCGCTTGCCGCCGGCGTTTCAGATGGCCTGGGATTCGGAGACAGTTCCAAGGCGTCGCTCATCGTCCGCAGTCTGCATGAGCTCAGCAAGGTTACGACTGCGTTTGGAGCAGACCGTCTGACCGTGAACGGCCTTGCAGGGGCGGGGGACCTCATCGCAACCAGTTTCAGCAGGCTCAGTCGCAACCGGATGGCCGGGGAGGCCATTGGCAGAGGCGCGTCCGCGCAGGAGCTGCAGAGCAGGCAACGCACAGTCATTGAGGGCCTGCCGACGCTGGAAGCCCTTGCAAAAATGGCTGAACTGAGTAACATTGACTTGCCTATCGTTCGCCAGTTGCACGAGATCGTCTCTGGAAGCGTCACGCCTCTGGTAGGTCTTGAGCGGCTGATGAGCAGGGAGATGAAAAGCGAGTTTCTGTAGGACGAGTTCGGCTGTAGCAGCTGAAAAGCTGGTCAAGACTATATGTCGGGGCGTGGCGTAGTTTGGCTAGCGCACCAGCATGGGGTGCTGGGGGTCACAAGTTCGAATCTTGTCGCCCCGACCATTTGACATCGGGATGTGGCTCAGCTTGGTAGAGCGCTTGGTTCGGGACTAAGAGGTCGTGGGTCCGAATCCCACCATCCCGACCAGTTTTTTGCAGGCCGGAGGGGGTACGACTATGATCGAGGACTTTATCCACAGCTTGCAGGCTGCAGAGATGGAAGCGGGGGATCTGGTCGAGAAAGCACAGCAGAAAGCTCGCGAAATTGAACAGGAAGGACAGTCCGCTCTTGGCCGCATGAAAGTTGTGGCGGATGCTGAGCTGGCGGAGCAACTGGCTGCCATCGATCAGGAGGCAGGTCGCCAGATCTCGGAAGCCGAACGGCTTTCGGGCGAGGAACTGGCCCGCGAGCTCGAACTTCTGGATCGCCGCGTTGAGACCAGGCGGCCCGATTGTTTGAAGACACTCCTTTCGCGGCTCCTTTCACAGTAGCATGGCAATCGACTCTGTTCTGGAGTTTGCCGCTGCCTTTCCCCACCGCAAGGAAGATGAGGTGCTGTCAGCACTGTTTAGCGCCGGGCTGGTGCATCTCACTTCGTACACGCCATCACCAGAGGCGCCTGTTTCAGAGGTTCCTGCCGTCGAGGACACGCATCGTCCTGAGCGCGATGTTGCGCTGGCCGAGGTGGCCCGTGAGCTTGACCTCGTTAGTGCAACACTGGCGTTTTTCGCGGAGATTGACCCACCTCAGAAGGGCCTGGTCCAGAGCTTCTTCCCGGACGAGACCTATGTGACCCGGGAAGACATCGCACGCGCGGCCGCAACGCACGTGTTCCACGGCTACACAGAGATGATGGGAGATGCGCTTGCCCTCAAGGGGAAACTCGAGGATGCGCAGCATCGGCTGGCGTCGCTCGAACACGAGACCCAAGCCCTGTACCTTTGGCGAGACCTCCCGCTGAATGTTTCGGAGACCCTGCAGTGGAAGTATCTGTCGGTAATGACAGGGACTGTGCCCAGTTCCTCTCTGGCTGCGCTCGTTCAGCGCCTCGATGCTGCGGGGCTTCCCGCCCAGGTCGAGGTCGTCGCCGAGTCGAAAGCCACAAAGGCAGTGCTCGTTGCCTGTCTCCGCAAGCGTGAAACCGAGGTTCGCGCGGTGCTGGCTTCCGAGGGATTTGCCGAGCAGGATCTTGCTCGTATTGGTGGTACTGCAGGGGCTGTTCTCGAGCGCCTTGGCGATGAAGCTCGCGAAGTTCGCGCTCATGTGGGCGATCTGAGGGCCGAGGTCGGCTCGCTGCTCGCCCGTCGGAAGGAGCTCGTCGTCTATCGTGAGTATCTCATCAATGAGAGGTCGCGGCTCGAGGCTGGTAGTGGCCTGACCCGCACGCAGCACTGCAGTGTTGTTGCTGGCTTCGTGCGAGCAGACGATGCCGAGCGTCTGCAGCAGGTTTGCGCCAGGGTTGGTGGAACGGTGTGCATGACCGGGGAGACAACTCGGGGAGACGACACTCCTGTTTCGATTACCAACGCCCGGTGGCTCAAACCCATGGAGATTCTCATCAACATGTTTGGCTATCCCGTCTATTCGTCGTTTGACCCAACCAGGTTCCTGATTCTGCCCTTTCTGCTCTTTTTCGGACTATGCCTCGGGGATGCGGTCTACGGCATCATTGAGATAGCCCTGTGCCTCTACTTCATCCGCAGGTACCGAGCATCCGCTGGCGTGCGCAATTTCATGACGGTGTTCATTTACGGCGGTATTGCGGCGATCATAGTCGGGGCTCTGACAGGCAGCTGGGCAGGCGATTTGTTGTCGGAAACGTACCTGGGCACCGGCAATCTTGTTTCGAAGCTCGTGTCGTGGATGACTGTCATCAATCCTACGGAGGCGGCATTCCAGTTCCTGATTATTGTGTGGATCATCGGAGGGGTCAACCAGCTGTACGGTGTCGTGCTTGCAATCTACAAGGCAGCTCGCCGCAAGGACTACGCCACCATTCTGTACGACTGTGTTGGATGGCTGCTGTTCCTTCCTGCACTCTCAGCTCTCCTGTTTATCGGCACCAAGTGGGGATCGGGCTTCAGGGCTGGCTATCTGGCAGCTCTCGCCGTAGGCCTCGTGCTGCTCCTGCTTGGAGGTGCGCGACAGGCAAAGGGGCCCGCAAAACTCCTGACGGCTCTCGTCAACCTCTACGGAATTCAGAGTTCGTATGGCGTCGGGTCGTTCCTTGGCGATGTCCTCTCCTACTCGAGACTGCTTGCACTCGGATTGACGACCGCCATTTTGGCGTCCGCTTTTAACATGATTGCTGGACTCATCCAGTTCCCTTCCGCGGGAGTGGTCATCAATACTATCATCAGGATTGTGCTTGGCGGTGCCGTGCTCCTGTTCGGACATCTGCTGAACTACTTCATGGGAGCCATGGGAGCCTTTATTCACTCCGCGCGTCTGATTCTGCTTGAGTTCTTTGGTCGGTTCTATGAAGGGGGTGCACCCCGGTTCCACAGGTTCGGGTTCTCGTCAGAGGTCGTCAAGGTGGTTGAAAACTCTGGTATTCAAGGAAAACAGGAGGAACGTCATGGGTCTTGAGGCATTGTGGTCAGTACTGGTTGGGATGGTCGTCGTCGTGATTACGGCTATTGGTGGATCCTTTGCGTTCAAGCTTTCGGGTACGCCAATGACATCCCTGGGCCCTGTCCTTGTCTTTGCGGGCGCGGTCATGGTCGTTGTCTTTGGCGGTCTCGGTTCTGCTATCGGCATCCGGATATCCGGTTCGCAGGCGGCAGGCGTCCTTGCCGAGAAACCAGAGCTGTTCGGTAAGATGTTCGTCATGATGGCCCTTCCAGGTACGCAGGGGTTCTACAGCTTCGTGTGCGGCATCATGATGATTGTCCTGTCGGGGGTACTGAACCAAGGGACTACTGTCTCCGGCGCAAAGGGGTTTGCGCTTCTGACCGTGGGCGTGGGCGTCGGCTTGGTTGAATGGTTGTCGGCGATTCTTCAGGGACAGTCGTCCGCTGCTGCCGAGAGCCTGACAGGGCGTCAGCCAGGCAGCTCAGGTCAGGCTATCCTGATCCCGGCTCTTGTGGAGACGTACGCGGTCATCGCACTCGTATCCGGCATACTGCTCATCCTCTGGATTTCTCAGGCGGCGTTCTAGGGCGTTTCAAACATGGGAACTGAGGAACTCAAAGCCGCGGTTCTCCAGGAGGCGGCAGTCGAGGCCGCTGCCCTAGTGGATGCTGCGACTGCAGCTGTTGCGGAGCGCACGCACAAGGAGCGTCAGCTGCTTGAGGAACTCGCTGCTGCCCGCATCGCAGAACATCGTGCCGAAAAGAGCCGTGAAGTAGCGGCGCGTACTTCGGCACTGCGGATCGAACTGAGAAACCGGATCCTGACGCGCAAGCAGGAATGGCTGAACTCTCTGTTCGAGGAGGTTCGGCGCAGCATCGAGGGCGACCCTGAACAGTACACGTTGTTTCTGGAGCATGCCGTGGAGCAGGTGCAGACTGAACCTCCCGACTCACTCGACTGCCGGTCTCAGGACCAAGAGCTGGTTTCCGGCATTTTGGAGCGGCATGGGCTCAGCGACAAAACCCGTGTCAACGCAGCGCTTCCCGATACAACGCCTGGCCTTGTCGCTCACTACAACGAGGCGGAGTTGGACCTGACGCTGGATGAGGCCTGCGCACGTCTTCGCGATGCTTCTGCCGTCGAGGTGGCGCACCTGTTATTTGGTGACGACGAACAATGATGCCACCTGTTGTTCCGGCTCAGGCAGAACCGCCGGCCTACGCGTATGCTTCGGGCTCGTTTTCAGTGCGCAGAGGACTGCTGCTCCCTGTCTACGAACTCCGGCAGGCAGCGTCAGGCAGGACTGAGGCGCTTCTGGCACTTTTGAACCGAGGCGTCTATGCCCCTGTCGCGGTCGACCTTTCGCCGACTGAGGCCCTGGCGCGTGTCGAAGCAAGTTGGCAGGCGTTCGTGTCTCAGGCCTCGCGCGACCTTCCGGAGGGGTTCCTGCCATATGTTCTGGCGGCGCTTGACGAGAAGGAATATGCCAAGGCGGGTCTGGCCAAGGCATTACTTGGCGATACGCTGGGCGTGGCCGATGAGCGGAGCGACGAATATGCAGCATACTGTCTTCGCCTTCGGGGAAGCCGGTACTCAGGGCAGGTACTTGCTGAAACTGTGTTCGGCAGTGCGCTTGCCGACGGTCTCAAGGCTGCAGAGCAGGGAGCCTCCTGCTCTGACGCACAGACGGTGTTTGAGTTCTCGTTTGAGAGCACCCTGGAGCAGCTTGCGCGAAAGTATGCGCACCCCTCAGTACTCGTCTATATCAGGGGTCTTCGCGACCTTATGATAGCAGGGCACGCGCTCAAGGCCAAACTGCGCAGCGGCGCCGGCGTGGGAGTTGCCGTCGACCGGTTGCTGCCCTTTCTGGAGCCTCAGGTGCGCGACGCCTTGAGTGCCGCTATCACACGTGTCCAGGGTATTTCGTGGGACAACCTGCAGCCTTCGGACCTTGTTCCCGAGGCGTCGATGGTGGTGCTCCCGGTCGATCGACGGTACACGCCGGAGGAGCGCATCGGATTGCTGGAAGACGCCCTGGATTCGTGGATTGTGGATCGGACGCAGGCAACGGCAAGCGAGCCGTACGGGGTCACCGTCGTGTTTTCGTACCTCATGGATTTTCGGCGTGAGGTGCGGTTGCTGCGCAGGCTGCTTAAGGCCGCGGCCTCGCGAGATGTCCGCGCTGCCAGCGCGGGGAGCACGCGATGAGCAAGGCTGGTGTGGTCACCACGCGCGAGACAGTTGGTGCATTCGAAGCGCTGGGTTTCGTGGGGCGTGTCGTGGACAGCGACGTCCAGGCTGCCGAGGCAGTCCTGTCACTGGCGAGGACAGGAGAGTTTGGCCTGATTCTGCTCACCTCAGACGTGGCAGGTGGCTGGATAGAGTCTGAAGCCGCTCGCAGCATGGTAGTTCCGGTCGTGCTTGTTGTGCCGGTGACGTCCTCGGACGCGGGTGTTGCGTCCGCTGCAGTGCGACGACTGATTGAGAATGCAGTAGGAATCGACCTGGTTGGAAAAACGACGGAGGAAGCGAGTCATGACACACGGTGAGATTGTAAGAGTTGCTGGGCCTCTGGTAGTTGCCAAGGGATTGTCTGACCCCCAGATGTATGAGCTTGTTCGGGTTGGCGATGCTCAGTTGTTTGGTGAAATCATTGAGCTGCGGCGTGACCTCGCTAGCATCCAGGTCTACGAGGAAACCAGCGGCGTTGGACCGGGAGAACCTGTTGTCCAGACGGGCAGTGAACTTACTGTCGAACTGGGCCCCGGACTCATAACGTCTATCTATGACGGGATTCAGAGGCCCCTGGATGCTATCCGGGCTCAGTACGGGGACTTTGTTCCACGCGGCGTGTCGCTGCCCGCACTGCCTCGTGACCGCGTCTGGCACTTTGTACCGTCCGCTGCAGCCGGTGACACCGTCGTACCGGGAGATTTTCTGGGGTCAGTCCAGGAGACACGGGCAGTCGTTCATTACATCATGGTTCCCCCTGGCACTGCCGGGACGGTTGTCTCGATTGAGGAGAGGGACTGCACTGTTGATGAACCGGTGGCCGTGATCCGTACTGAGTCCCGCGAGGAGAAGTCCGTATCCATGCTGCAGCGGTGGCCCGTACGTACCGCGAGACCGTATGCCAGGCGCATGGCACCGAACGAGCCACTCGTAACAGGCCAACGGGTTATTGATGCGCTGTTCCCGGTGGCAAAGGGTGGTACTGCCTGTGTTCCAGGTCCCTTCGGCAGCGGAAAAACAGTGATTCAGCATCAGCTGGCCAAATGGGCGGACGCTGACATTATTGTCTACGTGGGGTGCGGCGAACGCGGAAATGAGATGACTGACGTTCTGCAGGAGTTTCCTCAGCTGACTGACCCGAAGACAGGTGAGGTTCTGATGAACCGGACTGTCCTCATTGCGAACACTTCAAACATGCCGGTTGCTGCCCGCGAGGCATCGGTCTTCACGGGTATTACCATCGCCGAGTACTTCAGGGATATGGGGTACAGCGTTGCTCTTATGGCCGATTCGACATCGAGATGGGCAGAGGCGATGCGGGAGATTTCCGGACGCCTCGAAGAGATGCCGGGAGAGGAAGGCTTTCCTGCTTACCTGGCGTCTCGCATTGCGTCCTTCTATGAGCGCGCAGGGCGTGTGACGACCATTGCATCCTCACCCCGGGAAGGCAGCTTGAGCGTTATCGGAGCCGTGTCGCCACCTGGCGGCGACCTCTCTGAGCCTGTCGTTCAGGCGACGCTCCGCGCCGTGAAGGTCTTCTGGGCGCTTGACTCCAGGCTCGCGGACGCACGTCACTTTCCTGCCATAGACTGGCTTCAGTCCTATTCTCTCTACAGTGAGTCACTTCAGCGCTTCTATGACGCACAACTGGGAACGTTGTGGGCTCAGGACATTCGCGAAGTGCGCGCGTTGCTTCAGAAGGAAGCCGAGCTGCAGGAGCTGGTACGTCTGGTGGGAGTAGATGCTTTGTCAGTAGCTGACCGCCTCGTGCTCGAATCGGCGAAGTCTGTCCGCGAGGACTTTCTTCAGCAGTCCGCCTTTACGGAGGGTGACAGCTATACGTCGCTGGCCAAACAGCTCAGGATGCTGAACGTGGTCCTGCTTTGGAGTCACGAGGCCAACACCGCCGCATCCAACGGCATACAGCTGGCAGCAATTCTCTCAATGCCCGTCAGGGGGGATATCGCGAGGGCGAAGTTCGTGGGGGAGACAAACCTGGCCGCCTTCGACGCGCTCGAGCACTCCATACGTGAGGCATTCGCATCCCTGTCTGCAGCACAGACGACAGTGCCGGAGGAATATCATGAATAAGGATTATCGGACTGTCCGCGAGATCGTCGGGCCACTCGTCTTTCTCGACGAAGCTGAGGGCGTCAAGTACGGCGAGCTTGTTGAGCTTCGTACCGTGTCCGGGCCACGCCATGGCCAGGTGCTTGAGGTCTCGGGGAGCAGCGTTCTCGTGCAGCTGTTCGAGGGCTCGTCCGGCATGGACAGAGGTCGGACTGTCACCCGTTTCCTCGGGCATGGGCTGGAATTTGGCGTTTCGCGGGACATTGTCGGACGTGTGTTCAATGGTCTGGGGACACCTACGGATGGTATTCCGCCGGTTATTCCGGACAAGGTCGTGGACATCAATGGAAACCCGATGAATCCGTATTCCCGCGACTATCCCGATGAGTTCATTCAGACAGGTGTTTCGGCCATTGATGGCCTCAATACCCTTGTGCGCGGGCAGAAGCTGCCTATCTTCTCGGGGAGCGGCTTGCCTCACGCTGAACTGGCTGCTCAGATTGCGAGGCAGGCGCGCGTGCTGACAGGCAGCGAGGAGTTTGCGGTAGTGTTCGCAGCCATGGGTATCACCTTTGAAGAAGCGGATTACTTTGTCTCTGACTTCCGGAGAAGCGGCGCTATCAACCAATCCGTCCTCTTCATGAACCTTGCCAACGACCCTGTTATCGAGCGCATCGCTACGCCACGTTTCGCCCTGACTGCCGCGGAGTACCTCGCCTTCGACCTGGGCATGCACGTGCTGGTCATCCTTACGGACATGACGAACTACTGTGATGCCCTCCGTGAGGTGTCGGCCGCGCGCAAGGAGGTGCCAGGAAGGCGCGGATACCCGGGGTATCTCTACACGGACCTTGCGACTATCTACGAGCGCGCAGGCAGAATCAAGGGCAAGCAGGGCTCCATTACGCAGATTCCAATCCTTACCATGCCGGAGGATGACAAGACTCATCCAATTCCTGACCTTACCGGATACATTACGGAAGGCCAGATCATGCTCAGTCGTTCCCTGCAACAGGCAGGTGTCTATCCCCCCATCGATGTTCTGCCATCTCTGTCACGTCTGAAAGACAAAGGTATCGGAGCAGGCAAGACCCGTGAGGATCACGCAGGTCTTCTGAATGAGCTGTTTGCAGCCTATGCCCGGGGGCGGGATGCCAAGGAGCTGGCCGTCGTGCTGGGGGAGTCGGCGCTGACGGAGACCGACCGCATCTTCGTGAAGTTCGCGGAGGAGTTCGAACGCAGATTTGTGAACCAGGGTCATGACGAAGACCGCTCTATTGAGGAGACGCTCACAATTGGCTGGAGTCTGCTCTCGATGTTGCCTCGTGCCGAGCTCAAGCGCGTTGCGCCGGCAATGGTGGCAAAATACATGCCGGCGGAACAGCGGTAGGCGGACATGATTCTCAAAGTCAATCCGACGCGGATGGAGTTGCTTCGGCTCCAGAAGCGCTATACACTCGCCCGCAGAGGCCACAAGCTGCTGAAGGACAAGCTGGAGGGTCTGATGAAGACTTTCATCCGGTTGGCTCAGGAGTATGGAACCTACCGAGCGAGAGTCGACCGGGACCTGCCCGATGCGCTGGCTACCTTCAAAGGGGAAACAGCGTCCTATCCCTCGGCCGTCGTGGAGCTCCTCGCACACACGGTATCGACGCGCCTCGAGATTGACGCAGGAACCAGGAGCATCATGAACGTACCACTTCCCACACTTGCACACACTATGTCTGATTTTGAATCCCCTGCCTTTGCCGGCCTCGAAGGGGCTGGTGTCGAGGCGTCCCTTCTTGGACTGTACAGGTTGATGCCATCCATCGTGCGGCTTGCCGAGATCGAGGCAAGTATTCGGCGGATGGCTGAGGAGATAGAGCGTACGCGCAGGCGAGTGAATGCGCTGGAATACGTCATGATTCCCAACCTCGAAGAGACCATCCGCTTTATCAGTTCGAAGCTGGACGAGAATGAGCGGGCCAATACAAACCGGTTGCTGAAGGTCAAGGAGATCATTCAGGCACGTTGAAGACACATGCCGGTGTAGCAGAGGCAGTGCTCGAGTGCCAGCACGCCTATCATGGGACATCCATCGAGGTGCTGGACAAGACCGTCAGGCTGCCGGACAACCGTGTAGCTCACCGCGATGTGGTGACCTATCCCGGCGGGGCCGTCTGCGTCGTGGCTGTGACAAACGATGAGCGTGTCGTATTCGTGCGGCAGTTCAGGCCCGCTCCGGAAATGACCATGCTTGAGATCCCTGCGGGGCGGCGCAGTGTGCATGAACATCTGCTTACTGCTGCCCGCCGTGAACTGTCCGAAGAAACGGGATACATGGCGGCCCGGTGGAAGAAGTGCGCCACGTTCTGGCCAAGTCCGGGATTCGTGGACGAGCGCCTCACCCTTTTTCTGGCACGTGATCTCACCTTAGGGCGCACGGACATGGATGCCGACGAGTTTATTACAACAAGGCTGGTCCCGCTTCCTGAAGCCCTGAAGCTGTGTCAGAATGGCGGCATCGTTGATGCAAAGACACTGGTGGGAATACTCTGGTATGCGCAGTTTGAATGCCAGAACGGTCGCTAGACATGGCGTTCTGGTATGCGCTGGCGTTCCGCGCTGCTGCACTGTTGCCACCGTGGTTGCGCCGCCTTGTGGCGAGGGTTATCGCGTGGGGGTACTTCATCATCAACCGGTCGCAACGGCGCGGAGTCTTTGCAAATCTTCGGGTCATGGAGCCGGACCTTTCCTGGGCTCGGCGGCTCTTTCTTGCAGTCCGCACATTTCAGCAGGCAGCATTGAACCTCGTGGACTTCTTCTCTTTGCCTTCTACTGCCGACGATGACATCAGAAAGCTTGCGATCAATTTCGATGAGCTGCCTGGTCAGTTGTACGACATTGCTGGCGGTCGGCCCTTCTGTCTTGTAACTGGCCACTACGGTCACTGGGAGCTTGCAGGAGCAATGCTGGGTCTTGCCGGGTATAGGGTACATGCCATCGCGCTGCCACAGGCCAGTGGAGCTCTGCAATCATTGTACGAAACGCTTCGGACGCGGTTCGGCGTCCTAGCCCATGACATCCGTTCGGGGCTTCGCGACATCCTGCGCAACCTTCCGGAGGGCGACGTGCCAGCCATCGTTTCGGACCGGGACTACACGGGCAGTGGCGAGCGGGTTGAGTTTTTTGGCAGACCGGTCTCTTTTCCCCGCGGCGCAGCCATGATATGTTTCCGCAAAGACCTGGTAGGCATCCCGGGGTTTCTTGTGCGTCAACCAGACGGGCGCTTCCGCCTTGAGCTCGGGAGTGCCATCAGACCTGAGACTGACAACGAACATCTGTGGATACGGCAGTTCGTTGTCGAGTTTGCGAGGCAGTACGAAGCGGTCGCGCGCAAAGATCCCACGCAGTTCCTGAACTTCTACGCCTATTGGGAGGATGCGCGCGCATGAAAATTGCAGCCCTGATTCCAGCCTTCAATGAAGAGCGCAATATAGCCGCCGTTGTGGCGGGCGCGCGTCCATTCGTCTCACTCGTGCTCGTGGTCGACGATGGGTCTGCTGATTCTACCAGTGCCGCTGCAGAGCGAGCGGGAGCTACCGTTATCAGGCATGCATCGAACGTCGGAAAGGGAGCCGCTCTCAAGACAGGGTTCCAGTATCTTCAGGAGCAGGGATTTGATGGCGCTGTGACCATTGATGCGGATGGTCAGCACGATCCTGCCGAGATTCCTTCCTTCGTCAGAGCAGCAGAGCAGGGATACGATATGGTTGTGGGCAACCGTATGTCCGATGTTTCCACCATGCCACCTGTGCGCAGGTTTGCGAACCACATTTCCTCGCTGCTCGTCAGCCTGTTCCTGGGCCAGAACATCCGGGACAGCCAGAACGGGTTCCGCTACTACCGTCTGAGTTCAGTGTTGAGCCTTCCGCTGAAGGCCAGCAAATATGACATGGAGACTGAGGTGATTTTCAAGATGGGCCGCGCCGGATACCGTATCGGCTGGGTTCCTACGCGGACCATTTACAGGACTGACGCCAAGAGCAAGTTCAACTCTGTGACTGATACGCTTCGATTTGTCGGGGTTCTTGTGCGATATGGCATTCTGCGCCGCTGAGCGGTGTGGGGAGTGCCGTGGCTGGCAGAAGGTACCAGGGCACCGTGACAACGGCGCTCGGCGAACACGTCAAACAAGGTGAATTGTGAATGGAGAGACTCACAGAGCGTACCGACTGACCTGCGTCGCCGGTAAACCATGGATACAGCCCGATTGACTGCCAAACAAAAGAGAGTAGACTTTTGTTTTGACCGCTTTTTCCACACCGATATGAAAGGAGAGCCATGCGCGTGGCAGACGATATTATAGACTTTACCAAAATCAAATCAAGTTACGCGATGCCCGACCTCCTCCAGCTTCAGAAGACCTCCTACGACTGGCTTCTGGGACCAGGACTTGAACAGATTTTCACCCGGGTTTTTCCGATTGACACAGCCAAGCTGCGCATCGAGTACGTGTCGCACGACATAGAGCAGCCAGCAAAGTCCATTGAGAGTTGCCGAAAGGCGGGAATGAGCTTTGAGGCGATGGTGCGTGCGAACTTCCGGCTCATCAACAAGGAGACGGGCGAAATCCGCGAACAACCTCTTATCGTGACTCAGATTCCGCTCATGACACCGTATGGGACATTTCTCATCAACGGGGCAGAGCGTGTCATTGTGTCTCAGCTGGTCCGTTCGCCTGGAGTCTATTTCGAGGGTGGCAAGGACAAACTGTCCGGTGCACAGATCTATATGGTGACCCTCATACCCGACCGCGGTAACTGGATGGAGATCGAAGTAAGCAAGGACGACGTCATCTACACGCGCCTGCGCAAGAAGGCCCACAAAATACCGGTCACCCTGGTCCTCAAGGCACTCGGTATCACTTCCAATGAGGAGATCGAGCAGCTGTTCACGGTGGACAAGACAGAGCGCATGGCCCTTGACCAGCTGAGGTCCCTGTACGAACAGGTCGAGTACACGGCGGCCGAGTCCTTCATCGATGACAAGGGCAGGGAACTTGTCAAGGAGGGTTCTGTCATCAGTGCCAAAGCCATCGGGATACTTGAGAACCATGGAGAAGCGTCATTGCTGGTAAGCAGCAGACAGCCTGACCGGTGGATTGTGAAGACGCTCAAGGCTGACAAGACCACCACCCAGGAAGATGCCGTCAAACAGATCTTCAAAGAGATGCAGCCCAAAGAGAGGCTTACACTCGAGGCCGCCGAAAGCCTGCTGTCTACTCTGCTTACCGATGAAGCCTACAACACTTTTGCTCCTATCGGGCGGTACAAGATAAACAAGCGGTTCGGTCTGGAGGAAACATCTCCGGTGCTGACCTCCGGAGACTACGTGGCAGTCATTCGCAGGCTCATCGACATCCGTGAGCGGCGTGCCTCCTTCGATGACATCGACAGTCTGGCGAACAGGCGCATCCGGTGTGTCGGCGAACTGCTAGCAGAGGAGATTCAGGACAGTATGCTCAAGGTCGCCAAGGCGACTCGGGACAAGGTAACGATCTACTCTTCGGAGCAGATGATGAACCTTCAGAATGTCCTGAACACCAAACCGGTGATTTCTTCTATCCGTAACTTCTTCGGTCAGAGCCAGCTGTCGCAGTTCATGGAACAGATCAATCCTTTGGCCAGCCTCGCCCACAAGAGACGCCTTAGCTCCCTTGGCCCGGGCGGGCTGAATCGGAAGAGAGCAGGCGTTGAGGTCCGGGACATCCATTCATCGCACTACAGCCGCATCTGCCCGATCGAGACGCCGGAAGGTGGCAACATAGGTCTGATCAACAGTCTGAGTTCCTATGCGAAGCTTGATGAGTTCGGCTTTATTACAGCTCCCTACGCGAAGGTTGAGCACGGACGCAAGGACGAGGACAACGTCGCCTACATGGATGCCGAGGAGGAAGAGTCTCACTCGATTGCCCAGGCGAACACACCGGTTGATGAGAAGGGGCATCTTGTTTCCAAGACTGTCATCGCCAGACAGCGCAGTGAGGGAGGAGAGATTCTTCCCAAGGAGCTGCCTGCGGGCAGCGTGGACTACATCGACCTCCTGCCGTCACAGGTCTTTGGCGTGTCAGCATCACTGATTCCTTTCCTGGAGCATGATGATGCCAACCGCGCGCTCATGGGATGCAACATGCAACGGCAGGCCGTTCCCCTTGTTCAGCCCGACCGTGCGCGTGTGTCCACCGGCATGGAGGAGCGGGTTGTACGTGACAATGGGGATTTGGTACTCAGCGATATCGACGGGACGGTGTCTTACGTCGATGCGGGCGAGGTTCGCGTTTCGCCCATCGTTAACGTGGCCGATCTGCAGGCTGGCAAGGTGGCGGTCGACGTCGTTCCTGTGATGCTGGCATCCGATCATATCGAGGCCGGAAGCAGTGCAGAGGTGCGCATGGTGCCCATTTCCTTCATGCCGGCCGAGTTGCCTGCGGACATCCTCGAGCTCGTCGGTTCTGAACTCTCCCATGATCAGATTGATACCTTGATTGATCAGGGTGTCGAGTCCTTCCAGTATGTTCCCGCAGGGTCCATACTTCAAAACTCCCTCTCTGATTTGTTTGACGTGCAGACCAATGAATCGCTGGTGGGCAAGGTTCTGGCGGAGGACGTGCAGGAAGGCAAGAACAAGGTACACAAGGCTGGCACGAAGATCACGGAAACCCTGCTTGGAAGGTTTATCAACAATGCCAAGATTCGGTCCGTGCCGGTTCTTGAAGATGGCGAAGCCGTGTCTGTTGAGCTTCAGACGCTCACTATGACGCCCATCGGACTGCAGGTTGTCGGACACCGCATTTTGCGCGTTTCCTCGGCAATGGATCTCAGTTCTGCCATTGGGCAGGTTGTCAGCGATGAGAGTCTGCATGCGTTATACCTCAAGGATAAGAATGCCAGCGTGCTAACGTATGATCCCGCCAAGGCGGCTTCCTACGAGTTGTTCCGTGTCAACGGGGCGCTCGTCGGGCGGACACTTGCGGAGGACATACAACTGCGCAAACCGAGGTCAAAGAAGCTGCCAATCGGCCGCAAACTGACTCATGAGGACCTGATTCTGCTTGCGAAGAACGGCGTGAGCCACGTGTCGGTGCCTCAGGCTCGTGTATACGAGCTGCAGAAGTTCAAGCGCACCAACCAGGATACTTGTATCAATCAGCACCCCGCAGTGTCCCTGGGTGACTCCGT
>Ga0116171_10001927_pt1 | contig 20186 bp, 15 predicted proteins | sample AD_JPNHW2_MetaG_FD_89798 | JGI IMG/M metagenome (GOLD analysis project Ga0116171, IMG submission 89798) | Active sludge microbial communities of municipal wastewater-treating anaerobic digesters from Japan - AD_JPNHW2_MetaG | ecosystem: Engineered > Bioreactor > Anaerobic > Digestate | place... | reverse complement strand
TAACTGAAATTCAATACAAATTAAACCGAAGACCAAGAAAAAATTTAACCTATGAAACCCCAATTAATCTTTTCGCTAATTTAGCCTCATGAATTTAGTTGCGTTTGGTAGTTGAATCTGCGATGCCATCTAACATTCACAAAAAGCATATAATAACAGCAAAAGGCCTGACCTTTGCAATTTTTTGCTTCTGAAGAAATGATATATTTTTATGTCGAAAAATACCATAACCATTAACAAAAATCTTTTATGAAAACAAAACTTAGTAAATACTTTTTCATTGTGCTTTCAACCATTATTGCTGCCGGCACAATGTACGCATGTAAAAACAAAAATATGAAGCAGGAAGAACCGGCAATTAATGTTGCCAACATGGACACCACCGTGAAACCCGGTGATGATTTTTTCAGGTATGCCAATGGCCAGTGGATGAAAAACAACCCTATTCCGGATGAATACAGCATTTATGGCTCTTTTGAAGAATTAAGAGAAACCAACAACAAACAACTCCGGACCATCATGGAGGAAGCCATGACAGATAAAAAAGCCGCTAAAGGTTCCGTAAAACAAAAGATTGCCGATTTTTACTCCTCAGGTATGGATTCGGCTTCCATAGAAAAAACCGGCATAAAAGCTATACAGAAAGAACTCGAAAAAATTGACGCCATAAACAATCCTACCGACCTGATTAACCTGGTGGCATTTTTTCACACTTCGGGAATTACCCCGTTGTTTTACTTTTTTTCGGGACAGGACGACAAAAACAGCGAGAAAGTAATTGCTCAGCTTTATCAGGGCGGCCTTGGACTCCCCGACAGGGATTACTATACAGCTAAGGATGCCCATTCGGCCGAAATACGCACCGAATACCTGAAACACCTCGGGAAATCATTCGAATTATCAGGAAAAAATAAAGAACAGGCCAGCCGCGACGCCGAAACAGTGATGCAAATTGAAACACGCCTGGCCGAAGCATCTCTCACCCGCCTGGAATTACGCGACCCGATAAAAAATTACAACAAAACTGACCTGGCTGGCCTGAAAAAAATGGCGCCACAATTTAACTGGGATACCTACTTTTCGGCTATCGGATTGAAAGCCACCAGTGAAATCAATGTCGGTCAGCCAAAGTTCTTTGCGGAAATGGCAAAGATGATCAACGAAATCCCCGTGGAACATTGGAAAATTTATTTTAAATGGCACCTGATACACGAAGCTTCGCCTTACCTTTCATCAGCTTTTGAAAAAGAACAATTTAATTTCTATGGCGGGGTTCTTTCAGGTATCAAAGAAATGAAACCACGCTGGAAAAGAGTGTTAAACACTACCAGTAGTTCTTTGGGCGAAGCCGTAGGACAACTTTATGTCGAAAAGTACTTTCCGTCAAAAGCCAAAGAACGTATGCTTACCCTGGTGGGAAATCTTAAAGAAGCCTTAAAGGAAAGAATTGAAAAACTTTCGTGGATGGGAGAAGCTACAAAAAAAGAAGCCGTGGCCAAGCTGACCAAAATGAACCTGAAAGTTGGCTATCCTGAGAAATGGATAGATTATTCCTCGCTTGACATTTCCAAAGAGTCCTATTTTCAGAATATCATGGCTGCCTCACGCTTTGAATTTGCGCGCGATCTGAACAAAATTGGCAAACCGGTTGACCGCAGCGAATGGGGCATGACACCACAGACTGTTAACGCTTATTACAGTCCCAACATGAACGAAATAGTGTTTCCGGCAGCGATCCTGCAGCCCCCGTTTTTCTTTATGGATGGCGACGACGCGGTTAATTACGGCGGCATTGGCGTGGTTATCGGCCACGAAATGACCCATGGTTTTGACGATCAGGGAAGACAGTACGACAAAGACGGGAACCTGCGCGACTGGTGGACAGAAGAAGACGCTACTAATTTCAAAAAACAGACACAGGTTTTGGTTGATCAATTCAACGGGTTTAAATTGTTAGACTCGCTGCATGTGGATGGACAACTGACTCTGGGCGAAAACATAGCCGATATGGGCGGTATCACTGTAGCGCTGGTGGCGTTGAAAAAAGCCATGCAGGGTAAAGATATGAATGCCAAAATAGATGGTTTCACGCACCTGCAAAGGTTTTTTCTTTCGTATGCGCAGATTTGGCGAGGCAATACCCGCGACAAAGAGTTGATGCGCCGGCTGAAAGAAGATGTACATTCACCCAAAGAAGCACGTGTAAACGGTCAGGTTTATAATATTCCTGAATTTTATACTGCTTTTGATATCAAGCAAACAGACAAGTTTTATAAAGCTGAAAATCTGCGCCCTGTAATCTGGTAAGGTCGTTTTGGGTATAACCCGCCCTACCTTGCCTTTTCAGGTTGGCTAATCCGGTGGTTATTTTTAAATAAGCTACTGGTACTGCCTCTGTCTTTCATCATTTTGTAAACAACCAGGTCGTTGTCATAAAACAACAAGTCGTCAACATACATTGTTTTCTCTGCCAGGTCGCTGCCTTTATACACGAGGTCGTATGCGGCTTCCGCATCCTGGTGATCCAATGACAATTCCACCAGCGACCAGTCGCCATTAATTTCGTGACTGTTTCCTGCCGTTATTATTGGCTGGAGCCATTCTACCTGACCGTCTTTATTTTTCTGAAAGAAAAACATACCGCTCAAACAATCCTGACCGAAATTCTCGCCCCGATTATACATCCACAGGCGCGCTGTGAATTTTTTGTTCAGCGGCAACCGGCCTTTTTCAATCTTCAGCAAGATGTGAAAGTCTTTTTGGGGGCCAAAATGACAGCCCCTACCACCCGAAAAAGCGATATCTGTTGCATCATTTGCAAAATCATCATAAACAAAAAGTAAAGAGGTGTCCGACACAAGGAATCCCTGTTTCTCAAACAAACTGTCTTTTACCACATCAAAGTTCCTGAACTCTTCTTTGGCTGTATTTTCAAAAAAAACCTCCGGGCTGATTTCATAGAGACTGTAATCGTCCCGGGTACAAATCAGGGTGGCTTTTTTCACATATTCAGACTCGGAATTATTCAGGTAACCATTCAGGCAAACAAGTAAAAAAGGCTTGTGGCAGGGCAAATCTTTTTTTATTTCTTTCTGATAATAATTAGCGGCCAGCAACTGCATAATTTTTTTGCTTTCGTGAATGGAAGTCCGAGTCAGATAACTCGAAAACATGGGTAAGCCGGTATGGTACGAAAAAAGAAAAGCAAGACGATACACCTTTTCATCGGCCACTTTGCCATAATTTTCAGAACCAATGTAGAAAAAAGGGAAGGGCAATATCGCCTGATAGTTAAAGACATTGGTATTTTCGATGTCGTGCTTTAGCGGTTGCGGCAGTTGTTGGGCACAAAAAAAGTTGGGAGATTTCACTATCTCTGCCGATGTTATTTCATGATATTTCCAGCTTTCGGCAAATAAAAGCATCGGGATGAGCACCGCAAGAAAATATGCCGGTACGTTAAGTTTTTTCTTCGAAAGACCATTAAACAAGCTGTTAGTAATAGCAATAAGTACAATAGCCGATACAAAATAGAACACCCAGGCAAACCGGCCTATAGCGCGGAATTGCTTGACAACATCAAAATAATTAATCAGATGTTCCCAGCCAAACCATCTGAACGGCACAAACAAGGAAAACGCAAGAATAATCAAAGAAACTACAAATAATAACCGGAGTGGATAACTATCAACCCAGGATTTGTTCAAGGTCAGCCTCCTGCCCTTTACCGAACTTACCACCGAAGCAACAATAAAAGCTATCAATGCAAGTATGGTTATCAGTCCGATATACGACCATCCCTCCCATGGCTGTATGAGACCTGGAAATAGTGCCCCTTTGATTTTATCAAGCGGGGAACACACCGGAAGGAAGATACTGCTAAGTTCGGCATGATTCTCAAGTATCCCCCAGGGGTTGGTAGTACGCCCGGAATGTATATCGGTAATTTTCACAAGAAGATAATAAAGAGCCACTGGGATAAGTGCCGCCGCCACTAACCAAAAATGTTTTGCAAGAGCTGCCTTTTTCTTTCTGAACAACTTATCGACAATACCTGCAACCGCATACGTAAACACCAGGGTGGCTGCTATCATTCCTAAGTAAGCATGCGTGGCAAAAAAGAAAAATATGCTTACGGACAACAGGAAAAAAATCCGCCATTGATGTTTCCCTTTCTCATAAAGAATCAATAAATATATTGTCAAGGGGATAAAAAAACCATAAGACAACGCATAATGCCCGCTTAGCCTGAATATCTGTGGACTTAGCGCGGTAATGGCCATAGCACCCATTACCGAGAGCAGGTGGGTAACTTTCAGTTCTCTAAACAAAAAATAAAGAATTATGGCCGTGATGCCGATAGAAAAAATCATCAGCAGATTCAACAAACCTATGCTGTATTGGGCGATTCCGGGAAAGACATCATGAATCAATTTGAGAACAAACGCCAACAAAGGGTGGCAATCGGTATAGGTAAAATTTTCGCCATAAGGATAATTCATCCCCTCGAAGTTGGTATAGCTATGGTTGTGTTGGATATAATAGGCGTAGGTGTAATAATTTTTCATTCCGTCGCCATGGTTGCCGAAAATAAAAGCGTTGGGATGTAAAATAACCTTGCCGTAAAACCCATAAAGAAATGCAGTAATAAGTATAAACAGTACAACAAAATAAACGATAGATTTTTTTTTGAGTTTCATTTTCGGCTTTGTACTTTTAATAATTTTCAAAGTTAATTTATTTATTCAATACAATATGTCATGATGTTTTTTTCCGAATTTTTATCAGTCGTACACAATCAAAAAAGGATTAATACTTTTTATTCACGTATTTTTGCCGCATAATTTTCCGCTGATGTTCCCCGTAAAAAACCTTGGGCTCGACACACTCGAAAAGCGCACGTTCCGTATTCATTTTGCCTATTCGATAATTGAAGGGATTATCCTTGGGGTTTTGGCTATTAACGAATTTGTTTTTCTCAAAAGCCTGGGCGGCACCGACATAGGAGTCAGCGTATTGTTTCAGTTCAGTGTATTTGTGCTGACATTTTCGGTGTTGCTCAACGAATGGTCGGGGAGAATAAAAAAAGCCAAAAATTTTTTGATAGTGCTGGGCATCCTCACACGGGCGCCTTTGCTGTTGCTGTTTTTTTTCCCCGACCATGTCAGCACACTGCCGAACAATTACCTATATCACTATATTTTTCTGGGAATTTTCCTTGTGTATTATTTTGCCAACCCAATAATATATCCTGTAATAAATCAGTTTCTCAAGACCAATTATTATCATAAAAATTTTAGTGTGTTATACAGTTGGGCCACCATGGCAAATAAAATTGTCATGCTGCTGGTAACTTTTATTTTCGGGTGGTTGCTCGACCTGAACCAGGAAAACTATCACTACGTATATCCGGCTATCGCCTTGTTGGGGATTTTATCGGTAAGCCTGTTAGCACAACTGTCCGACAACAACACGCTGGTAGCAAAGCCTGCCCTCCCGCTGTTGCAATCCATAAAACTCACCATCTCAAATATGAAGCAAAAGATGAACACAAACAAGCCTTTCCGCGATTTTCAGGCAGGTTTTATGTTTTATGGGTTTGCTTTTATGGGAACGGTTTCGGTTATTGCCATATTTTTCCAGAAGGAACTTGACCTGAACTACTCCAGTGTGGCATTTTATAAAAACTCATACAATATCCTGGCCATCTTTTTGCTTCCGCTTTTCGGCCGTATGATGGGCAAAATCGACCCGCGAAAGTTTGCCGCCATCACTTTTGCTTCGTTATTTCTATACTTGTTTTTCATTGCCCTTACCACTTTTGCCTCGGGGTTTGTGTGGGTACACGGATTAAAAATTTACTATTCCCTTTTGGCAGCCATGGTCTTCAACGGAGTTTTTGCAGCCACCATGGGATTGCTGTGGAGCATAGGCTCTGCTTACTTTTGCCCCGAAGACGAGGTGGCCGAATACCAGGCCATACATCTTACCTTCACAGGCTTTCGTTCGTTTTTCGCACCTGTTTTAGGGTTGGGGATATATTTGTTAATAGGATTCACAGCCACTTTTGTTACCGGGATGATATTGTTGCTCATTGCCGTAATCATCTCATTAAGGTCTTACAAAAAATATAATCTCAAAGCCTCTGGCCATGAAACATCCTCAGTAGTGCACCCTGCAACAGAGATAAAAACAGGCATGTAAAGATTTCATGTAACGTTGTGGTATCCGTATTTTTTTGATTTGTTTCCCGATAATTTTAAAAAAAAATTTTGATGTATCAAAAAAATAGCTAAATTTGCACTCCAATTTTAAAATTCCTCAGTAGCTCAGTTGGTTAGAGCATCTGACTGTTAATCAGAGGGTCCCAAGTTCAAGTCTTGGCTGGGGAGCAAGAAAGACAATGAGTTCAGCGTTTAATACAGTTGAACTCATTTTTTTTGCAACCACGAATGCAACTATATCTTTTGTCATAAAAAGGTCAAAAAAAGCAAAAAACAAGCGCCTGGTCATTTTTTACTTTCATTGATAAGCATTTTTTATTATCATTAAACGAGCAAAGTTTGTCATTTACTATCGCCCAGCTAACGGTATCAAAAGTTTTTTTTCATTAAAATGCAAATTGGTCGTTTCAAATTAAACTATTTGTATTTTTGAAACCCGTACAATTATTTGTAAGCATTTGTAAACAGGCATACAACATCCCAATAGTAATAAACAAAGCAAAAAACAAATTAAAAAAAGAAGACATCCAGATGAAAAAAAATTCTTTATTTATTGTTACATTGTGTATAATAAACCTAACAAATGCACAATGGGTTAGTCAGACCAGCAATACAAGTAAAAATTTAAGGGCTGTCTTGTTTTTAAATACAGAAAAGGGTTTCGTTGTCGGAGATTCTGGAGTAATCTTAAAAACCATGAATGGCGGTATAGTCTGGTCTGTTCAACCATCTTTTACACCCAACGATTTAAAATCAATTTTTTTTGCTGATTCAAATATTGGCTATACAGTCGGACAATACGGAAGGATTTATAAGACCACAAACGGCGGCGATAACTGGTCATCATTTACAGGCGATACCACTTATGACTTTAATTCTGTGCATTTTATAAGTGCCGACACAGGCTATATTGTGGGAACTCATGGAGATAATGGCATAATTTTGAAAACAGTAAACGGTGGTGCAAATTGGCTTCCCCAGTCATTTTCTTACGGGCAGACAACCGTCCTTTATTCCGTTCATTTTGGCAATTCTAATTATGGTTCGGCGGTAGGATATTATTATAATCCCTATAATTTTTATCCTTTAATCCTGATCACAGCAGATGGAGGTAATACCTGGTCGCCCAAATACCCGATAGGGAAACCGTTAAAATCGGTGTTCTTTCTGAATGCTGATACCAGTTATGCGGTTGGCTGGAGTGATGGATCTCATCCTACTATTTTAAAAACCACTGATGGATGGAATGCAAGCAACACTCAATATTATTCTGCAAACCGATCATTGAGTTCGGTTTATTTTCCTGTAATTGATACAGGGTATGCTGTCGGAAGTAGTGGCACAATCCTGCAGACTACCGACGGAGGCAGTAATTGGAATTTACAACCCAGTAATACAAATATAGAATTATCTTCAGTTTTCTTTCTAACTTCAAGCATTGGTTATGCATCTGGAGCATCAGGTACTATTTTAAAGACTACCGATGGAGGCATTATCACAAATGCTGAAAATATATTCTCTTTGGATAGTGAAATAGAGGTATTTCCAAATCCAGCCAAAGATATGGTGGAAATCAGAACACAACCAAAATCACTAATTGAAATCATAAATATTTATGGACAACTAATTTCTGCTACAAATACAACTGAAACAAATTCCATTTTAGATTTATCAAAATTTTCAAGTGGAATTTATTTTATTAGAATAAAGACAAACAATCTTATTACTATTAAAAGATTAATAAAAGAATGACGCCCTGTAAGAGTTATACCTTTGAAGATGCCGCCCTTGTGTGGATTTATAAATTTAAAATAGAATACTACTAAGGTTGTTTTTTACTGAAATTATTAGAAAACGGCTTCCGTTGTTCCGTCAGAACGACCTTACCGCTCTCACATAATAAGGGTGATATTTATGATTTTCCTTGATGCTGTCGTTGCCGAAGTCGTGCGACCAGGCATCGTGCTCATTGCTTTCGGAGCTGCTCCAGTAGCGGTCGCTGGCAAAACCGCCTATCAGATCTTTCGATAAATATAATTTTTCCAGTTCATCGCGGCTGGGCAGGTACCAGTCATCGTAACCGCCCGAGACCAGGGTATCACAGACATAGGCGGCGCCTGATTCGGTACATCCTGCCAAAATAGCCGTGGTATTAGCCTGTCCGGAACCCACCGCCGTGGAAGTCCCTCCCACAGGCACACCGGAACATCCCCAGATAATTACCGGGAAAAGGTTGGCAGTATCGGCAATCAACCCATGTTTCAGGTTGGCATCATAACCCGGATCGCCGGACTGCAAAATATAGGCAAGAATGCCGCCCTCATAAGGCGATCCGATACTGATGCAGGAACCGTCGTTTTCGTTGGCATCGGCATTATAATTAACAGCAAACTGATCGGTACAGCCGCCCACCCTCTTTTCGCAACTGTTCAGCATAAAAACACCGGCCAATAAAACCATACCAAAAAATATTTTTTTCATTTTCATTTTTTTAAGAGTGCAATTTACAACTATTTTTTAATGTTTCTCTCCGAAACCTTTTTACAATTTTTCACTGTTCAAAATTATTGTTTTTTGGCCAAAATCAACGAACAAATTTGTGATAATGCAACTTTGGATTCTTTCAGCGGCCCAAGCATCATCCAGTCGTGAAACAGGCCAGGGTATTCAAAATAATTCATAGCCATGCCCTGTCGTTCCACCTCCATTTTCAGCTTCCTGCAATCAGCCAGCAAAATGTCATGGGTACCGATAAAAACACTGATTTGAGGAAGTCCCTCAAATGAGCCATACACCGGACTAACCATAAAATTATTGGTTTCGGTTTCCCCTGCCCAGGCTTTTCCCGCCAGCACAAGATTTTCCGCGCTGAGGGTGACATCATTTTTTTGAATCTGTAAAATAAGCGGGTTGGTCATGCTGATATCGAGCCATGGGGATAACAAAATGACAGCAGATGGCAGTTCCGTGCCTTCATCCCTCTGTTTCATTGTCAATGCAAGAGCAAGTCCACCGCCTGCCGAATCGCCCATCAGGATGATATTTTTTGCAGGGGTAAGGTTGAGTAAATGTTTATACAAAGCTTCAAGCATTTCATAAGCAGCCTGATAATTATGAGCAGGAGCAAGCGGATAATCAGGCACAATAACGGTGCAGTTAGTTTTGCGGATAATTCTGGCCGCAAAAAGCCAATGCTGACGGAAAATATTATTGATATATGCCCCGCCATGAAGAAACAAAACTATTTTGTCTGATTGTGTCCTGTTGGGCGAAATAGAAAATACATTCCTGCCATTTATGCTAATGGTATCCACAATCAATCCGGCAAACATTTTTTTGGGGATGGCGGCGGGTTCTGAAACATAAGTTTTCCGGCTTAGTTTTTCTGAAATACTGTTTTTAGGTAAAAAAATCCTGGCCGCTATTTTCATCACATGCGTCATAACACTAAGAGCTTCATGATGAATATAAACAACAGCAGAATCTTTTTGCTGTTGACCGCTGGCCGAAAAAACAAGCATTAGAAAACACAGGGTAACCAACGGCCTCCGAAAGTGAACATTTTTTTTGATGACACTATTATAAAAAAAGTAGTCCATTAATTCAAGATATATCTGCTGTTATTAAAAAACGGCCAAACAAAATTAAAATAATTTGAACATTTTAATGTCCCTGGTTACATGGGATATACACTAGAAAGTATTTTTTTGCTTACCTTTGCACCCGAAAAAAACCACATCATGAAAAAAATCTTAGGAATTGGCAATGCGCTTGTTGATATAATGACTATCCTTGACAGCGAAGAGTTTTTGCAACAAATAAACATCCCCAAAAGCAGTATGCAACTAGTGGACGTTGATATGTCGGCATCGATATTAAAACTTTCGGAAAAATTTAAAACCGAATTATCCTCGGGCGGTTCTGCGGCAAACACCATTCACGGATTGGCAAATCTCGGAGCCACCACCTCATTTATTGGCAAAACCGGCAACGACAAATACGGAGAGTTTTTCGCCAACGATATGCGCAACATCGGCATAAACCCCATACTGCTCACCGGCACTTCCGATACCGGATGCGCCATAGCTCTTATCAGCCCCGACTCGGAACGCACCTTTGCCACCTACCTTGGCGCTGCCATTGAACTCTCGCAAGAAGACCTGGCTGCGGAGATGTTTTCAGAATTTGATTATTTATATATCGAAGGATATCTGCTGCAAAATCATGCTCTGGTCGAAAAAATTCTGGAATATGCCAATCAGCATCATTGCAAGATTTGCCTTGACCTGGCCAGTTATAATGTGGTAGAAGCCAATCTGGACTTTCTGAAGAAAATCCTGGTCGACCACGTAGACATTGTGTTTGCCAACGAAGAAGAAGCCCGGGCTTTTACCGGCACAGATCCCGAAAAAGCTTTGGACAAGCTGGGAGAAATTTGTGGTATTGCCGTTGTCAAAGTCGGAGCAAACGGCTCTTATGTCAGACAGGGAGAGAATACCTTTGCCATTCAAGCCATCCCTTCTAACTGTATTGACACCACCGGTGCCGGCGACGCTTATGCTGCAGGCTTTCTGTATGGACTTGCCAACGACCTGTCGCTTGACAAATGCGGCGCTATTGGCGCCCTGCTGGCCGGAAAAGTGATAGAAGTGGTAGGTGCCAAAATGAAAGAAAATACCTGGGCCGAAATCAGAGAAAAAATCCCCCACCTCACCAAATAGGGTTAGAACCATTTTGCCCACCATTTAAATTATTCTATCAGGGAGTTTTATATTATATAAATTCTTCGCTGGCGTATTTTTTTTCATAATATTTTTTACCTTTGCACACCTTATCCTGAAAAATAGTTTAATCCATTAATAATTAATTACAAAAATGAAGGTATATCAGACAAACGAAATTAAAAACATTGCTTTGATCGGCGGATCAAAAGCCGGAAAAACCACCCTGGCCGAGTGTATGCTTTTTGAAGGCGGAGTTATCAAAAGAAGAGGCTCTGTGGAAGACAAAAACACCATTTCAGACTATCGTGAAATAGAACTTGAACGTCAGAATTCAGTGTTCTCAACGGTTATGTTTACTGAATATGCCGACAAAAAAATAAATATTATCGACGCCCCGGGTTTCGACGATTTTATTGGTGAAGTATTTGCCGCCCTGAAAGTATGCGAAACCGCTGTCATGGTTGTCAATGCCCAGAACGGCGTAGAAGTAGGTACAGAAATTACCTGGAGACATACTTCACGCCTGCATGTACCTGTATTATTTGTAGTTAACCAACTGGAACACGAAAAAGCCAACTTCGACGAAAACATCCGTCAATTGAAAAACCAGTTTGGACAGAAAGTAGCTGTAGTTCAATACCCTGTAAGTACAGGCATCGGTTTTGACTCCATCATCGACGTGGTGAAGATGAAAATGTACAAATACAATAAAGAAGGCAAAGCGGAAATATTAGATATCCCTGCATCTGAAAAAGACAAAGCACAAGAAATGCACGCCACCCTAATCGAAGCAGCAGCCGAAAGTGACGAAGCACTGATGGAAGTATTTTTCGACAAAGGTACCCTTACAGAAGAAGAATTTTACAAGGGACTGAAACTCGGTATCAAAAACAGAAATTTGTTCCCAGTCCTCTGCGCCTCTTCCAAGCTGAATATAGGTGTTGCCCGATTGCTCGAATTTATTGCCAACTCAACACCTTCACCCGACGAAGTACCCGCTCCCAAAAACATCGAAGGAAAAGAAATTCCCTGTACCACCTCAGGCCCTGCTGCCGCATTTGTATTCAAAACATCTATTGAAACACATATCGGCGAGGTCTCATATTTCAAAATTATTTCCGGAGAAATTACCGAAGCCATTGATATGATAAATGTCAACAACGGCACCAAGGAAAGAATTTCCCAGATATATATTTGTGCAGGCAAAAACCGTGAAAAAATATCAAAAGCCGTCGCCGGCGATATTGCTGCCACTATCAAGTTAAAAAGCACTTTTACTAATAACACCCTGGTACTTACAAAAAATTCCGACCAGGAAATGGCCCCTATTGAATTCCCAAATCCGAAATACCGTGTTGCCATAAAAGCTGTTAACACTGCCGATGATGAAAAACTTGGCGGCATTCTTAACGACATGAAACGTATTGATCCTACCCTTATTCCGGAATACTCCAAAGAATTAAAACAACTCATAGTTCATGGACAAGGCGAACTACACCTCACCGTGGCAAAATGGCAAATAGAAAAAATCAATAAAATTGACATCGAATACTTGCCGCCAAAAATACCTTACCGTGAAACCATCACCAAACAGGCAAAAGCCGTATATCGCCACAAAAAACAATCAGGTGGTGCCGGTCAGTTTGGCGAAGTACACATGCTCATTCAGCCTTTTACCGACAATATGGTTGATCCGACAGAATTCCCCATCCGCGGAAGAGAAGATCACGAACTGGCCTGGGGCGGAAAATTGATTTTCCACAACTGTATCGTCGGAGGATCGATCGATGCACGTTTTATGCCTGCTATCCTGAAAGGTGTGATGGAAAAAATTGAAGAAGGCCCGCTGACAGGTTCTTACGCCCGCGATATTGCCGTATATATCTATGATGGCAAAATGCACCCGGTAGATTCCAACGAAATTTCTTTCAAATTGGCAGGCCGTAACGCCTTTAAAGAAGCTTTCAAAAATGCCGGACCAAAAATTCTCGAACCTATTTATGATGTGGAAGTAATTGTTCCCGAAGACAAAATGGGCGATGTTATGACTGACCTCCAGGGAAGACGGGCCGTTATTATGGGTATGGACAGCGAAGGAAACTACCAGAAAATCCTTGCCAAAGTGCCCCTGGCCGAAATGAACAGGTATTCTACCGCCCTGAGTTCAATAACCAGCGGGCGAGCCACCTACGGAATGAAGTTTGCAGAATACACCCAGGTGCCTGGCGACCTGCAGACACAGCTCCTCAAGGCTTACGAAGAACAAGAAAAAGACGAAGAATAGACTATTTTTCATTCATAAAACCTGCTCTCTCCGGGCAGGTTTTTTTTTAAGTTTTATACACTAATTTGCATAAATTTGCGTAATTTCTGTAAGTAATTTTTCAGCACAGACTAAGAATAAAAGAAAAAATGAATAAAATTGATTTTTATATCATAAAAAAGTTTTTAGGAACATTTTTTCTTTCTATTTCGCTGATAATCATCATTGTAATAATTTTTGACATCTCTGAAAATATCGATGACCTGATATCCAGCGAAGCCCCTCTCAACGAAATAATTTTTAATTATTACCTTAATTTTATCCCTTACTTCGTTAATCTTTTCAGCCCGCTGTTTACCTTTATCGCGGTCATTTATTTTACTTCCAAAATGGCTACCCATTCGGAAATTATCTCCATTCTGAGCAACGGTATCAGTTTCGGCAGAATGCTGAGGCCTTACATGATTACCGCTGCTCTGCTCACCGCGCTATCGTTTTACCTGGCCAATTTTCTCATTCCCTACACCAACATCAATTTATGGAATTTTAAATACACCTACATCAAGAACAAATATTATAACGACGCCAGAAATATCCACATGCAAATTGCACCCGGCGCCTTTGTGTATGTTGAGAGCTTTAATGTGGACGATAATAAGGGTACGCGCTTTACCATGGAACATTTTAAAGATGGCGTATTATATTATAAAATGAATGCCAACTACATACAGTGGGATAGCATCAAAGAAAAATGGACCATTAACAATTACAGTATTCATCTGATGAGTGGACTGCAGGAAAAAATTATTAACGGTGTACAAAAAGACACCTCCATTAATCTTACTCCTGGAGATTTCCACAGGAAACAGGACAACCTGGATGTCATGAATTTTTCGCAACTGCGAAAATTTATTAATGATGAAAAACTCAAAGGCTCCGACAATATTAGGTTCTACGAAGTAGAAAAGCACAAACGTATTGCCTTCCCGTTTGCCACGTTTATCCTCACATTGATAGCGGTTTCCGTTTCCAGCCGCAAAGTTAGGGGCGGTGTGGGATTAAACATTGCCTTTGGCCTGGCACTCACCTTTGCCTATATCCTTTTTATGCGAATTACCGAAACCTTTGCCACCTATGGCAACCTGTCGCCATGGATGGCGGCCTGGTTACCTAATATTATTTTTGTTTTTGTTGCCGCTTACATGATAAAAGTGGCCCCTAAATAATCAGGGCAGCCAGCCTTTCCATATCAGCCATTCGGGGAAATTATCAGCAATAGATGTTTCCTTTTCAAATAAGCCGTAAATGGCCGATCCACTGCCCGACATAGCCGCATAAAGGGCGCCTGCTTCATAAAGCTGGCTTTTTATTCTGCCAATCACAGGATTATTCATGATGACCGGATATTCAAAATCATTGGTAAGCTGATATTTCCATTCACTTACAGGCTGTTTTATCACTTCCCAAAGGGGCACAGCAGGTTTCTTTGGATTTATCAGGCCGTAAGCTTCCCGTGTAGAAACCGCAACATCCGGCTTTATAACAAGCAGGTAATAACCTTTAAGTGAAAGTTCCACAGGCATTATGTCGGCACCAGTACCTGAGACAAAACCAGGCCGGTTGTCAATAAAAAAAGTGCAATCGCTACCCAGTTCCGAGGCAATGGTTGCCATAGTTTGCGAGTCAATGGCAAGGTCAAACAAATCATTCAATACCTTCAGCACAAAAGCGCCATCGGAAGAACCGCCCCCCAACCCGGCCCCAAAAGGAATTTTTTTATACAAAAACAAACTGATTCCCGGAATATCGAACTGCTTTCTAACCAAATCCCAGGCCTTGTAACAAAGGTTTTCCTCCAAAGGGCATTGTATACCTATTCCATCAAAAATAAAGCTATTCTTTTCGGAAGGGATAATTTCCAGCATATCGCACCAGGGAACAGGATAAAATACACTTTCGATGTTGTGATACCCATCCGGGCGTTTTGAAATGACATTAAGACCAAGGTTGATTTTACAGTTTGGATAAACAACCATATTTTTTTTTACAAAAATATGCCAAATCATTCAACTCTGAATGCAATTTTTTCTACATTTGAAGAGGTCATTTTATTATGCTGATAATTGAAAACACACTGGTTGCTGACGAACTTGCCGAATGCATGTTTTGTTGCGACTACCACGAATGCAAAGGCGTATGCTGCGTAGAAGGCGATGCCGGCGCCCCACTCGAAGAAGAGGAGATAAAAACCCTCACCTCCTCGCTACCCGAATTACAAAAGTTCATGGCTCCCGAAGGAATTAATGCAGTACAAAAACAAGGCACTTTTGTGCTTGATATGGAAGGGAAAAAAGTTACTCCACTAATCCCTGGCGGAGATTGTGCTTTTTTAGTTTACAAAAATGATGTGGCTGCCTGTGCCATTGAAATTGCGTACCGTAAAAAGAAAATATCATTGCAGAAGCCCATTTCCTGCCACCTGTATCCGATAAGAATTATTGATTATCAGGATTTTATTGCCGTTAATTACCATCAATGGCATATCTGTAAACCAGCCTTAAAAAAAGGCAAAAAAGAAAATATCTATCTCTATGAGTTTCTGAAAACACCCCTCATACGCCGATTTGGCAAGGCCTGGTACGACGAACTGATAAAGATGGCCGAATACCTTCGCAATAAAAAAATCAACAAACCAGGGCCTGTTTAATGCGTGAAGCTATTTTTTCAAACTCTTCAGGCTTTAACTTTAATTTGTCCTTTTTAAAGTCAATATCATACACATCATTAAGCGGTATAAGGTGTATATGCGCATGAGCCACCTCAAGACCCACCACGGCAACACCAATCTTTTTGCATGTAATAGTCTTTTTTATTGCCGTTGCTATTTTTTTTGCAAAAAGGAATAAATCCTTATATTGCTCATCCTCAATATCAAACAAGTAATCTGTTTCCTGTTTGGGGATTACAAGGGTATGGCCTTCGGCCAGGGGATTAATGTCAAGAAAGGCAAAGAATTTGTCATTCTCAGCAATTTTATAGCAAGGAATATCACCTGCAACAATTTTTGAAAAAATGCTTGGCATAGGCTATGGTTTAATATGATATATTTATGATTTCAAATTTTAATGTTCCTGCAGGTACTTTTATTTCTACCTTATCGCCGGCCTTTTTTCCCAACAAGCCTTTGGCGATTGGAGAGCTCACAGAAATCTTTCCCAGTTTCAGGTTGGCCTCACTTTCCGGTACCAGAGTATAAGTAGTTTTTGCTCCGTTGGACAGGTTTTTCAATTCAACCGTAGAAAGTATAAGCACTTTCGACATATCCAGCATCGACTCATCAATGATTTTTGCATTATTTATCAATTCCTGCAATTTTGAAATTTTCAATTCAAGCATACCTTGAGCATCTTTGGCCGCATCATATTCAGCATTTTCTGAAAGATCTCCTTTATCACGGGCCTCCGCAATCTGGTCGGAAATTTTTTTTCTTTCAACAGTTACCAACTGGTTGAGTTCTTCTTTTAATTTGTTCAATCCTTCTAAAGTATAATACTTCGACATGGCTTTATGTTTAAGGTTATAAAACAACAAAGAATCCCATCTGCACGGGACTCTTTGCCAAATACTTTTTTTTATACAATTACAGGTTCACCCTGATACCAAAAGAGTGCACACCTTTAAATGGGTTGGTAGCCCTGTAGGAATAATCAATACCAATGGTGGAACCTTTCTTCTTGTTAACCGGAGCCTGCACGGTTATTCCGGCATGAGGTCCAGTCAGTGCATTTGTTCTTTCACCTTTTTTGAAGGTACCTTTTTCCATGGTATAACCACCGCGCAGGTAAAGATAATCCATCATTTTGTATTCCAAACCAACTATGTACTGGTCTTTGCCAAATGAATTTGAAATAAAAGTACCAGCCAGGCAAATTTTGTGCTCATCATTGATAATAAAATCATAAGCGGCACCAATGTTCAAGGTGGTTGGAAGTTCATATTCCGACGAACGTTGTTCAACGGTGAGCTGGGTGGCAGCACCAACAACATTGCCCCTGATTGACAAACCGTCGCCTTTGAATTTCAGTTTGGATCCTACATTTTTCAGAGCAATTCCGAACATGATATTTTCTTTTTCACCGGTAATATATTGAATACCTGCATCAATAGCAAAACCCGTGGCGGAAAGGTTAGAAATTTTTTCATTAATAATTTTTACGTTAACCCCACCATAGATACTGTTGGAAAACATTTTAGCATACGAAACATTGATATTCATTAAGGTTGGATTAAATGTTCCTGAGCCGCCTTCGGGCAAGTCAACAGTGGTGATGGGTATTTCTCCGAAGCTCATTGCCATAAGTCCCACACCGATAACGCTGGTTTCGCCCACTTTCTGTGACAATCCAAAAGTGTTGATACTTACACCGGTGCCGACAAACCACAACGTATGTGCAAAAACAATTTCTGTCCTGGGAGTAAATGCCATGCCGGCTATGTTGGTATACATAGCTTCTATACCTCTGGTACAAGCCACTCCTGCACCACCCCATCCAGAGCTTCTGGCCCATGGATTAATTAAAAGTTCCTGCGATCCGCATTCTCCGGCACGGTCTTCGTTACCAGCTTTCAGATTCGTTACCGGAAAGACAAACAACCCGATCAGGATTATTGCTAAAAATACTTTAAAAGTCTTATTCATAATTATACTTTTATATTATTTACACACTTGTTGACTATTAGAATGCGTTTAAGTCGATAGGACGCAATGAACCAAACCATTTTACAACCTTTTCGCCAACTCCATCCACCTTAACATGTATAAGATACAATCCTCCGGCAATGGGAATACCTGCATAGTTCTTCAGATCCCAGTCTACATAAGAGGTTACATCATCTTTGGAATACTGACGAACCAATGTTCCGCTGACAGTATAAATGGAAACCAAACATTTTTGCGGCAGGTTGGTAACCCTTACCCTGTTGTCCAACTGGGTGGTTTCATAACCCGAAAATGCGTAATAAGGATTGGGAACCACGTTAATTAGATCCAACGATCCTTCGGCTGCCATTGCATTTCCGTATGTAGTAGCAATATTTTCTGTATTGAATGAATACATCGGGTAGTTATTATTTTGCGGAGCAGCCGGGCCCGTATTGGGTGAAGAATAATACCTTTGATAAGGCCTGCTCACCCTGATTCTGATTTTCACTTCGCATGGCATATTGGCAGGATCAGTAAACTGATACTTTTCGACTACCATCGGACATCCTACCCACATAACATCTTCAAATATCCAACGTTTAAACATCTCTTGGTTTGAACTTGCTGAAAGATTAAACATGCTCTTCAACCAGGCTCCGCCATCATAAGCAGGGCATTCCATAACGGTGTTATAAGTACTGTTATAGGAATCACCTTTATGTCCCATGATATATGTCCAGTGTTTACCACCCATCAAAATATCGCCCAGTGCAGATTGATACTTGGATGTGGGATTCCATAGCATGTCACGGCCATTTTCACTTTGCAGCCACGAATCTTCACCAAACATCATATTGAGACGTTCACCTGTTTCTACATTGATGGCATAACCCGGGAACCATCCCATACCCACTTCTCCATCAGTCTGTCCTGCCCTCAAACTAAACTTCTTAACATTGCCTTCGGTAAGCGGCGAAGCTATTGAACCTTCATTTTCACACATTTCCATAACAGGGCAACGAGTCCATTTTGATCTGTCGGGAGTAAGGTAGAGGTCTATGCTGTATAAATTTATCAGCTTATTCCTGGCCATTACAACGGCATCACCCAAAGCTGGGCCATACTCATACTTGGAAGACATTCTATAAGGTGCCCAGGTTCCACCCAGAATTTTTTCAAAGTTTTCATCCGGGTCATAAGCATCACCAACAATAGAACCGCCTGATGATTTTACTTCATAGTCGTTAAGGCTTGCATCATTCTGATCAACAGTATTTCCAGATCTAATCCAGTTAAAAGGTTTGTAATTATCAATATCTTCTACACCGGTCAGCCATTTTTTAGAACTGTCAGCATATTCAATAGTTGCTTCAATAAGCTGATTTTGAAATCCTAAAATAGTTTTTGCCGGATCAACATAATGAACCTGTTCAATTTTAATAGATAGTCCTAAGTCCAATAACAACTGTTCATATCCAACAATAATAGTACTTTCTGAATTCCAGGTCTGTCCGGTTGCAGTGTTGGTAAGTACCCATGTGCTTGTATCAATGCTTCCGCTGCCTGCAGGGATAAATTTGAGTGTAAAATTACCTGGTGCTACATTCAATGGGTCAATTACTTTTATATTCAATGGTCCCTTGTTGTAATCATAAGTAAGATTCGGTTCAAAATAAGGTGAACCATCCATTATTTTATCATGCGTTTCGGTAGTAAAATCGAGAGCAAATCCGCCATTTCCGCTACCTTCTATACGGGTAATTTGCGGCATAACTCCATATTCAGCATGTTGTATGGTTCCTCCGGCTTCCGGTGAAGGGATATGTGGCATGGCAGTTATAGCAACATTTTGACCTGCTGCTGCTTTACGACCAGCTTTGTAAGGATGTTTTTGCCCGTCATAATCGTTTGAATTTGATTGGCTGTAAGTCTTATAATTATTATAAGCATAAGCAATGGCGATATAATAATATTTTTTGTGGTTTACCAGACGTTTGTCACCAGAAGCAAACTGGTCTTCCAGAATACGGAAAGAGTGAACGATACCTGTATTGGCACCGTTTACTTCCATAACAGGCACATTACCGCCCAAAGCTTCTGACAGGTTATAGTTTACAATCTTGGAAATATCATTTTTCACATCACACTGCGCAACCAAACGAGCTTTATCAGGATCGTGCAGGTCGGTGATTGATACGGAAGCATCGGCGAGCTGGAAAATCTGGTAGCCTTCAAAACGGTAGTACGGATCTCCAACAATAATGCTGTTGTCT
>Ga0116171_10001923_pt1 | contig 20199 bp, 17 predicted proteins | sample AD_JPNHW2_MetaG_FD_89798 | JGI IMG/M metagenome (GOLD analysis project Ga0116171, IMG submission 89798) | Active sludge microbial communities of municipal wastewater-treating anaerobic digesters from Japan - AD_JPNHW2_MetaG | ecosystem: Engineered > Bioreactor > Anaerobic > Digestate | place... | reverse complement strand
TTATTTTCGGCTGACCAACTTAATTTCGTTATCACTAGCTAAGCTATCGCCGCAATAAAAAACCAGAGAACGCGTTCTCTGGCGTATTCTCTTAAAAAACCGGCTGACAAAACTAGGGCCTTAACTAGCGCAAATCAAGCATTATCAGCCCTCTGCTGCCGAATTGCTTTCCCTCTTTTTTTCTTCCTATTTTAGCTAATTTAAGGTAGAGGAAACAAGGGTGTTTTTAAATTATAATTCCAATTTCGACCAAGTCAAGAACAAAAGACTTAGTATAAACCATTTTAAAAAACAGATTATTCTGTTTTAGTGGCTATATTCAGGTTCTTAATATTTAATTCATTAAAAATATCTAAAAGACTGACGATATCTTTAAACCTTACCATCCTATCGGAATACAAAATCACCTCTAGATTAGGATCGGCCTGGTGAAGTTTATCCACTTCTGCTTTAAGCGCTTTTCTTGAAACCGGCCGATTATCAAGATAGGTCATCCCCTCATTAGTCACCATCACGCTAATTTGCCGGGCGGTGTCCTTGGGAGGTTTTCCGGTAGCCGAACTCGGCAGATTCACTTGAATATTAGACTGCAGAATAAGCGGAGTAGTGATCATAAAAATGATCAGCAGCACTAAGATCACGTCCGTAAAAGGAGTGATATTTATTTCAGCAATTAGTTGCTGTCTTTTAGCCGGAGACCTCATTTTTTTATCGCGCTGATTAAATCCATAGTTTCAGAAGCAGCCAGCTCCATATCCTTAATAAAATCATCGATCTTTTTCATAAAATAATTGTAGGCAATTACGGCCGGAACCGCCACGCAGAGCCCGGCAGCAGTACAAGCCAGGGCCTCCGATATCCCGCTGATCACCACGCTTATGCCTCCGGAACCACTGGCGGATATATCATGGAATGCACGGATAATACCCAGGACGGTTCCGAATAATCCCACATAAACTGCCACGCTTCCCAGAGTACCGATGATGGAAGTCAGGCGTTCAAGTATCGTCGTCTCGATAATGATCTGGCGTTCCATATTATTGGATATCTCTTTTTCACTGCAATCAAAAAAACTTAAACCCGCATGCACAACCTGAGCAAAAGGAGTATTCGTCTCTTTACAGATCTCAATTGCCGGATTAAGCCTGTTCTTCTTAATCTCCTGGCGCATCTTTAACATAAAATCCTGCCTCTTAACCCTGGATTTACGGCGGTAGGTAATCAGTCTTTCCAAAATAATCGCGATCGATAATACTGAGGCGGCTAAAAGTATAATCATGGTAAAGCCACCCGCTTTAATCAGTTGCCAAATATTCATAATTATCTCCTGTATTACTTATTATTAAAGGTGATTATTTGATAAACAACATTTCCCGGTATTTGGGAAGATCCCAGGCATCATCGGCGACCACGCACTCCAATTGGTCAACATGCTTACGAATATGCTCCATTAATGGTTTAAGTTGAGAAAAATAGACCTCGGCTCGTTTCTCATCGCTAAGCTTTTTCGCCCTCTCCAGCAAGCTAACCATGACCAAAGTATTTCTGCGCACATAATAGATACTGGAAACCACTTCGCTTAAATGCGCTTTTTTATCCGCTAAAGCGGCGGCATTAACTTTCAGCCCTGCGCTCTTTTTCAACCTTACCAATTTATCCAAAGCCGAAGCTAACAATCTTTCATATTTATACCCGGCCGGGACTACGGAAGCGTTAACCATCTCATTTAAAGTATTAGCTTCAATCTCTAAAGTAAGATTATACATATGCACCCAGATGTGATAACGGGCGACTAACTCTTCCTTAGAAAGAACTTTATACTTCTCAAATAATGCGATATTTTCTTTTTTGATTAAGGATTCCAGAGCCTTATAGCTAGCCGCGATATTCGGTAAGCCTCTTTTTTTGGCTTCTTTGATCCATTCCTGGGCATAGTTATTGCCTTCAAAGCGGATATCCTTGGTCTGGTGAATAACTTTAGCAATAACTTTAAACACCGCCGAGTTAAAATCGGCTTCCTGATGCCTGGCCTTTTTGATCTCCTCAGCTACATAATCCAAACTTTCAGAAATTATCGTATTCAATACCGCGATGGCGGTAGATATATTTTGGGAAGAACCCACAGCCCGAAATTCAAATTTCGTACCCGTAAAAGCAAACGGCGAAGTACGATTCCTATCGGTAGAGTCTTTATTAAATTTAGGGAGGCGGCCGATACCTAAATCCATAATATCGCGCTTGGAGACTTTAGATTTTACCCCCTTTTCGATCATATTCAAAATATGCGTCAGCTGCTCGCCTAAAAAGACGCTGATAATCGCCGGCGGCGCTTCGTTGGCGCCTAAACGGTGTTCATTACCGGCTAAAGCCACTGAAGCGCGTAAAAGATCTCCGTGTAAATAAACTGCCCTTAAAACTGCCGCCAGAACCGCTAAAAACTGCAGGTTGTCTTCCGGAGTTTCTCCGGGATTAAGCAGGTTATTGCCCTGATCATCGGACAAAGACCAATTGACATGTTTACCGCTGCCGTTTACTCCGGCAAAAGGTTTTTCATGAAAAAGGCAGACTAATCCGTGGCGCAAAGCCACCTTTTTCATTAACTCCATCAACAACTGATTGTGATCAGCCGCTAAATTAGATTCTTCGAATATCGGAGCAAATTCATATTGATGCGGAGCAACCTCGTTGTGGCGAGTCATGATCGGAATACCGAGTTTATAAGCATCCACAGCCACATCGAACATATAGTTCAATACCCGCTCCTTAATCGTACCAAAATACTGATCCTCCAGCTGCTGTCCTTTGGGGCTGGGGGCGCCGATTAAGGTACGGCCGGTCATGATCAAATCTTGGCGCAAATTATAATAGTTCTTATCAATTAAGAAATACTCCTGCTCCGGGCCGCAGGTAGAAAAGACTTTTTTAGCGCGCTTATGGCCAAAAAGTTTAAGCAGTCCTAAAGCGGATTTATTTATTGCATCTTCTGAACGTAAAAGCGGCAATTTTTTATCTAAAGAGGCGCCGTGATAAGAGATAAATATCGTCGGGATACAAAGAGTTTTACCCAGTGTGCTTTCCATGATAAAAGCCGGGCTGGAAGGATCCCAGGCAGTATAACCCCTGGCTTCGAAGGTAGCGCGTATTCCGCCGGAAGGAAAACTGGAGGCATCCGGTTCCCCCTGGATTAACTTATTACCGGAGAACTTTTCAATTACCTTGCCCGGGCCGGTAAAAGAGATAAAACTATCGTGCTTCTCAGCGGTAAGCCCGGTCATGGGTTGGAACCAATGTGTATAGTAAGTCGCCCCTTTAGCCATCGCCCAGTTCTTCATGGCATTGGCGATCTCATTAGCCTGGGCCAAAGAAATGGTTTTGCCTTCAGCAATCCAAAGCTTGAATGCCTGGAAAGTATTTTGAGCAACGTGCTTACGCATAATTTCTATATTGAAAGTATCCTGCCCAAAATAAGAAGAAACTTTTGCCGGCGAAGCGATTTTTTTCAACTCTATACCTTTGACTTTAAATAAAAGTTTCTGCCTTAAGTTCATTTTTCCCCCTTTGAATATGATAAGGAATACTGGTTTATTTTACCATAATCGAATAAAAATAAAAGAGGCATTCTTATTAAAACCGGATTAACATTATCACCAATAAAAAAAGGCTTTCTGCTGTTTAACAGAATCAGTAAAATTGGCTGAATAAGAAATTTTCGGGGGGAGGTTTTATTTAGAGCGTATATCTTTTGCCAGAATAATGGCTTCGGCTACTTCGCGCATGGATTTACGTATGTCCATGCTTTGTTTCTGGATCAAGCGATACGCCTCGGCAGAAGAAATATGCGCATCCTGCGAGAGTATGTCCTTTGCCCGTTCCACCATTTTACGGGTAGTCAACGCCTCTTCCGCAGAACTAGCCCTAAGATCTAATTCCGCATTTTCGATGGCAATCGCGGCTTGGTTAGCTAAAGCGCCAAGCAAGTCTAACTCAGATTTTGAAAATTTATGCTGCCGGGAAGTATAGCAATTAAGCACCCCGATCACTCTGCCCTTAACTGCCAGCGGCACACAAGCCAAAGAACATAGACCTTCTTTTTTAGCCACATCCTGATTCAGATAACGGGGATCTTTTTTGACATCGAGGATACAAGCCGCCTTATTTTCTTTAGCGACTATTCCGGCGATACCTTTACCTAAAGGAATATTGGGTTTTTTATTATAAGCTTCGGATATCGATTGGGTGGCTTTGATTACTAATTCGTTTTTATTCGGATCCAGCAGCATCAAAGAAGAAATCTTGGAATTCATTACCTCGGCGGTTACCTGAACCACCAGGCGCAGCAGCTCCTCCAGATACATACCGGAAGTAATCAGATTGGCAACTTTTGAAATTGCTTCAATCTGTTTAACATAAATCTGGAAATTATCTTTTTTCTTAACGGACACTTCTTCTCTTTTCTAAAAATCTTTTGATCCTAACCAAAGCTTCTTTTAGATTTTCCAAACTGGAAGCATAGGAAATCCTGATATACCCCTCACAACCGGGGCCAAAAGCCGTGCCCGGCACCACCGCCACTTTTTCTTCCTCCAGCAGTTTACGCGAGAAATCCATTGAGGATAAACCCGTGCTTTTAATGGAAGGAAACATATAAAAAGCTCCTTGCGGGCGTGAACATTTTAACCCTAAAGCATTCAGCTCCACAGTCATAAGTTGACGCCGACGGTTATATTCGCGTTTCATTTGCTCTGTAGATTTTCTTCCGCTAACTAAAGCCTCAGCCGCCGCCATTTGGCTGGTAATCGGTACGCACATGATCGTATACTGGTGGATTTTGGTCATCGCCGCAATAATCTCTTGCGGTCCGCAGGCAAAACCTACCCGCCAGCCGGTCATCGCATAAGCTTTAGAAAATCCGTTAAGATACACGGTATTATTGCGCGCGTAAGGTAAAGTCGGAAAAGCCACGTGGTCAAAATCATAAGTCAGACCACCGTAAACTTCGTCGCTGATACAAAGTATCTTATGTTTCAGTAAAACCTTATTTATCTCTTCCAGCTCCTTGCGCCGGTAGGAAACACCGGTAGGATTAGTCGGGTAATTTAGAACGATAGCTTTGGTTTTTCTATCGATACATTTTTCTAAAAGCCGCGGGGTAATTTTAAACCCGTCGCCGGAAGTATCAATATAAACCGGGACTCCTCCGGCTAACTCCGTGACCGGGCCATAAGAAACATAGCTGGGCTGAGGAATCAATATTTTATCTCCCGGATTAATAATCGCCCGCAATACCAGGTCCAACCCTTCGCTTACTCCGACAGTAATTAAGATTTCCTCATCCGGGCAATACTCCAAATCATATTTATTTTTTAAATGGCGGTGAATGCCCAGACGCAGTTTATAAAGCCCTTTATTTGAGGTATAACTGGTAAATCCCTGCTCCAGCGAATAGATCCCTGCTTCACGAATTTGCCACGGCGTGACAAAATCCGGCTCACCTACCCCTAATGAGATAACATCCTTCATTCCCAGCACCAAATCAAAAAATGCCCGGATTCCGGATGGCTGCATCACCTGAACTTTTTTAGAAACCATATTTTTCATCTTATATACATCCTAAATACTAGCTTATAACTTACAACTTAATAGGATATCGCTATCCTCTGATTTTTATCTTGTTTATGTTTTAAAAGTACGCCATCCTCTTTATATTTCTTTAATAAAAAATGAGTAGCTGTTCCACGCACATTCTCAAGGCAGGAAAGTTTTTCCGCCACGAAATTGGAAACCGTATGCAGGTTCTTCCCTTCCACGACCACTAATAAATCATAGGTTCCGCTGATCAAATAACAGCTGGTTACTTCCGGGAAAGAATAGATCCGTTCGGCAATTTTTTCAAAACCCAGATCCTTCTGCGGGACAATGTTTACCTCAATCAATGCCCGAACTTCAGAATCGCTATCCCGGACTAGATCTTTATTGATGACGGCTTTATATTTTAAGATCGCCCCTTCTTTTTCGTATTTTTTAATCGCTTTTTTTACTTCATCCGGTTTCTTATGCGTCATCTTAGCGATATCTTCTACAGTAGCCCGCCCGTCTTTTTCTAAAATCTCTAATATTTCGTCCATTTTCACGCTCTCCTAAAGTTAGTGAATCTTACAGATCTGTGCGCCTTGTCTTTTATGCTCTGACTTTTTATACATCCCGGTTACCCTTTTAACTATTTTATCGGAGGCAACCTGTTTTTTATGGTTACACAATCTATCCAGAATATCATCTAATTCATTATAGGTTATCCCCATCTCCACTTCATCGGTCTGGCCGTTCCAGAGGCCGGCCGTAGGAGCTTTATCGATAATCTCCCGGGGTATTTTTAACTCACAAGCAAGCAGGCGTACCTGGCGCTTAAATAAATCCGCGATCGGCAGGATATCTACGCCGCTGTCGCCGTGTTTGGTAAAGTATCCGACCATCAGTTCAGATTTATTGCCGGTGCCGCAAACCAAATAGTTCAGCTTATTGGCGAAATAATAAAGCGTGCTCATCCTAAGGCGCGATTTAAGATTGCCCCGGGCCAGGCAAATTGCACCAGGCAAAATTTTCAGAAAATTGTTATAGACCGAGGATAAATCCACGAGTTTAGATTTAAGGCCTAATTTATGAGCCACTAATTTTGCATCCTTTAGATCCTGAGGATTGCTGTTGCAAGGCATAAACAAAACCAGGAGCCTGTCTCTGCCTACCGCTTCGCCAGCCAACGCCGCTACTACGGCAGAATCAATACCTCCGGAAAGCCCCAAAACAATCCCTTTGGACCCGGAAACCTTAACTTTTTGCTTGATCCATGAAACAATTTTACTGCGCATGTCGATAAAAACCTTAAGCTACGATTTATTGCTGTTTAGATATATATTTATTGGATTATATACCACTAGATACGGGGGGTCAAGGAGATTAAATCTTGGGGAATTAGAACGTAAGCTTTAATTTCGTGCCCAATATATTGGTATCGATCCATTTGAGACTCTTTGAACTTTGCAGCATATAATAAATCTCCGCCTTCAGGTTCTTAGTAATGGACATACCTAAACCGGCAGAAAATCTATTTGTATTTAATTTTTGATCATTATCAAAAAGGACAAAGATTTCATCTGACAAATAGGGCTGAATTTCAAGCTTCGTAAATTTCCAGGGGGCTTTTACGGAAAATTTATTGCGGTATCTCCAGGTGTCTTTTTTATAATCAAAATGATTATACTCAAGACGACTGCGGTCATCAAATTTAAAACCTGAAATACTCCATAATAACGTAGCGGCGATATAGGGTTCATTCTCTACTAAAAATTTACCCTGGGACTTGGAAAGCACATGACGGTATCCCCCGCCGACATTCAAATATTTCTTAAAATTATAGAAAAACCCCACATCGTAATGTTGATAATAGAATTCTTTCGCGCCGCCGCCCCAGCGAAACTCCTCTTCTAGGGTTATTTTCGCATCTGGGTTTATTTTGAATTCTTCCGTATCAGTATTCCAAATCTGGAAATCTCCGTCATCGTAAGCATAAAGCTTAACGGTTAAAAACAGGCTGACGGCAACAATAGCTATACTTAATTTTAATACTTCCCGGATGCACATTGAGATTTTATTTATTTAGACTTAATTGCTAATACTTTTATAAAATCAGCGCAATCTTCTATTTTATCAGTTACACCCTCTAAATATTCGGACAATTGATAAGTTAACAGCAGGCTAACCGGATCAAGATTAGCGTGAATAATCGATTCAATCATCGCTTTTTTCTGGTCATCCGCCTGATGCTCTAAATGATCAATTTCGGCGCTTAAAGATATGGCGTTTTTCAACTCATTCTTAGTCAAAGCGATTATCGCTTCCTGCAACTTAGAGATAGAACTTACAATGAGGTCTGTCCCCAAGGAAATATTCTTTAATACGCCTTCCGGCAGCTTCAGTTCGATAAATCCCAATAGTCTGGCCGCTCCGTTAGTCCAATCAGCTATTTTGTCTAAAGTTTTTACAAAATGCATCAGATCCTCCCGGTCAGGAGGAAGCAGCATGCCTTCGGATAATTCATTGACCATTTTAGAACGCAAAATGTCAGCTTGCTGCTCGCTTTGGGCGACATTGTCGATGGCCTTAGATTTGCCGACCAAGTCGCCATTAATAAAAAACTTGACCGCATCCGCAAAAAAAGTAACCGTTTTATAGGTCTCCTCTACGTGCTTCTTGGAATCCAATAAAATTGACTGCTCTTCTGCCATGCCTAACCAGCCTAAAATATTTCTTGTCTCTCTCATTTTCCCCCCTTGCCCACAAAGGCATACCCGCGTGATTCTACGCCAAAAGGCGATACCGGCGTAATCCCATTAAGCGCCGGGTACTATAAACGCGGGGTATTGGTTAAATTTTTACGAATAATTTAATTACCGTTAAGCTTATATAACTAATAATTCCGGAAATAAAAGGTGTAGCCAACCAACAAAGGATCATATCTTTCATAATCCGGAAATTTAATACCCGGATCCCGCGCACCATGCCTACCCCGACAATCGCTCCTACGATTGAATGACTGGTCGAGACCGGAATACCGAATAAAGTATAAATTTGCACATTCACCGAACTGGCTAATTGCGCCGAAAGCGCCATGATCGGTAAAAGACGCGTAATCTCGGAGCCAATGGTTTCAATAACTTTATATCCCCAAGTCATAATTCCCAAAACTATGGCTAAGCCTCCGAAGATAACGCTCATTTTAGGAGTCAATACTCCAGTCCCTGAAATAACTCCCACCGCGTTAGCTACATCATTAGCTCCCCAGGTAAAAGCGACATAACAACCGCTTAAGATAATCGATAAAGTGATAACCGGTTTTAAATATTTACGCGGAATAATCCTGTATAATGAATTTTGTAATAATTTAAAGAATATATAGCCTAATACCGCCGCCCCCAACGGAGTAAAAATCCAACAGATAAAAATATCCCGCAGCATTATCCATTTTACCGAAGCATGCACCGCCAAGCCCGCTCCGGCAACCGCACCCACAATGGAATGGCTGGTAGAAATCGGCATTTTCCAATAAGTAGCTAAAATCACCCAGGCGCAAGCCGCAAAAGAAGCAACTACGGCTATATATAAAGAAACATTTTTTTCCAATTGGTCCAGCGGCACAATCCCCTTACCAATGGTTTTAGTAACAAAAGATCCTTGCAGATAAGCGCCCAACAAACCGAAGATAGCAATTAAAAAGATCGCCTGACGTAAAGTTAAGACTTTAGAGCCAACCGCCGTACCTAAAGAATTGGCAGCATCATTTGCGCCAATTGACCAGCCGACGGATGCCGCCATCAATAAAACCAAAGCTACTAAAATAATAAATTCCATTTATTTCCCCTTGCAAACGTTCACACAGATTCCGCAGACAAACTGCTCAACCTGGCGTTGCGCTTGAAAACTTTTAAGTTTTTCAAAACATTTAACGTGATCAAAATCTGCGGGCGTTTTATGGATCGCTCCTGCCGGGCATACTTTGACACAAAGCTGACAATCCCCGCAGCCTTTTTTGTTCGGCTTATCAACAGAAAGCGGCATATCGGTAAGAATGGAAACCAGGCGGAATTGGCAGCCTAATTCTTCATTAATTAAAAGATTATTCCGGCCGATCCAACCCAACCCGGCTAATACTCCTAATTTTCTGTGCGAAAGATGAGCAGTATTCTTTTCCCAATCAATAATCTGGGTAGCCGGAATAGCCAGGGCGGCATACCCCTGCTTTTGAATAATATTGCCTAATTTCAAAGCTACTTGGTCGATAAATGAGTTTACTATTTTGTAATGGTGGAAATATAATTTGGTCGGTTTTTCTCCCATCTCTGAAAGTATAGACTGGGAAAGCCTTAAGCCCAGGCAGATGGCTTTATCTAATTTTTCTAAAGTCTGGGGAGAAATTTTAAATTCATTTTTTACTTCGCTAATATCAGCTACCCCGAAAAGATCCAAACCTTCTTTAAGGCATATTTCTTTTAAATCCGAGTAATTCTTTTTTTTATCCATGGGCCCTTTTTAAATAGACCATTAAAAGCGAGATAGCAACCGGGGTTACCCCTGAAATACGTGAAGCCTGGCCTAAATTAAGCGGCTTAAATTTAACCAGTTTTTCTCTGATCTCCCGGGATATCCCGGTTAAACTGCTATAATCAAAATCCAACGGCAGTTTGATTTTTTCTAAATGTTTAAACCGCTCTACATCCTTAGACTGCCTTTGAATAAATCCAGCATATTTTACCTCAATTGCCACCTGCTGCCAAGCGGATTCGCCAATCCCCGGCTTTAACCTATAGATCATATTTAAATCTTTGATACTTATTTGCGGGCGTTTTAATAATTCCTCCAAAGTTAAGCTCGCCTTAAGAGGGGCACAATTTAACTGAGCGAGTTTGGCATTAACTGATTTTACAGGTTTCAGGCGGGTTCTCTTCAAAAAAGCTAATCCTTTTTTAATGTTTTCGATCTTCTCTTCGGTTCTACGATAATCATTTTTACCTAACAGGCCTAACTCAAAACCCATTTTGCTTAAACGTAAATCCGCGTTATCCTCACGGATAATCAGGCGGTATTCTACCCGGGAGGTAAACATGCGATAGGGTTCAAGTGCCCCTTTAGTTGTTAGATCATCAATTAATACGCCGATATAGCTGGAGGCGCGATCTAAAATAAAAGGCTCCTTATTCTTTAGGCGTAAAGCGGCGTTAATTCCGGCAATTAAACCTTGCGCGGCGGCCTCTTCATAACCGGTCGTACCATTAATCTGGCCGGCCAAATAAAGATTTTTGATCAACTTGGTTTCTAAAGTAGGATAAAGCTGGGTAGGTTCAACCACCGCGTGTTCAATTCCATAACCAAAACGTAAAACTTTAGTTTTTTCAAGGCCAGGTATAGAATGCAATATTTCAAGCTGGACATCTTTAGGCAAACTGGTCGATAAACCATTAGGGTAAATATCATTTACCGCCAGGCCTTCCGGTTCCAAAAAAACCTGATGCCTCTCTTTATCGGCAAATTTCACAATTTTATCTTCAATGGACGGGCAATACCTTACCCCGGTAGATTTGATCTTACCGGAATAAAGCGGAGAACGGTTTAAATTTTTATGGATAATCTCATGCGTTTTTTTATTAGTATAAGTTATATAGCAAGGAGCTTGTTTACGTTTTACGCTTTTGGTCGCAAAGGAGAACGGTTTAGGGGACAGATCGCCGTCTTGTTTTATAAGATTACGATAATTGATCGTATTTTTATCTAGGCGCGGGCAAGTCCCGGTTTTAAAATGCAGGATGTTGAATCCGAGTTCTTTTAAATCATCCGCCAGAGCGATGGAGGCGCGTTCATTGAGCCTGCCGCCGCTGGTATGTTCCAGGCCCACATGGATCAAACCGTCCAGGAATGTCCCCGGACAGATCACCACAGCTTTGGCCAGTATCCGGCCCTGATCAGTAACCACACCCAAAACCTGGCCGTCCTTGACGATTAACTGCCTAGCCTCAGTTTCTTGAACCGAAAGATTCTTTTGATGCCGGATGAGCTTGTACATATAGCGGCTGTATTTACGCATATCGATCTGCGCCCGCGAGGATTGCACCGCCGCTCCGCGGGAAGAGTTAAGAATACGGAATTGTATCGCGCAGGCATCCGCGGCACGCCCCATAGCTCCGCCCAAAGCATCCAGGTCTTTAACTAATTGCCCCTTGCCCACCCCGCCGATAGCCGGGTTACAGCTCATCTTACCGATAGAATTAATATCTAAAGTAAGCATGACGGTCCTTACGCCCAGCCGGGCGCACGCCAAGCTTGCTTCGATGCCGGCATGGCCGGCACCGATAACAATCACTTCAAAATTGTCCATGGAATATTATTGGTAGAATTCAGACTAGCACTTAGAATAACCGCAGCCATGACACTTCACACAGCCTTCCTCATGGCGCAGAGCGCCTCCGCAATCCGGGCACATTCCCACGATATTCACCTGCTCATCTAAATCAGTGGATTGCAGCTGATCATCATGTGAATGTTTCATCGGGACAGTTACGGATTCTGCCATGACCACCGCCGGCTGCACGTTAACCAGGCGGCGCTCAACCACCCGGGCAATCGCATCCGCGCAAGAGAATATTCTTTGCCCTTTCTCCCAAGAAGGAGAAGGACAACGGATATTACGCAACTGTTCAATAATGGATTTAACTTCGATATTAGCGCGGAAAGCCAAAGAAACTAAACGTCCGGTTGCCTCCAACTGACTAGCGGCGCAACCACCGGCTTTACCCATCTGAGTAAATAGCTCAAAAGGCTTGCCGTCTTCATCAATATTTATCGTAACATAAAGATTGCCGCATCCGGTTGAAACCTTAGTCGTAGTTCCGATAATTACTTCCGGCCTCGGCCGCGGAGCAATCTCTTTTTTAACTTCGTGGATACTTCTGACTTCCTGCTTTTCTTTAGGTTTACCGACATTTAATACCTGCTCTTCCCGGCTGCGATCGCGATAAATAGTAATCCCCTTGCATTCTGAATTAAACGCCAGCAAATAAGCCTTACGTACCTCTTCGATGGTCGCTTCATGCGAAAAGTTAATCGTTTTGCTCGTGGCATTGTGCACATATTTTTGGAAAGCCGACTGCATACGGACATGCCATTCAGGAGAAATATCATGCGAAGTTACAAAAACTCGGCGCACATCTTCGGGGATTTCTTTAATATCTTTGATCGAAGCGTTTTGCGCGATCTTTTCCATTAATTGGCTGCTATAAAACCCGCGCTCGCGGGCAATTTGCTCAAAAAGCGGTTCTACCTCGATTAATTTGTCATTGTCCATCACGCTGCGGTGATAAGACAGCGCGAACAAAGGCTCAATTCCCGACGAACAGGGGCCGGCAATAATACTGATTGTTCCGGTAGGAGCAATAGTAGTTAAAGTAGCATTACGCATCCGGGTCAAACCATCTTTTTTATCATAAATACTTCCCTTAAAGGCCGGGAATACACCTTTAGACTTTCCCAACTCCAGGGATTTTTTATTGGCCTCATCCAGAATAAATGACATTACTTTTTCAGCTAAAGCTACGGCCTCTTCGCTATTATAAGGAATTCTTAAACGGATAAGCAGGCTGGCCCAACCCATAACCCCCAAACCTACCTTACGGGTAGCCTTGGTGGCTTTCTCGATCTCCGGAAGAGGAAATTTATTTACATCAATTAAATTATCCAGGAAATGCACGGCTAAGCTAGTTACTTCCTTGAGCCTTTCCCAGTCAATTTCACAATTGAGTCCTGATTTTTTACACATCTGGTCCAGATTAATCGAACCTAGATCGCAGGATTCATAAGGCAATAACGGCTGTTCACCGCAAGGATTAGTGCTTTCGATCATGCCAAGTTTAGGAGTAGGATTATATTGATTAATCCGGTCAATAAAAATAATTCCGGGCTCCCCGTTTTTATGCGCCTGTTTGACGATCAAATTAAAAACCTCTTTGCTGTTAATTTTCTGCACCGGCTTATGCGTGTGCGGATCAATTAGATCGTAATCCTCGCCCTTGGCTAACCTGCGCATAAATTCATCGGTGATGGCGACGGAAATGTTAAAATTGGTGATGTGACTATTATTTTCCTTGCAGGTAATAAACTCCATAATATCCGGATGATCCACGCGCAAGATACCCATATTTGCCCCGCGCCGGGTTCCTCCCTGCTTAACTGCCTCGGTTGCCGCATCATAAACGCGCATAAAGGAAATCGGGCCGCTGGCTACTCCGCCGGTAGTTTTGACTACCGCATTTTTAGGACGCAGGCGCGAAAAATTAAAACCTGTACCGCCGCCGGATTTATGAATGAGGCTGGTAATCTTTAAAGTTTCAAAAATTGACTCCATGGAATCTTCGATGGGAAGCGTAAAACAGGCGGAAAGCTGCCCCAGCTCTTTTCCCGCATTCATCAAACACGGCGAGTTAGGCAGAAATTCTAAATTTACCATCATCTTAAAAAATGAGTCCTGAAGTGCTTTGACCTGCAGATCATTTGCGCCATATTGTTTATCCGCGACAGCAATCGCGCTGGCCACTCGGGTAAACATTTGTTCAGGAGTTTCGATCAGCCTGCCTTCCTGATCTTTGCGCAGATATCTACGCTCCAAGACCTTGATGGCGTTAGGAGTTAACTTTAATTCCATTTTTCACCTCGAATGATGTGGGGGATTAATAACAAATTACTTATGCACTATAACAAAACAGCTACTGCTTGTCAACAAAAAAATTTACAACCTGTAGGGTAAAATTTATTGCCAAACACAATATATTGTAGGAAGAGCTTATGGCTTCGGCCAAAGGAGGCCCAACCATTGCCTTGCAGCTTATCCGCCGGCAAAAGGCTTGCAAGACTCCCGAATGATCAATTCCGCAGGGAGCAGAATCTTTTTTATTGATTTTTTACTTAACCCGATCAGACGGTTTAATTCTTTAACACTTTCTTCGGCCATCTTAATCAACGGCTGGCGCACAGTCGTTAAGCCGACCGGCCCGTAAAGCCCCGAAGGATTATCATCAAACCCCACAATCGATAAATCATTCGGAATATTTTTGCCCAGTTCACGCGCCACCGCCATTACCTCTAAAGCCATCGCATCGCTTGCCACAAAAACAGCCGTAGCCGGATCCGCCGCTTTAATTAATTTTTCAGCCGCGCTTCTGGCCGCGCCCCGGGAATAATCGGTTTCAAATATATAGTCTTGCCTGATGGGAATGCCATTTTTATCCATTGCCCGTTTATAACCCTCCAGCCGCTTGGCGGCGGCTTGAGTCATTACATCGCCGGTAATATGCGCAATCTTTTTGTGGCCCAATTCAATTAGATAATTAACGGCGTTTTCAGCTCCGCCGGCATTATCTATAGCAATACAGGAAACATCCAAATCATCCACGTAATAATTAATCACAACGCTCGGCAGCCCCTTATTTATACAATCTTCTAATTGCGCGCGATTACCGATAATATCAGAAAATATCACTCCCCCCACTCCGCGTAAAGCTAGCGGGGTGCGGGCATCCGTTAAATGCAGGAGTAAATCCAGTTTTAAAACTTCACACATGGTGCCTACGCCGCGGATAAGTTCCAAGGCGTAAAAAGAATAAAACACTCCCTCATAACGGGGGATCACCAGGCCCACCACATTACTTTTACCGGTAGCCAAACGCTGAGCAAAAACCGAAGGCTGAAACTTCAAATCCTTAACCGCACGCATTACTCTGGAGCGGTTAGCTTCTTTTACCGTTCCGATCTTATTGATAACTCTGGAAACTGTAGTAATGGATACACCGCTGGCGCGGGCGACATCGATAATGGAGATATTTTTGGAAGGAATTGTTTTTGAGCGAGTCATTCTATCTTAACTCAAGCGCTAGAGATTGTCTGGTAAAATTCCCCGAATATTACTAAGCATGGGGAAAAATAAATTATTTAACATGGTCTCCGATTTTAAGCGGAGTATTCATTTTCTTTATATCACAGGCAGAGATACCGGCCCGGGTTTGAATCACGCCCAAAGTACCGATGGGCCGGGCGTTACGATAAACATTAAAAGTATCACCCACCTTAACCCCGGAAGAAGCACCTAAATCAATAACCACAAAATTACTATCTAAATTAACCGCCAAAACCTTGCCGGGATAATCCTGAATCTGAGCCTGGCCTTTTACCGCGGAAGTCCCTGAACGCACCACGATCGCCGGTAATTCTACAGATTCTTTCGGCTCGGCGGAAGTATCGGCGGCCTTACCGCTTTTTATCGCATCCAGCTCGTTCTTAAGAGCATCCACTTTAGAGATCTTGTCAGTAAGCATACTTTCCATTTCGCTTAAACGTCTTTCGGCGGTATTTTTCTCTTCCTGAAGCAGTTGAACTTTTTTATCCAGGACTTCCTTGCGGCTGACCAAGCTCTTTAATTGCCGGCTAAGCACACCGTTCTCAGCCCGGATAGTTTTAAGGCTGTCTTGAATCGCCCCTTTATCATTTTTCTCGCGGACCACATCCTGGGACATACTATCCAGAAGTTTTTGATTATAATCAAGCTGCCTTAAAAGATCTTTTTTATCATTGCGCAAACTATTAATATCTAATTCCAGGACGCTCTTTTCTCTCAGCAGCGCCTCATTCGTAATCATCAGATTCTTCAATTCCACCTGAACGCTGGATAGCTGTATCTCTAAATCTGTTTTAGCTTTGAGCACCGTCCCCCAATAAGCATCCGTGTTCTGGACTACCGGAGCAGGCGCCTGCTGAACCGGCGCAGGAACAGGAGCAACTTCCTGGCTCTTTTGTTTGAGCCTTTCCACTAACTCATCCCTGGAGCGGCTAACCGACTCAAATTTTTTCTGCAATTCATTAAGTTCTTCCGACACTCTCTCTTTATCAGCCTTCATCGAGCCAAGCTTACCCTGGGTTTCTTTTAATTCACCCTCCAGCTTATTGGCTTTGCTCACCAAAGATGTATTTTCAGTTTTTAAATCGTTGCTTTCGCGAAGCAATTTCTGCTGCTGGCTAAATGACTGCATAAAAAGAAAAAGACATAACAAACAAAAGCCAACCAAACCGATAATAATTATTTTTGTTTTCTGTTCCATAATCCCCCCCTATTATGGCTTTGCCTAACGAAAGGCAAACCATTGCCTTGCGGCTTATAATTGGGCGAACACTTTCTCAAGAACTAAGCTGGCCGCTCCCATGGCAACGGCATTTTCTCTTAATTGAGAATAAACTATTTTTAAATTACCGGTTGCTTCACGAAAAGCCCAATCCCCAACTGTGCTTCTGACCATATTTAAAAAATCTTCGCCGGATTCTTCAAAACCTCCGCCGATGACCACTACCTGCGGATTAAGCAGGTTAACTAAATAGGCGATTTTAATCCCTAATCTTTTAGCGGCCCGGTCTAAGGCGGCGGAAGCTACTATATTTTTCGAACGCGCGGCGAGAAAAATATTTTTCAGATCCAGGCTCTCCATATTTCCGGAGATGAGGTCAAAAAACTCATCCGCTTTTTGTTTATCCGCCCGCAGTATTTTCTTTACATCCTGGATAATTCCCAGATCAATATCCCAACGTTTAACAAAACAGGGCTTGCCGTTATCACAGTTAAAAAGATCCTGGTCTTTATAATTATACACGGAAACTTCACCGGCGTAACCTTGCGCGCCGCGGTAAAGCTCGCCGTTAATGATCATCCCGCAGCCTACCCCGGAAAACATATACAGAACATTCTTATAATTTTCATTTAGATCAAACCAATGCTCGCCAAAACAGGCGCTGGTGGCATCATTCTCAATGAGGGTCGGCAGATCGAATTCTCTCTCCATTAACCCTTTTAAGGGCAGGTCAACCGAAGCGTAAGTATAATAATGATCCATCTTCTGCGGCCAATGGATTGAGCCGTCTTTTTTATTAATTAAACCGGCGATCCCCACGCCGATGCCTTTGATGTTTTCAACATAGCCTTTAGAACGCCTTAAGATTTCCCGGACAATTTCTAAAAGACATTCGGAAACTTCCTTAACCGAAGCCTGCGGCCGGGCAATCTGGGTTTTAGTAATAATATTGCCCTTTAAATCTACCAGCAACCCGACCATATTCATCAGGTTCAAGCCTACGCCAATAGCATATCCGGCGCGCGGATTTAGATCCAATAATACCGGACGCCTGCCGCCTTCAGAAACATCCAGTTCTTTCTCGTAGACTAAATTATATTTAATAAAATCATCTATATAATTAGAAATACTGACTACATTTATCCCCATCTCCTGCGAAATATCCGAACGGCTGATCGGGCCGCGCCTTCTAAGTAAACCCAATATTTCAATATTGCGTTTTTCTTTTTCGCTGAAATCTTCTTTATGCAAATCCAATCCGCGCATTAGTTAAATTATTATTTGCGTTTAAAAAATAAGCTTAATTTAAGGTTTTATGATTAAAAACATAAAAAATTATTTTTATATTTATCTTATTTATACTACTAAAGAAACCTTAAGTCAAGTATTTTTAAGAAGTAAGGGAAATTTCTGGCAGGCTAAAATCCCATTCCCTTTAGTCTTGCTTGCAGATTGCCGCTCAACCGAGCGTTGCCAAAAGGCGAAGAAATTAATAAACATCCAGCATGGTAAACGAACGGTCTACGGTGCCTGCAGGTGAGATTATAACAATATTTACGTCTTTGGTCCCGCTATCGGAATAAGCGCCGGAAAAATTACTTTCGCCTGCTGCCGGATTAGCGCCTCCTAAATCACCGCTCCAAAGATACTGCAGCTCCACCTGGTTACATCCGCTTTGCGGCATGCTGACTAATGAAGAAACGGTATTATTTTGGTTTTTTTGTAATATATAACTGGAGGATTTCAATTCTGTCTTATTCATCTCAATCAGCGCCTGTTCATTATTAAGAGACAGATCAAGAAACGTTTTTAAATTATAACTCAACGGCTTATTCTCTTGGATCTCCTTGATCCGCTCCTGGGTAAGCGCCACTACAGCAACATACTTATCCTGGGCATTCTTTAGCAGCTGCTCATAGTAACTGCTGGCCTTAACCAGATCTCCTTGCCATTGAGCTAAAAGCCCCAACTGATAAAGGCTAGAAACAGTATGAGCGCTTAATACGGTTTTAGCGCCAAGAATATCAAAATACTTCCTGGCTTCATTTATATCCGCCAAAGCGTAAGCATTGATCATCGCTATTTTATAAATAGCCTCATCGAAATACTTGGTATCCGGATAAGTTTGGGTTAATTGTTGATAGAATTTTTGCGCCTCTTTATAAGCATGCATTTTTTCTAAGTTAAAGGCGCGCAAATAGATTGTATCCTGGTTAAATGCATCTTTCTGCCCCAAGGCTTCTATCCCGGCATAAATTTTTTCCGCGTAAGCCATATCATAGAAACCGGCTGTTTTAAGGCTCAAGCTGCCGGAAACTAAACCTTCGCCATGCCGGCCGTAAACAAAAAGATCGGCGATCTCAAATAATTCCGGGATCAGTTTCTCAGGAACGGAAGTTTTAGAAATTTCCTCAATATAAATATCATAAACACTCTCTGCTAATTCCAAATTCCCTTGTTTATAAAAACCGGCGGCTACCTCTTTAAGCTGGCTGGCGGTCATTTTTTGCGCCACCAGGCCTTCAACATACAATTTATAAATTTCACGGGCTTTTGATTTTTCTTCATTACTTAAAAGTTCATCGGCGATTTCTTTAATCAATCCCAAATCCGAACTTTGCTTGGCATAGCGGCTAACCTCAGCTACCAGATCCTCTAAAGCCGGCTGGGCAAAAGCATCTTGCTGGCCATGATGAAACTGCCAAAGCAAAAGCCGGCTTTTAGGGCGCAGGCAAACTGGAACGCCTTCGGCTTGAGCGATAACTTTCTGGGCATTCTCAACCAGCTCATCGCGGTAAGCATTTCCATTAGCAAAATAATCATCCCAAGCCTGGTTCTCCTCTAAGTATTTAAGCTGCAGGAAACGGGCGCGGGCTTTATAATAATCCAGGCAGGGAGCATTAAGTTTGTCTTTATCTTTAAAATCATTTAGAAAAGCCACGAATTCATTATACTGATTTGCGGCTAAATATTTGGATTCAGCTTCTTGGATGTCAGGGCAGCAAGTGTTGGATTTTTCGGTTTGCGGCTGGGCAAAAAAAGTCGCAGGCATTCCCAGGACTATCACTAAAAATACCACTGCCGATCTTAAAAAAGCTGCCATATCATCCTCCTTATCCACCTGGATAACACCGGCGTAATTCCGCTTAACGCCGGGTGTCTTATCTACCTAGACAACACCAACGCAATTCCTCTTAAGCGTTGGGTTGCCTTTGAATAACCAACCGCCCTACTTAACTTTTTTACCTTTGGTTTTTTTGATTACCGGGTTTTTCCAAAATTCCCTGATTACATAATAGGCTTTACGCGGGACGCGTTTATTTATACCGTTTTCTAACTGCGGGCTTTGCGCCACGATGCCAAACCATTCTTCATTCATGTTTTTATTATCTTCAGCCCGGATATCATAATAATAGCTGCCATTAGACCAGCTGCTCTGAGTATCTTGAATTTTCCAGCTTTCCGGATCATCCTGAGTATGCTTCCACCACTC
>Ga0116171_10001922_pt1 | contig 20216 bp, 16 predicted proteins | sample AD_JPNHW2_MetaG_FD_89798 | JGI IMG/M metagenome (GOLD analysis project Ga0116171, IMG submission 89798) | Active sludge microbial communities of municipal wastewater-treating anaerobic digesters from Japan - AD_JPNHW2_MetaG | ecosystem: Engineered > Bioreactor > Anaerobic > Digestate | place... | reverse complement strand
GGGCGTGCCCAGCGTCACCGAGCTGGATACGAAGGCGAGGCTCAAAGCTCTGTGTGACCTCTTCGTGAGCCAGTTCGCCGCGAAGTAAATATTAGATATCGCCGGGAATTTTTCGCCAGGAAACTGCCCGGCGGTGCTTTTGCCGAGAAATGTCATAGCGAATGACATTTATTACAAAGGGGTGTGACGATGAAAGACCTTAAATATCTCAAGTATTTCGAAGACCTGCTGGAGGATACCGGCAACGATCTCGTGCGAAAAGCCGAGGCGGAGGGGGACATAGCACTGGGCTATACCTGTTTTCACGCGCCGGAGGTGCTGATGGATCTGCCGGGCTGCTTCTCGCTCAGACTGCGGGCACCGCACACGAATTCCATGGAGATGGCGACCTATTACATGGCCAACAACAGTTGCGAATATGCCAGGGCGCTGCTTGAACGCGCGCTGGAGGGCAATTTCGCCTTTCTGCACGGCATCGTAGGTGTTGACGTGTGTGAGGCGAACAATCGCTGCATGGAGAACATGGGGATACTAAAGATTCAGGGAGCGGACAAGGAGAAATTTTTTATCTCAAACCTCGACGTGCCCTATTCGGATGATGAAGACTGTGTGGAGCACTTTGAGGAGCAGGTGAGCCGCAAGATTCTCAAGCCCCTGCGCGATAATTACGGCATCGATACATCGGACGCCGCCATACGCAGGGCTGTTGCAGAGCATAACGAGATCTGTCGCGTCATAAGCGAGCTGGGCGATTTCAGAAAGCTTCTGAACCCGCCGATAACGGGCTATGAGTTCCATGTTCTGACCCTCGCTACCTATACCTGCCCCAAGTGCCTTATCCTGAAGAAGCTCCGCGAAACGCTGGAGGAGGTCAGGAGCCGCCGCCCGGATCCCAATAAGAAGTACCGCGCCAGAGTGCTGGTGGTGGGCTCCGAAATCGACGATCCCGGTCTTATAAAGCTCATCGAGGACACCGGTGCGCTTGTTGTGGCGGACCGATTCTGCTTCGGCTCCGTGCCAGGCAGACAGGAGATACCGCTTAACGACGATGAGGATGCCCTGACCCAGGTCTGCCGTTACAATCTTCAATCCACCCAATGCCCGCGCCAGTGCGCCGCGCACCGCGTGCAGAATCGCTACGACACCGTGGAGCGCCTTGCGCGCGAATACAGCGCCGACGGCGCCATATACGAGCAAATAAAATTTTGCACCTATTGGTCATATGAGCGCGCGATGGCGGGTTATATCATGCCCAGGGAATACGGTATACATGTCCTGTCCGTCGACAGACCCTATATAGTAGGCCAGAGCGGCCAGCTGCGCACCCGCATCCAGGCGTTTATCGAGAGTCTGGAGATCAAGAAGATAAACGAGGAAAAGGGGGAGAGAGCACAATGACATACGATCCCAAAACCGGAAAAGGTCTCGGCCGTTTTTACGACGCCGATCACCGCGCGCTCAAATACCGGGAGTGGCGCGGCGCGAAGGATACGTTTTATGATTATGCCCGTTGGATGAAACTTTACGGTTTCATGGCGGCAGAGCTCGGCCCTTACGCGCCCCAAATGGCGCGTGCCATGCTGCGCTACCGCTGGATGGTGCCCTATCTTACCGCCGCCAACATGATGGACCGGCACACCATAGGCCAGAGCGGCAAGGATCTGCGCTATTCCCATAAGCAGTTCTATTCGGTGCTGCACCACTCCGTCATCAAGGTCAAGGAGATACTGCAGCGGGATGAAAACCTCAATCCCGGCAGCGAAAGGGCGAGGAAACTGCGGGAAAACACCGTCATGTTCGATGAAATGACCCCCTCCCTCATCATGATGGGTTTTCCCACGCTCGACTGGATCGATATCGCCATGATGGCGGTGGGTATGCCCAGCGAGGTGGATCAGAATTCCTGCATGTACTATATCGATGCCATCGAACATTTCGGCCTTGCCCCGGACGTGTGCCCTGAGCCCGCCACCGAATGCGGCGTTGCGGTTGTGGATGATTATGCCAAGGTGGGCAAATGCTATGTCACAAGCTCCATGCCCTGCGACGGCGCCGTGCAGCAGACGGCACTGATGTCCCGATACCTTAAAGGCGTCAGTATTTTTCAGATAACCCCTCCCCAGCGCATCAACGAGCCCCAGGTGCAGGAGTATGCCGTAAAAAATCTCAAAAAGGCCATCCGCTTTATTGAAGACGAGATGGGCGTCAAGTGGGACTGGGACGCTTTCTGGAAAAACGCCGCGATGTATAACCAGATGGCGGAGTGTATGATAGAAAAATGGGATGTGAACTCAACGGATTATCCCCAGGTGTGCGGCGCGGCGCTGGCGCTTCAGCGGGAATTTGAGTTCATGGGTGCCGCCTGTCTCGACGAATATATGCTCAAGACAGACCGTGAAGTGACCAAAATGATGCATAAGGGCTATGAATATGACCTCGCCCACGGCACCAACAAGCCCAAGTACCGCTGCATCGTCTGGGCTTGCCCGGCGCATTACTACACGAACTTCGCAAACTGGGCGGATTTGTGCTGGGGCGTCAAATGTGTAAACGATATGGAGGCTATGCTCTCCTATCTGCCCATCACCGTCGGCGATCAGGAGCAGGCGCTGCGCGACCTCGCCCGCTGCTACGAGCGCATGATGATGCGCTCCCACACAAACGGCGGCTATGTAAATCTTCTGGATGAGCTTTGGAAAATGTGCGACAGATTCAACGTGAATATCGTTATCATGTACGACCACGTCTCCTGCCGCAACGTGGGCGGTCTGCACGGTCTGTTCGAGGACGAAGCCCGCAGCCGCGGCATCCATCTGATCTGGGTGCCCCACGACGTTATGGACCCCAGAACGGTTTCCCGCCGCGAAATGCGCGACGCGTTCAACAAGTATATGGTGAACGTGTTCCGCGAGGAGCCGCTGGATCCGACACTGTTGGATTACGAAGACGCTCTGGCTTGGTAAGGAGGTGGCAGCATGAAAAAGCTTTGCGTAAAGGCAGCGCTGGTTATAGCTTCCGTATTTGTCGTGACCTTCACGGCTTACATCACCAACGCCGACATGAAGCTCGTGGAAAAAATATATGACTGGCTCATAAAGTACCACGATACAAAGCACGTCGAAGAGAAGCTCTGATTTTGCGGCGATTCTCTTGTGCTCGTTGATTGCGGGCACTGGATCGTAATAGGACTCCCATTGAGCGAACGTCCCCCGCCGTTCCTTCCGGCGGGGGACGTTTCTCGTTCTTATCTATTATTCCCTGTTTTTATGCAGAAAAAATGAAAATATTTAGCACATTGTTGCGTTGAAGTGAAGACGGGAAAGTGCTAGAATATCGCCATATACACGCCGGAGCGATGAAACCGCTGTGCCCGGCGGTAAATTTTTATCCGCAAAGGAGGAAATGTCACAATGCAGTTCAAATTATCTGAACGGATCACCAAACCGGACTTTCAGGGAGAATTCACATCGTCCATACTCAAGGCGGGAGCTTCTCCCGACATTATTTCCTTTGCGGGCGGCCTGCCGAACCCCGCGTCCTTCCCCGTCAAGGAGATGGAGCGGGCCGTGCAGAAGGTGCTGGAGAATAACGGCGTGGCCGCTTTGCAGTACAGCACCACGGAGGGCTACGAGCCCCTGCGCGCCTTCATCGCCAAACGCTATGAGAAAATGGGCGTCATGGACGTGAGGCCCTGCGATATCATCATCACCAACGGCTCCCAGCAGGCGCTGGATATGCTCTCCGCCGTGATGCTGGACCCCGGCGACGAGGTCGTGGTGGAAAATCCCACTTATCTGGCCGCGCTGCAGTCCTTCCATCTGTACGGGCCCAGGGTGCTGCCCGTGGAGCTCCGCGCCGACGGCATCAACTGCGCCGAGCTGGCCGCGGCGCTGGCCGCCCATCAGCCCAAGTTTATGTATATTATCCCCAGCTTCCAGAATCCAACCGGCCTGACCTACAGCCCCGAGGTGCGGGAGAAGGCCGCGGCCATCATCGCCAAGTCCAATGTGCTGCTTATTGAGGACAACCCCTACAGCGAGCTGCGCTTCACCGGCGACGGCGGCTATTCCTTCGGCCGGTATCTGGGCGAGCAGTGCTGTATGCTGGGCACCTTCTCCAAGGTCGTTTCCCCCGGCATGCGCATCGGCTGGATCTGCTGCCGCAACGAGGAGCTGCGCAGGAAGCTGCTGGCCTATAAGATGACCGAGGATCTGCACACCAACATCTTCTGCCAGATGGTGCTGGCCCAGTATCTGGCCGACAACGACCTGGACGCCCATATCGACGAGACGAAGAAGCTCTACAAGGAAAAAGCGGAATATATGATGGCGTGCATGGAAAAATACATGCCCGAGGGCGTGACCTTCACCAGCCCCGAGGGCGGCATGTTCATGTGGGCCACCATGCCCGAGGGCCTCAGGGCTTTGGATGTGTATTACGCCGCCATCGCAAGGGGCGTAGCCGTCTGCCCCGGCGACCCGTTCTACGAGTATGACCGCGACGTGCGCACCATGCGCATCAACTACTCCAACAGCACCGACGAGAAGATCGAAAAGGGCATCAAAATTCTGGGCGACACCATCAGGGCGCTCATGGCGAAATAAGAGAGGCCTTCATGGGCGGGATGATTTCATCCCGCCCTGTTTTTTCGCTGGACGATACGGATTGTTTGGGATATAATGGTTCCAATGTTTCCCATAGTGATGAAGGAGGCGTTGATATGACCGAGTATTCCCGCAGCGCGCTGGAAATCCTCCGCAATCCGCAGGCCACCATGAAGTGGTATGTCGTCCCCCTGCTGCTCATCGTCCTGTATATCTACACCAAGCTGATGCACGAGAAAAAATGGGATGTGGTGCTGGGCGGTCTGGCCCTGTGGGGCATGGACATTTTCAACGAGATCTGGAACAGCATCGTGTTCCACGCCACAAATTACGCCCCCGTGTGGGGCACCCCGGCGGGCGTGGGCGACACCGCGCTGCTGATTCTCATCGGCTACAACATCGAGATCAGCTTCATGTTTCTGGTCATGGGCGTGGCGGCGTGCCTGATGCTGCCGGAGGATAAGCACGCCAAGATCCTTGGCGTCAACAATCGGGTGTTCTACGCCGTGGCGCTGACGACCCTGTCCGTGTGCATCGAGTGTTTTCTCAACTGGTGCGGCGTCCTCACGTGGGAATACAGCTGGTGGAGCCGCTCCTGCCCGTGGCTGATCTGGCTCATCGGCTATCTGCCGTTTTTCACCATGGCCTTCGTGGTACACGACATGGAGAAGATGAAAAACAAGCTGCTGACGCTGGGCATCATCTTCGGCGTGAATATCGCCTGTCTGATCGTGTTCGGCGCCATGGGCTGGATGTGACCGCCCGCCTGAAAAAGCTGCCCTGCCGGGCGGCTTTTCCAGGCGAAAGTCTTGCAATTCAGGACGGAACAGGGTATCTTATACCTGCCGACAACACTGGTTTTGGAGGTGGAAAAGATACCCATGAAATTGCTGTATAAAGTCCTGCGCCAGAAACCGGGCACCCGGGAAGGGACCGTCGTCACCACCTCCGCGCTGGGCATTCTGGTGAATCTGCTGCTGGCGGCGGTGAAGATCACGGTGGGCGCAATGGCGTCCTCCATCGCCATCATCTCCGAGGGTGTGAACAACGCCACGGATTCCGGTTCGTCCCTCATCACCATTGTGGGCACCAGGCTGTCCGGAAAAAGCCCCACCAAAGAGCACCCCTTCGGCTACGGGCGGGTGGAGTATCTCACCAGTCTCATCATCGCGGGCTTCATTCTGGTCACCGGCGCGGAGCTGCTCATCAGCTCCGTAAAGCTGGTGATCCACCCCGGGGCCATCGCCGTGTCCTATGTGTCCATCGCCGTGGTGGCGGTGTCCGCCGGGGTGAAGCTGGCGCTGGGCAGCTACACGGTGAAAAAGGGCCGGGCGGTGAATTCCGACACGCTGGTGGCCGTGGGCACCGACTGCCGCAACGACTCCGTGGTGTCCGCCGTCACCATCGCCTCCGCGCTGGCGTTTTTGCTGTTTCACTATTCCGTGGACGCCTGGGCCGGCATCGTGACCTCCGTGTTCATCCTCAAATCCGGGTGGGACGTGCTCAGCGGCACCGTCGGCAAGCTTCTGGGCGAGCCCGCGGACAAGAAACTGGCCGATGAGATCTATGAGGAAGTGCGCGCCACACCCTGCGTCCTAAACGCCGCGGATATGATGCTGCACAACTACGGGCCGGACGCCTATTCCGGCTCCGTGAACATCGAGATCGATCATGAAAAGACCCTGGGCGAGGTCTACGCCGTCATCCACGATCTGCAGCTGCGCATCCTGCACAAGTACGGCGTGGTGATGGTGTTCGGTATGTACGCCGTGGACGCCGACGACCCCGAACAGCGGGAGCTGCGGCGGGTCATCGCCCGGTTCGTGGCGGGCTGCGAGCATGTGGTCAGCTACCACGCGCTGTATCTGCCCCACGGGGCAAAGCAACTCTACTGCGACCTCGTGGTGGACTATGAGATGAAGGACCGGGACAAGCTGGAGACCGACTTTCGCGCTTTCATCGGGGGAAAATACCCGGACTTCGAGATTATCCTCACCATCGAGACGGAATATGTCTGACATAGAATTTTTTCAAAGGAAAGGCGCGACCATGGAATACATCAAATATGCCAAACTTATGGCAAAAATGAACAGGCGCACCAATATCCCCCAGCCGCCCGTGCCCCAGTTTGAGCAGTATTGCAGGCTGTTTATCGCCGACGATATGGTCGACGTGCTGATGGACATGAAGCCCGGCGGCAACAGCGAGGAGGAACTGCGCGCGCTTTATCACGGCGCCGACTGGGATGCCTGCCTTTACGAGATGTGCCGCCGGGGCCTGCTGGAAAAGCGCTATCCCAAGGACGCGCCGGTGTATTACGACCTCGCGCCCATGCTGCCCGGGTGGTTCGAGTTCCCGCTGTCCAACGGTGAGGACGGCCCTGTGGTGCAGCGCGCCACCGAGCTCTTCACCTCCGCCATCGGCATGGTGACGACGCTGAATATTGAGCCCATGCGCACGGGCTACGCCGCCATGAACAATCTCGGCAAGCTCAAAGGCGACCCCGGCCACATCGACGTGGCCCTGCCCCTGGAGGGCAAGGCCGCCTCAAAAAAAGTGGTGGCCGTGGACAAAAAGCTGTCCTGCGACACCTCCTCCGTCTATCCGTCCTATCAGCTCAAGGCTTTTCTGGAGAGCCTGCCCGACGATGAGCCCATCAGCCTGATGCACTGCTTCTGCCGCAATGTCCGCGCCCATGAGGGCCTGCCCGAAAAGGTGACGGAGCCGCAGGAGGTCTGCCTTTGCGTGGGCGATATCGCCCGCCAGATTATCGAATACAAGGTCGGCCGCGCCGTGACCAGGCAGGAAGCCATCGACATTCTGGTGGACTGCGAGAAAAAGGGCTGCATCCATCAGGTGTTCCATTACGGCTGCGACATGGGTAAGCCCACCACCGCCATCTGCAACTGCGACACCCACTGCTGCGAGATGCTGGGCTCCTACACCCGGGGCGGGATGCAGCCGCTGTATCTGCGCTCCCACGCCAAGCCCGTCATCGTCCACCCCGAAAACTGCAGCGGCTGCAACATCTGCAACCGTTTCTGTCCCACCGTGGCCACGGGCTTCAACGCCCAGACCGGCAAGGTGTTTGTGGAATACGCCCGCTGCATCGGCTGCGGCGTGTGCGTGACCAAATGCCCCAGAGACGTGCGCAAAATGGTGGACGAGGAGCGGACGCTGTTCTGCAAGCCGCTGAAAAAAGCGCTGGTGCGCGAGCCCAATCTCAAGCGCCAGAGCAAAAAGCAGTGAGATGCACGAGGCGGCCATCGCGCAGGAGGTCTGCGACATCGCCCTGCGGGCGGCGGCAGAGAACGACCTGAAAAGGATAACCCGCATCATTATGGACATCGGCGGCTACTCCGCCGTGAACCACCGGCAGCTGGGCATCGTGTTCGATATCGCGGTGCGCGGCACGCCTATGGAGGGCTGCGCGCTGGAGATGCACGACCGGCCCGAGACGCTGGGGATGTTTGTACGCACCATCGAAGGCGAATAATACCCCCCCGGCCATCCGACCGGGGGCGTTCCCATACAATTTACAATCTGTACCTTGTATGACGGGGAATTTCGTGATAAGAATAAGAAAAAAGAAACGCCGCCCAAAGGAGGCTTTGCCATGCAGACGCCCAAATCGCCGAAAAAGCCGCTGGCCTGGTATTACATCTTCGTCATTCTCCTGCTGCTTATCCTCAACGCCACGCTGTTTCCGTCTCTGGTGCAGTCCAGCGTCAAGGAGGTGGACTACAGCACCTTCCAGCAAATGCTCAGCGACAAGCAGGTCAAGGAGGTGGAGGTGCAGGACAACCAGATCGTGTTCTCCGACACCGCCGACCCCGTCAAATACTACAAGACCGGCTTGATGAGCGACCCCGATCTCGTCAAGGAGCTGGCCGCCTCCGGCGCCAGCTACGGCACGCAGATCGTGCAGCAGCAGTCCGCGATCACCACCTTCCTGCTCTATTGGGCGCTGCCCACGCTGGTTTTCATCGCCCTGGGCGAATTTCTGGTGAAAAAGATGGCCGCGGGCACCGGCGGCTTCGGCAACGCCATGTCCTTCGGCAAATCCGGGGCCAAGGTCTACGTCCCCTCCGAAACCGGCATCAAGTTTTCCGACGTGGCCGGCGAGGAGGAGGCCAAGGAGGCCCTCTCCGAGATCGTGGACTTCCTCCACGACCCGACCAAATACAACAGCATCGGCGCGCATATGCCCAAGGGGGCGCTGCTGGTGGGCCCTCCCGGCACGGGCAAGACCCTGCTGGCCAAGGCTGTGGCCGGCGAAGCCGGGGTGCCCTTCTTCTCCATCGCGGGCTCCGAGTTCGTGGAGATGTTCGTGGGCATGGGCGCGTCCAAGGTCCGCGACCTCTTTAAGCAGGCCAACGACAAGGCCCCCTGCATCGTATTCATCGACGAGATCGATACCATCGGCAAAAAGAGGGACGGCGGCGCGCTGGGCGGCAACGACGAGCGCGAGCAGACCCTCAACCAGCTGCTCACGGAGATGGACGGCTTCGACGGGTCCAAGGGCGTGGTCATTCTGGCCGCCACCAACCGGCCCGACGTGCTGGACCCCGCGCTGCTGCGCCCCGGCCGGTTCGACCGCCGGGTACCCGTGGAGCTGCCCGATCTGATCGGGCGCGAAGCCATTCTCCGCGTCCACGCCAAAAAGGTCCGGCTGGGGGACGACGTGGACTTTTCCGCCATCGCCCGGGCTTCCGCCGGCTGCTCCGGCGCGGAGCTGGCCAATCTGGTCAACGAAGCCGCGCTGCGCGCCGTGCGCGAGCACCGGCAGTATGTCAATCAGGCCGATCTGGAGGAGAGCATCGAGGTGGTCATCGCGGGCTATCAGAAGAAGAACAAGATTCTCTCCGACGAGGAGCGGAAGATCGTGTCCTACCATGAGACCGGCCACGCGCTGGTGGCCGCGCTGCAGACCCACTCCGCCCCGGTCACCAAAATCACCATCGTGCCCCGCACCTCCGGCGCGCTGGGCTACACCATGCAGGTGGACGAGGGCGAGCATAACCTGATGAGCAGGGAGGAGCTGGAAAACAAGATCGCCACCTTCACCGGCGGGCGCGCCGCGGAGGAGCTGATCTTCGGCACCGTTACCACCGGCGCTTCCAACGACATCGAGCAGGCCACCAAGCTGGCCCGGGCCATGATTACCAAGTACGGCATGAGCAAGGACTTCGATATGGTGGCGCTGGAGACCACCACCAACCGGTATCTGGGCGGGGACTCCAGCCTGTCCTGCTCCGAAGCCACTGCCGCCGACATCGACAAGAAGGTGGTGGCGCTGGTGAGGGCGCAGCACGAAAAGGCCCTGGGCCTGCTGCGGGCAAACGAGCCCAAGCTCCGCGAGCTGGCGGACTACCTCAATTCCAAGGAGACCATCACCGGCGAAGAGTTTATGAAGATCCTCAACGCCAAGGCGAAATAAGACAAATAGCCAGATCCCCCGGAAAGGCGGCCGCCTTTCCGGGGGATCTGGCCTTGCGAACGCTGGAAGTCAGCCGTGGAACAGTTTTTTCACCTGGTATCTCGGCTCGTAGGTGATGTTCACGCCCAGCTTTTTGAATACGTTGGCGTCCGCGGCGGAGAGGATGACCGAGGAATGCGCCTCGCATCCGCGCAGCCGGTCCAGCTGCCCGATGGCCAGCTCCGCCATTGGATTGGTCACCGCGCAGATGGCCAGCGCGATCAGCAGTTCGTCCGTGTGCAGGCGGGGGTTATGGTTGCCCAGATGGTTGATCTTCATCCGCTGGATGGGCTCGATCACGCCGGGGGCCATCAGGGGCAGCTTCCTGTCGATGCCGGCCAGCGCCTTCACGGCGTTGAGCAGGCAGGCGGACGCCGCGCCCAGCAGGGCGGAGGTCTTGCCGGTGACAATGTCCCCTTCCGGCAGCTCGATGGCCACGGCGGGACCGCCGGTGGCCTCCGCCCGCTCCAGCGCCGCCGCCACCACGGGGCGGTCCCCGGCGCCGATCCCCAGTAAATTCATCAGCAATTCGATTTTCTTCACCTCGGCGGGATCGGACAGGCCCTGCCGGGCGGATACCGCGGCGGCGTACCAGCGGCGGAGGATCTCCTGCCTGGAAGCGCCGCGGCAGGCCCCGTCGTCGGTGATGCAGTAGCCCGCCATGTTCACGCCCATGTCCGTGGGGCTCTTATAGGGGCTTTCGCCGTAGATCCTGCGGAACATGGCGTCCAGAACGGGAAATATTTCCACATCCCGGTTGTAGTTCACGGTGGTCACGCCGTAGGCCTCCAGATGGAAAGGGTCGATCATGTTCACGTCGTCCAGATCGGCGGTGGCCGCCTCGTAGGCCAGATTCACCGGATGCTTCAGCGGCAGGTTCCAGATGGGGAAGGTCTCGAACTTGGCGTAGCCCGCGCAGACGCCGCGCATGTGCTCGTGGTACAGCTGGCTCAGGCAGGTGGCCATTTTGCCGCTGCCGGGGCCGGGGGCGGTGACCACCACCAGGCGGCGCTCGGTCTCAATGTAGTCGTTTTTCCCGAAGCCGTCGTCGGAGACGATGAGCGCCACGTCGGAGGGATAGCCGGGGATAATGTAGTGGCGGTAGACCCGGACGCCCAGCGTCTCCAGCCGTTTCTGAAAGGCGTCGGCCACGGCCTGGCCCCGGTAGTGGGTGATGACCACGCTGCCCACGTACAGGCCGATGCCGCGAAAAGCGTCGATCAGGCGCAGGGTGTCGTCGTCATAGGTGATCCCCAGATCGCCCCGGCGTTTGCTGCGCTCGATGTCGTCCGCCGAGATGGCGATGACGATTTCGGCTTCGTTCTTCATTTCCAGCAGCATCCGCACCTTGCTGTCCGGCTGAAAGCCCGGCAGTACCCGGGAGGCATGAAAATCATCGAACAGCTTGCCGCCGAATTCCAGATACAGCTTGCCGCCGAATTTGTCGATGCGGTCGCGGATGTTTTGGGATTGCAGCTTCACATACTTGTCGTTGTCGAACCCTATTTTACTCATTTTTTTCTCTCTCTCCTAAATGCTATGTTACACGCCGTAGCCCACGGCGCTTCCCAGCCGGGCACAGGCGGTCAGATACTTGACGGTGCAGTGGACAAGGGGCGTTTTCAGCAGGTAGTGCCTGTCCCCGCGGCTCACGAACAGATCCTTCTGCCCCCGCACGGACATCCCGCTGATCTCCGCCGCGGGGATGGTCAGCCCGCCGGGCAGCTCCAGCCGGCCGCGGAAAAGCCGCAGCGTCCCCTCGGCCAGCTTTTTGGCCCGCCGCCCCGTGTCGATCTCATAAAGCGCCATGCCGGTGTCGGTAAAGATCGGCCCCTCCCCGGCGCTCCGGCACAGCGCGGCGATCTGGCCGTCCTGCCAGAGATTCCACGCCCGCACGGTGTCGAACCTCACGTCCCTGCCCGTAAAAAAGCCGGCGGCGTCATAGCGCACCTCATAGCCGCAGCCGCGGCAGAAAAAGCGGCTGCCGGCACTCTGCATCCGATGCATTTTGCCGCAGGCGGGACAGGTGAACAGCAGCGTCTCCAGATGCTCCGCCAGCCGTCTGCCCCGGTAAGGGACGGGGTGGGCCCGCTGGGCTTCCCAGGCGTCCTCAAAAAGATCGGCGGCGATGGCCGCGTTGACGGCGTCCTCCGTCATGGCGCGGAGCTTCTCCGGGGGATAGATCCCGGCGACGACGCCGCGCACCCGGCCCCGGCGCAGCCCCTCGCCCCAGCGGGGGTTGGACAGATACCCGCCGGAGATGCGGAAAGTCACCAGCGTGGCCCCGCTGGCCCGGGCCAGCTTGCCCGTGGCGGGCGGGAAGGGCCGGGTCACCCCGTCGAAAGAGCGGTTCCCCTCCGGGAAAAGACACACGGAGCGGCCGTTTTTCAGCCGCCGCAGCATCTCTTTTACCGCGCCGGCGGCGCTGCCGCCCTTCTGCCGGCCGATGGGGTCGTTGATGCGCACGAGGAAGCGCGAGAGCAGCCCCTGCCGCAAAATGTGCTCGCTGCCCACGAAGGCGGCCTGCTCACGGAAGGCGGCCACCACGAAGGCCGGGTCCAGGTCGCAGTTGTGGTTGGCCACGATGTACAGCGGCCCGGGCAGGGCACAGACGTCCCCGCTGTAACAAAACAACGCCCCGGACAGGGCTTTCGCCACCGGCCGGGCCAGACTCCACCAGAAAACGTGTCTCTTGTGATGGTCGCGCCGCTCCATGTCCGTACTCCTTTGTCAAAATCTATTCCATTCTACACCGCGGACCGCCGCCGTTCAATTATAAAATTGCCCGATTTGCCCTTTTCTTGTTCATAAAGATGTGTTATACTAATAATTCAATAATATTCAATGGATAGTTCTGTTTATTTGAGTATTCTAAGTGAAAGTGAGATCCGCACACATGGGCTTTATAGAAAAAATATTTGGCAACCACTCCGGCAAGGAGCTGAAACGGGTCTATCCCATCGTGGATAAGATCGAGGCGCTGGAGCCGGAATATACCGCCATGACGGACGAGCAGCTCAAGGCCAAGACCGCCGAATTCAAGGAGCGGCTGAATCAGGGTGAGACGCTGGACGAACTCCTGCCGGAGGCTTTCGCCACCGTGCGGGAGGCCTCGTGGCGCGTGGTGGGCATGAAGCCCTTCCGCGTGCAGCTCATCGGCGGCGTGGTGCTGCATCAGGGCCGTATCGCCGAGATGAAGACCGGCGAAGGCAAGACTCTGGTGGCCGTGCTGCCCGCCTACCTCAACGCCCTCACGGGCGAGGGTGTCCACATCGTCACGGTGAACGACTATCTGGCCAAGCGCGACTCGGAATGGATGGGCAAGATCCACCGCTTCCTGGGCGTGTCCGTGGGCCTGATCATCCACGACAAGACCCCCGCCGAGCGGCGGGAGGCTTACGCCTGCGACATCACCTACGGCACCAACAACGAGATGGGCTTCGATTACCTCCGGGACAACATGGCCATCTACAAGGAGCAGATGGTCCAGCGCGGGCACGCCTTCGCTATCGTGGACGAGGTGGACTCCATCCTCATCGACGAGGCCCGCACCCCGCTGATCATTTCCGGCCAGGGTACCGAATCCACCGACCTCTACCGCCGGGCGGACGATTTTGTCTCCGGCCTCAAAAAGATCGTCTACGCCACCACCGACGAAAAGCAGGAGGAGGATGTGGATCTGGACGCCGACTATGTGGTGGACGAAAAGCTGCGCACCTCCACCCTCACGGCCAGAGGCGTGGCCAAGGCCGAGCGGTTCTTCAGCGTGGAAAACCTCTCCGATATCGAAAACGCCACCCTGACCCACCACATCAACCAGGCCCTGAAGGCCCACGGAATCATGAAGCGGGACATCGACTATGTGGTCAAGGACGGCGAAGTCCTTATTGTGGACGAGTTCACGGGCCGTATCATGCTGGGCCGCCGCTACAGCGAGGGCCTGCATCAGGCCATCGAGGCCAAGGAGCGGGTGGACGTTCAGAAAGAGAACAAGACCCTGGCCACCATCACCTTCCAGAATTACTTCCGCCTGTACGACAGGCTCTCCGGCATGACGGGTACCGCCCTCACCGAGGAGGCCGAATTCCAGGCCATCTATCAGCTGGATATCATCGAGATTCCCACCAACAAACCCGTGGTGCGCAAGGACAATCCCGACGTGGTCTACAAGACCGAGGAGGGCAAGTACCGGGCCATCATCGAGCAGATCAAGGAGTGCCATGCCAAGGGCCAGCCCGTGCTGGTGGGCACCATCTCCATCGAAAAGAGCGAACTGCTGTCCGCCATGCTGAAAAAGCAGGGCGTGAAGCACAACGTCCTCAACGCCAAGCAGCACGAAAAGGAAGCCGAGATCGTGGCCCAGGCGGGCAAATTCGGAACGGTGACCATCGCCACCAACATGGCCGGCCGCGGCACCGATATCATGCTGGGCGGCAACCCGGACTATATGGCCCGCAGCGACCTGAAGAAGGCCGGCTATACCGAGGAGATCATCGCCGAGGCCACCGGCTACGCCGATACCGACAACGAGGAAATTCTGGCCGCCCGCCAGCTGTACGCCGACAAGCAGGCCGAGTATAAGACCGCCACCGCCGACGAGGCGGAGCAGGTGAAGCAGGCCGGCGGATTGTTCATCCTGGGCACCGAGCGCCACGAATCCCGCCGTATCGACAATCAGCTGCGCGGCCGTTCCGGCCGGCAGGGCGACCCCGGCGAGAGCCGCTTCTTCATCGCCATGACCGACGATATCATGCGCCTGTTCGGCTCCGAGCGGGTGATGAACATGATGGATACCCTGGGCGTGGACGAGGATACCCCGCTGGACAACAAGATGCTCTCCAACGCCATCGAGCAGGCCCAGAAGACCGTGGAGAGCCGCAACTTCGAGACTCGTAAGAGCGTGCTGGAATTCGACGACGTCATGAACCAGCAGCGCAACCTGATCTATGACGAGCGCCGCATGGTACTGGAAGGCGAGGACCTGCACGAGCATATCCACGAGATGCTGCGGGAATATGTCTCCGCCACCGTGGCCTCCGGGCTGGAGGGCGGCCGCGCCGAGACCCAGGAGCAGCTGGACGAGGCGATGGATCCCTTCACCAAGCTGTTTCTGCCCAGAGGCGCCATCCGGATGGATTCCCTTGGCGGCAAGGCCGACGCCGACAAGATCACTCAGGTGGTCATGGAGGGCGCGGAGCACGTCTACGCTGCCCGTGAAGCCGCCTTCGGCGCCGGGCCGGACGGCACCCCTGTCATGCGCGAGCTGGAGCGCGTGGTCATGCTGCGCGTGGTGGACGAATACTGGATGGACCATATCGACGCCATGGACGATCTCAAGCAGGATGTCCGCCTGCGCGCCTACGCCAACGAAAAGCCCATCGACGCCTACAAGCGCGACGGCTACGATATGTTCGAGGAGATGATCAACGGTATCCGCTCCGAGACCGTCCGCCGGATGTTCACCGTCCGTATCCGCAAGGAGGAGGGCGTGCAGCGCAAGAGCGTCGCCAAAAACTCAACGGAATCCGTGGGCGGCGATGGCACCGTGAAAAAACAGCCCGTCCGCAAGGTCGCCAAGCCGGGCCGCAACGATCCCTGCCCCTGCGGCAAATGGAAAGAAGACGGCTCAAGGCCGCTGAAATATAAGGAGTGCTGCGGCCGCAACGAATAAGTCGCCGCAAGCTTCATATCCCTCGTCCCGGCGGCAGGCGCCGGGGCTCGTCCATTCCGCTGCGGCTCCTTTCCAAACGCGACCTGGCTCGCATTTGGTGAAAGTTTCCCCTTTCCTTACAAGGCAGGCAGTAATGTTATGTTTCTTGAACAACGCAAAGACGACCTTATCTATAGGACTTCCGACCTTCTGCCCGCGCGGCACGCCTTTACCACCCGGTACGGCGGCGTCAGCGGCGGGGAGTGGGCCACCCTCAATCTGGGTGAGCACCGGGGCGACGATCCGGCCTGCGTGCGGGAAAACTTCCGCCGCGCCGGCACCATTCTCGGCGTGGGAGCGGACGATTTCGCCGTCACCCGGCAGGTGCACAGGACCGAGGTTCGCGTCGCCGCGCCCGGCGACCGCCACACGGTGAACACCCAGACCCCCTACGAGGCCGACGGCCTTGTGACGGGCACCGCAAACCTTCCGCTGATGATCTTTATCGCGGACTGCGCGCCGGTGCTTCTGTGCGACCCGGCCAATCGCGTGATCGCCGCCGTCCACTGCGGCTGGCGCAGCTCCGTGGGCGATATTCTGGGCGCGGCCGTCGAAAAAATGACCGCCCTGGGCGCAAGGCCGCAGAGTATCCGCGCCGCCATCGGCCCGTCCATCGGTTTCGACCATTTTGAGACGGGGCCGGAGGTGCCCGAGGCGGTGACGCGCTACTTGGGCGGCGACACGGACGGCCTTTTTCGCGATACGGCAAACGGCAAAACGCTGGTGGACCTCCGGGGCGCCAACCGGCGGCGGCTGGAACAGCTGGGGCTGGACGCGGCGCACATCGACGTATCGGACGAGTGTACCGTGTGCCGCAGCGAAAAATACTGGTCCCACCGGGCGACGGGGGGGCGGCGCGGCAGCCAATGCGCCATGATCATACTGGATTAAGAGGATTACTATGGCGATATCAGCAAAAAAATTGACCGCGGCGGTCTGCGCACTGTCGCTGCTGGCCGGCGTGTGCGGCTGCGGCCGCACCGTGCTCACCGGCGACGGCAGTCAGGCCCAGCCCCGGACCTCCGACAGCGCGCAGAGCGTCTCCTCCGCGTCGGACGGCAAGTTCTCCCTGTTTTACGATTCGGGGGAGAGCATGAATCCCATGAAGACGCAGGACGTGAACAATCAGCTGGTGTGCTCCCTTGCCTATGAAAATATGGTGGAGGTGGACGGCAGCTTCAAGGTCTCGCCCAAGGTGCTCAGCGAGTGGAGCACGGACGATGGGATCAACTGGGTGCTCAAGGTGGCGGAGGGGCACACTTTTTCCGACGGCAGCGCCGTGTCCGCCGCGGATGTGGCCTATTCCCTGCGGCTGGCCATCAACGGCGTGCGCTTTGAAAACCGGTTCGACGGCTGGCTCTCCGCCATCTCCACGCAGGACGGCGAGGTGCTGGTGGAGCTCACCCGAGCCAATTATCTGTTTCCCACGCTGCTCACCGTGCCCGTGGTAAAATCCGGCACCGAGGGGGAGTATCCCGTGGGCTCCGGGCCCTACGCCTGGGCCGATGATCACCTGTCGCTGACGGCCAGCGCCGCCTATCCCAACGCGGCCAAGCTGCCGGTGAACGCGGTGTATCTGCAGACCTATTCCTCGGTGGACGATTTTGTCTCCAAGTTTGAAGACTCCACGGTGGATCTGGTGCTTAACGACCCCTCCGCCTCCTCCAACGTCGGCTTTGCCAGCTCCAACGAGATCCGCGCCTTCAATACCACCAATCTGCAATATGTCTGCGTGAATCTGGAGAGCGACGAATTCAAGAGCGGCGATCTGCAATTTGCGCTCAACTATGCGTTTGACCGGAATTATATGGTCAACTCCCTGCTGGGCGGGGACGCCGTGGCGGTCACCACGCCCATCAGCCCGGCCAGCGCGCTGCACAACACTTCCTACGATTCGCGCTTCGCCTACAGTCTGGAGAAATGCGCGGCGGCGCTGGACAACTTCGGCATCCGCGACTACGACAGCGACGGCCTGCGGGAATATAAGTCCGGCGGCGCGGTCAAGAAGATCGCCATTCGCTTTGCCGTGTGCTCCGAAAACGGCGCCAAGGTCAGCATGGTCCAGAAATTTGCCGATGATATGAAAACCCTGGGCATTACCGTGACCGTGACGAAATACGACTGGGACGATTACAAGCAGGCCCTTACCGCCGGGTCTTTCGATCTGGCCTACTGCGAGGTGCGGCTGGCGGCGGACTTCGACCCCTCGCCCATGCTGTCCTCCGGCGGCGCGGCGTTCTTCAGCCGCACGGACGATCCGGACATCCAGGGCTATATCAACGCCTATCTGGCCGCGCCCGACGATACCCGTCAGAAAGCCTGCGACGATCTTTGCGAGTATATCGTTAATACCGCCACCATCATCCCCATCTGCTTTGAGAAGCACCAGATCATCACCCACCGGGGCGCGCTGTCCAACATGACCGTGGATCAGAACGACCCGCTGTGTGATTTCGCCAACTGGACCATCACCACAAAATAATGGGGGAGGAGCAAACTATGACCGACAGAGAACTGATGAGCAGGGCGAAGGACGCCGCCGGATATTCTTATTCGCCTTATTCCCGCTTCGCCGTGGGCGCGGCGCTGGAATGCGACGACGGGCACGTCTATACCGGCTGCAACGTGGAAAACGCCGCGCTGGGCAGCACCATCTGCGCCGAGCGGACCGCCTGCTGCAAGGCCGTCAGCGAGGGACACCGGAAGTTCACCCGCATCGCCATCTACGGCGAGGGCGAGAACTACTGTATGCCCTGCGGCTCCTGCCGCCAGTTTCTGGCCGAGTTCTCGCCGGACATGGAGGTGCTGTGCGCCAAAGCCGGGGACCGGTATGTGAGCTATAAGCTCAGTCAGCTGCTGCCCTATACATTTAATTATTAAGCCATGGAGCTGGAAAAGATCCGTATCTTTCTGGCCGTGGCGGACACCCGCAGTTTTTCCGAGGCGGCGAGAAGGCTCTATATCAGCCACTCCACCACCTCCCGGACCGTGTCGGCGCTGGAGGAGGAACTGGGCGTGCGGCTCATCGACCGGGAGGAGAACCGCGTCGTCGGCCTCACGGCGGCGGGGGAACTGCTGCGCAGCGGCGGCGAAGCGCTGCTGCGGCAGGCGGACACGCTGGCCGCGGCCTGCGCCGGCAAAAAAGCAACAAGTGGGAGAGAGAAATGAACAGGACAAAAAAAGGCGCGAAGCTGCTGGTGCTGCTGCTGGCGGTTTTCCAGATCGCACAGGTCGCCGCCGGCGCGTTTTCGGAGGACGTCTCATTTTCAGATGTCTCCGCCGACGACTGGTATGCCAAGGACGTGGCCACCTGCGCCAAATTCGAGATCGTCAAGGGCTATGAGGACGGCACGTTCAAACCCGAAAAAAATGTCACCCGGGGCGAGTTCATGTGTATGCTGGCCTCCGCCAGCGAGACGCTGGTTATCCCTGAGAAGGGTTCCACCGACTACTGGGCGTCCCGCTATTACGACGCGCTGAACGGTGAAAAGGTCTTTGCCGGGCTGAGTATCTCACCCTACAAGGAATCGCTGAACATCGTCATCACCCGCTATGAGATGGCGGTGATGGTAGTGAACTTCCTCGTGAACGACCAGTGGGAGAGCGACATCAAGGCCGAAAATCCGGAGAAAGTCATCACGGATTATTCCGCCATCCCCACCGCCTACCGCAGCGATGTGGTGCAGGTCTACGGCAAGGGCATCATCGCGGGCTACGGCGACGGCTCCTTCAACGGCTCCAACCCGCTGACCCGCGCCCAGAGCTGCGTGGTCATCGAGCAGATTCTCTGGGCGGGCGACAGGAAACTGGCCTCCTTTGTGGATACCACTGTCCAGACTGTGGCGGAAAAACCGGCCAACTATGTCCCCGCCGCGACCCAGTGGCAGAAAAACGGCTGGATCGACGGCTATGGCAACGCCGGCGCCGCGCTCAAGACCCTGCTGTTCGGTTCCTCGGGTAAGAGCTGCTTCACCTCCTCGTCGGACGCTTCGGCCTTTATGAAAACCGTCAACGTGCCGGTGTGGAAGATGAAGAACGACGGCACCAAGTTTTCCTCCACCGCCGGCATCACCGTGAACAAGGCCGTGGCGGATGACGTGGTGGCCATCTTCACCCAGATCTACAACTCCCCGGAAAAGTTCCCCATCGAGAGCATCGGCGGTGCCCGCTACACGGACACCCTGCGCCACTCCTGGGGCTGCGCCATCGACATCAACCCCTATGAGAACGCCGAGTGCCGCGCCTATTACAATCCCGACGGCGGCATCAAATCCGTTACGCAGACCTGCGGCATGGGCTGGTGGCCGCTGAGCACGGACAAGACCGCCTTTGCCGGCTCCCTCTCCGCCGCCAGCGCCTATTCCATCGGCAAGGGCAGCAGCGTGGTTCAGGCCTTCAGGGACTATGGCTGGGGCTGGGGCGG
>Ga0116171_10001921_pt1 | contig 20217 bp, 19 predicted proteins | sample AD_JPNHW2_MetaG_FD_89798 | JGI IMG/M metagenome (GOLD analysis project Ga0116171, IMG submission 89798) | Active sludge microbial communities of municipal wastewater-treating anaerobic digesters from Japan - AD_JPNHW2_MetaG | ecosystem: Engineered > Bioreactor > Anaerobic > Digestate | place... | reverse complement strand
TAATCCTATTGCTACTGAACAAAACCACAGAGGCACAGAGATGAGCTAACAAATTAAAGCACTGAGGATGGCCACACAAAATAGCGAGGAGCTAAATGATTGAGATGGAGTTGAATTGGATCAATATTTATAGGCATCATCATGATGCGCCAATTCAATGAAGGTTACGACGTGCTCATTTTCTTTGATTTCGTAGATCAAGACGAATGGACCAATATGCACTCTTCTCTTTCCTTTGAGGATACCTCGAAGTGGTTTTCCCAAATGTGGTGTTTCTGCTATTTGAGTAATTTTATTAATAATTGAACTATAATATTGGCTATCTCTGTTTTCCAATTTTTTGATCTTCTTATGCAGCTTTTCTCCGATTTCGATATCATAAGGTGCTTGCATGTTTCGTCCCAATAAATCGACTATGCTGAGAATTTCTCTTTAAACGATTCTATGCTGTATCTATTGCTTTTTCCCTCTTTAATCTCCTTCTCTGCTTCTTTAATCTCTTCAATAAAATCCTCTCGTATCATCTCTTCCGGCGGATAAGATGTCTCCTCGAGGGCATCGATTAGACTGCGTACGATTTTGTACCTCAAGCTATCCTCAATCATTGGAGCAAGCCGCTCAATGAGCTTCTTATCCTCTTCGCCAATCTCCATCATCTCAATATCCTCTTAGCTCAATAATTACTCGCTGAGTATGTAAGGATTTTGGGATTGGAAACAGGAATAGTTTCATTGTTCTAATTTTCTTTAGGATTAAATATATCGGCTATGGCATCAGAGGATTCTCTTTTCCTTTCACTGCCGTCCACACGATCGGGCAGCACCCCTACGAACGGCGCGAACAGGAGCTATCCAGTCCGCAAATTTTATAATTAACATATTATTCCATAGGCAAACCGGTCTCCCCCTTTGCCTCCGCCCGATCATGCCGATCTCAGGAAAAAACGACCCGCGCGAACGTTTTCTTGCCGCTGGGGGGCTGAATCCTCGAATTATTCCGCCTGGAAGAATGCCCATCGACCTATGGCACCCGGAGAGCCGGATCGCTGCCGGCAAGGCGTCAGATGCTTTTTGCAGCTTGCGGATCATCGGGATCGACCACGGATAGCGTCTGCCGTGCAAAACAGAATTCAAAATGGCGGTAGACTTTGTTTGTCAATTCGCCATTCTGTGCGTCTTTCTTTGGATTGTCTGGCTATTATTTCGTCTCTGTGCGTTCTCTGTGCCCTCTGTGTCTCTGTGGTGAAAAACTCCGTCAGCCGCTGGTTATAGTCAATGGCCCATAGAAAATAGCGAAGAGCGAGGCTTTGCACCTAATTTCAGATCTTGTCCGCTCCGCCCATCTCCTTCTCCAGCTTCACCAGCCCTCCGTAGGCCACCCCCGCCTCGGTGAGCAGGATCTTCTCTCCCTCCATCTCGATCAGCCCGGCCAGCTCCAGGCGATTGAGGTGGTAGTCCAGCATCCTCGGCCCCACGGCGGCGGCGATCTCGGCAACAGTGAGCGTCCCCTGGTTCATGAGGATCATCATCTTCCTCCTGATGGGGTTTTCCAATGCGTGGTGCACCAGGGCCATCTCCTCCGGAGACTCCGGCTTGGCCTTCTTTCCCATGAGCGCTATTTTCATCACCTTCTCGATCCAGATACACTTAAATTGGCTATGCTGGTCATGGCCGGCAGGATATAAAGCTCATTGTCGCTTTTCTTCAGAGTCGGATCGCCGTACATGCACACTTGCAATGCAGCCCTCTTGTCAACTGCCCCATTGACCAGGACCGACTGGCGGAGCAGCTCGCTTAAGGCGTCGCCGATCCGGTAGCTGCCCGAGGGGCTTTTTCCCTTCAAATAGATCTCAAAGCTCTCCGTGAAGACGGCCGGCGTCCCCTCTTCCTGGGTCCGGCCTACATAGGCCACCGCCCCGGCGCGGAGAAGCTCCGTGGCGAATGTCGGCCGGTCGGATCGGAGCTGAGCCGTATCGCAGGAGACGTATGCTAAGATGACGGGGTGGTTACTGCTAAGGTCCACCTCGGAGAGGTTGTCCAGATTGAATTTGGGGATCATGTCATTGGTGGCGAATGACTGGGGGCTGCCGTGGCCCATGAAGAATATGTAGTCGCTCTCCGATAGCCTCCGGAATAGCTCCTCCTTTCGGTCGCACTCATCGCAGATCCCGTAGGGCGGCGTGGCATAGCAGCTCCCGCAGATGGCGTCCCCCTCTCGGCAGGCCTCCCCCAGACCCACCGGCTCAGGATACCAGCACTGCGTGGACAGGCGCGTCTCAGGATAGATGCCAAAGCCCCCTGCCTGGTGCACATCCGCAGCGGTGGAGAGGGCCGCTGCTACGGCAGAAGACTGTAGTGAGACGTCCGCCATTCGGCTGATGGAAAATCCCTCATCCACCACCCCGTCGCCGTCAAAGTCGATGTACCAGCCGTCCGAGGGCAGGTACCAGAAGCCTGTGCCCATGCTCACCATCTCCGGCATGGGGACCACATCCGGCCCGCCCAGCAGTATGATGTAGCACGGGCCTGTGTGCTCCGATATGGCTGCCAGGACATTCCGAATCTCCAGCCAGTTGGCGGGATCGTCCACCCGCAGGCCGAAACTTTCCAGGCACTCCTCCGAGTCGAGCACCACGAAGCTGGCGGACAGCCCCTCCCGGCGGCTGATCACCTCCGAATAGCGGCCCACCGCCTCCTCCAGCTCGGCAGTGCTGCTGAGAAGCGACGTGGTGGCCAGCAGGACGACAGAGGGCCGGGCGGAGAGGCTGATGTTCACTGTCCTGGACCTCTCGCTGCTGATGGTGACCTCCCGCAAAATCCCCCCCGCGCCCCGCACCCGCTTTGTGTACGGCGCTTTAAGCCGGATGGGCTCGGACTGGCTCTTCATGATGTGGGCGGAATGGGTGGCGATCCAGGAGTAGCTGCCCTCGGGCAGCTCCAGGCGGAATCGCCCGGAGGAGGAGGTGGCGGCAGTCCATCGGTCCCTCTCCTCTCCGTCTTCCCTGATGCAGGTTACCTCCGCCCCTTTGAGCGGCGCTCCCGTCAGTAGGTCCTTCACAAATCCCTCCATCCAGCAGGGATAGGCCACGGAAAGCCGGCTGGCTCCGGCCGGGGCGGAGGAGAGGGCAATGCTGCCCATTTCTTGGAGGCTCCTGACCGCCTTTATGGGTGCAGAGGCAGCCGGCGAGATCAGCAGAATGGGAGTGAGCAATAGCATCAAAGCCATCAAGGCGGCGAGAGGCATGGTACGTGGCGGCGAGGGCAGAGGCATAGGAAGAATATAATTGTTCATGATTATATCTCTGCCTGCGAAAGCTTTTTCATGGCCTGGGGGCAGACTCCGCCCATCGGGAGGCATATTTCTGTCCGAACAAATGAAAGAAATCAAGGAGCAGCGCAGGCCGCCAATCCGTGCCCTGGCGGTGGATATCGACGGCACCCTGAGCGACAGAGATCGAGTTTTATCCGCCTCCGCCCTTACCGCCCTGGGCCTGCTGCGCAGCAGAGGCGTGCCCGTGATCCTGGCCACAGGCAACACCCACTGCTTCACCAGGACGACCTCGGTGCTGCTCGGCACCCCCCCGACCTTCATATCCGAAAACGGCGGGGTGATCTCCCTGTCCGAGGGAGAGATGCAGATCCTGGCCGACCTGTCCCTCTGCGAAGAGGCTTTCCGCCGGCTATCCCTTGAGTTTCCCCTGAACAAGTTCAGCTCCTCCCGCTACAGATTCACCGACATCGCCCTGGAGAGAAACTTCGACCTGAAGGCTGCCAGCAGCCGCCTGGAGGAGATGGCTCTGCCCGTGGAGTTGATCGACACCACCTACGCAGTGCACATCAAGGACCGTCGGGTGGACAAGGGCACGGGCCTGCTGCGCATCGCCGGGCACATGGCCATTGAGCCGTCCCGGTTTGCCGCCATCGGCGACAGCATAAGCGACCTGCCCATGTTCCGGCTGGCCGGATTTAAAGCCAGCGTGGGCAACGCCGGCCCGGAGCTGAAGGGAATCTCCGACTACGTGGCCCATGCTGAGTACGGAGAGGGCTTCGCAGAGATAATCGACTACATGATCCAGAAAAGTATGCTCTGAGAACAGCCCGGGGTTAACGACGTTTTCACCACAGAGTCACAGAGGACACAGAGTACGCACAGAGACGGATGAAAGGAAATAGAAACGATCCTCATTTTCTCCATTATGATTCAAGCCTTCCCATCCCCCATCCTTGCCAGCAGCCTGGCCCAGTTGCTCTCGCAGATGATCCACCAGCCCAGCGTCTCCTTGACAAATTCGCGGGCGGCAGGGCAGAAGGCATCCACCGCCAGGTTGTAGGGCAGCTCCGGCAGCGGCGGGTGGAGGGGATACTTGGTGCAGGTCTGGGGGCGGATGTCGTAGATGGTGCACCCCTTCCTTTCACGGTCGTAAAAGGGACAGGGCTGCTTAACAATCCAGGCGGATTGGGCTTTGTCGCGGCGGCAGAGGGCGTTTAGCCTCTTCTTTCCTATGCGTTCGGCTATCCTCTCATAGTCCTCCTTCTCCAAAAACAGGCCGGCACCGGGAGTATAGCAGCAGCGTCCGCACTCCTGACAGCGAAAGCGCTCCCAGAAGAGGGCTACGCCGGTATCGGATCCCTCCTGCCCGTCCTTTGCCGGCAGCGGCAGGGAGATGTCGAAGGGCTCCGCCTCGCCCCGGTCGATTCTCTGCACTTGCTCCTCCCTCCGGGCGACGGACCAGTGAGGCCGCCTCGGCAGGTGCTGCTCAATAAGCGCCTCGTGGTCGCCCCGCCGCTTGGCCTGCACGCAGGAGGCGTTGCACAGCATGTGGCAGAGGCGGCGCACCTGGGATATCTGCTCGCCCTCGCTCGTCATCTTTAATCCTTAATCCCTTAATCGAAAAGCTGTCGTTTATGTGCTTATCTTTGACGGTGCTTTCGGCAATACTTTCGCTCCGCGCGGCTACAGCTTATCTTCTCCTGCCTCACAAGTAGAGCTATCCGATCACAAGGTGATGAAAATGTCCAAGAATCCCGAATTCGCCAGGTATGCCTCCGACCTCGCCCGCCATCAGGATGCCATTCGCTTTGCCAATGAGGAGCTGATCAAGCTCACCCAGAGGTTTGGCCGCATGATGCCCCGCCTCTCCAGGCTCGACTCCGCCGCCATAATGAACTGGTTTTCCCTCTACAACAGGATCAAGGACTCGGCCCGAAAGACGGACGAGCAGCTCTCCTCTCTGGCCTGCGGCGATCAGGCCGCGGCCAGCCCCGTCCTGCAAATGCAGCTTTCCTCCTACTTCAGCCAGCGGCAGAGGCTCTGCTTCAAGATGGAGGTCATGGACGACATCCTCAGCGGCATGATGGAGGACCTCCTGGAGAACTGCAGCTTTGAAGATGCGCAAAAGGAAGAGATGCGCCAGGCGCTTCATGTCACTGTGGAAAAGAGCATGCAGCCAGAGCAGGCTGCTCCATTGATGGCCTAGGGCTCCCACGGGGCGGCATCTTGCCTTCCCTGGAAGCCTCGACAGCTCAAGGACGCGACGGGGTTGCATTTAAGTATCTGCAAATGGTCTCCATTCACAGGTCAATTGAGCAAATTTCCAGGTGATTAATCTGCACAAGAGCGTAGTCAAGGATCCCGGCCTGGCCGGGGAGGGAGAAAAGCGCATCGAATGGGCTCGAAGGCACATGCCCGTTTTGGAGAAGATCAAGCAGGAATTTGAGAAGGATAAGCCCCTGAAGGGGGCGCGCATCGTCGCCTGCCTGCATGTGACTGTGGAGACCGCCAATCTCATCACCACCCTCGTCGCCGGCGGAGCAGATGTTGCCGTCACCGGCTCCAATCCCCTCTCCACTCAGGATGAAGTGGCTGCGGCCTTGGCCGCTCGGGGCCTGCACGTCTACGCCTTCCGGGGCGAAAACGAGCAGGAGTACTACGACTGCATCAAAAAGGCCCTGGATCTGAAGCCCAACGTCAGCCTGGACGACGGGGCCGATACCATCGCCATCATCCACAAAGAGCAGCCGGAGCTGGCCGCCCAGATGTTCGGAGGCTGCGAGGAGACCACCACCGGCGTGGTCCGGCTGCGGGCCATGGCCGAGGACAAAGCCCTGCTCTATCCGGTCATCGCCGTGAACGATGCCGAGACCAAGATGATGTTCGACAACCGCTACGGCACCGGCCAGAGCACCCTGCACGGCATCATGCAGGCCACCAACTTCCTCTTCGCCGGCAAGACCGTGGTGGTGGGCGGCTACGGCTGGTGCGGGCGGGGATTTGCCATGCGCGCCAAGGGCCTGGGGGCCAATGTAATTGTGGTCGAGGTCGAGCCGAGAAAGGCGCTGGAAGCGGCCATGGACGGCTATCGGGTGCTGCCCATGCATAAAGCCGCCCCCCTTGGAGACCTCTTCGTCACCCTCACGGGAGACATCAACGTCCTCCGGGCGGAGCACTTTGCCCTGATGAAGGATCAGGCCATCTTAGCCAACTCCGGCCACTTCAATGTGGAGATCGACATCCCCGCTCTTGAGAAGATGGCAGTTCAGAAGAGCGATGTTCAGAACAACGTGGCCGAGTATAGGCTCCAGGACGGACGCAGGCTCTATCTGCTGGCCGAAGGCCGGCTGATCAACCTCGCCGCCGCCTACGGCCATCCTCCGGAGGTCATGGACATGTCCTTCGCCAACCAGGCCCTGGCCGTGCGCTACATTGTCGAGCACGGCAGCCGGCTGGACAAGAAGGTCTACGCCGTCCCGGTGGAGATCGACCGCAGGGTGGCGGAGCTGAAGCTGGCCTCGATGGGCCTGGAGACAGAGAAGCTCACAGCGGAGCAGGAGAAGTACCTGCATAGCTGGCAGATGGGAACCTGAAGGGGTGACCGGCCTTGGATCTGCTCAAAGGCAACCTGGAATCATATCTGAAGAGCGTTTACGGGCGGGATCTGAAGCTCCTCTGTACCCGCCAGATGGGCGAGACCATACCCACATCAGAGGACGTCAAAGGATTCGGATACGGCTCGCCCCTGCTGGTGGAGTTTGAAGTCAAGGGCAAGAGGGGCTCCGCCGTCCTCTCCACCATGCGGGTGCAGCGCGGCTTCGGCCACGACCACTTCTCCGACCGGGCGAGGATTATGATCTGGCAGAACTCAGCATTCTCCTCTCTGCCGAAACACGTCCCCTCCTTAGACGTCGGCTACTTCACAGATAAAGGCAAGCTGGTCAGCGCCGGAGCCGCCAGGGAGTATTTCCTGCTCATGGAAAAGATAGAGGGAAAGGAGTACTTCTTCGACCTGGAGAGGGTCAAGGAGAGCGGCGCTACAGACCTGGACTACGACCGCACCATTGCCCTCTCCGATTACCTGGCGGAGGTCCATGCCGTCAAGAACGACTGCCCGCCCCTCTACCTGCGCAAGATCAGGGAGACGGTGGGCGACGGCGAATGCATCTTTGGCATCCTGGACGACTATCCGGACAATCCCAGCTTCCTGGACAGAGGAGAATTGCAGGAGATCGAGAAGGTCTGTGTGGAATGGCGCTGGATGCTGCGTGAGAAAGCCAGCAGGCTTTGCCAGGTGCATGGCGACTTCCACCCCTGGAATATCATGTTCCGGGAGGGTACCGACTTCTCGGTTCTGGATAGAAGCCGGGGAGAGTGGGGCGAGGCGGCCGACGATATCACTGCTCTGGCCATGAATTACATATTCTATTCTGTGCAAAAGAGCCTGCGCCTGACCGGGGACCTGAAGGACCTCTTCGAGCTGTTCTTTGAGAATTACCTGGATAAAACGGGAGACGACGAACTGCTGGAGGTCATCGCCCCCTTCTTTGCCTTCCGGGCGACAGTGGTGGCCAGCCCCACCTGGTATCCTCTGCTCTCCGACGATGTGAGAAGAGCCCTATTCAACTTCCTGGAAAATGTCCTGGCCTCCAAGAAGTTCAATTACCGGGATGTGAACAGCTATCTTGCCTGAGGATGGGCAGGTCCGGCCTCAAGAGCTGGCCGGCATCGGCTTGAGGGGCCGGCAATGAAGAGGTATGCCTTCGAGCTGTCGGGAGAGCACGAGACCCTCCCCCAAAGCGAGGCAATAGCACTGGGGGAGGCATTCTCCACCAGCTTTTCGGCGGTCTCCTCTTTCGACCAGTGCCTGATAGTTGAGGCGGAGGGGCTGGATGTTGAGATCCTGGGCAGCCGTCTGGCCATGACCCACCGCATCATCGAGGTCATGGAGATATGCGAGGCCGATCTGACAGCCCTCGCCGGTGCGGCGGAAGCGCTGGACCTGCCGGCCAAAAGCTACCTGGTGAGGGCCCGGCGCATCAAGAACTCCGCCCCCGGAGGGGATGTGGTAGAAAAAGAGATCGGACGAATCCTTTTTCGCAGGGGCTTTCGGGCGGACCTCTCCCGGCCGGAGGTTGTGCTGCGGGCGGTCATAACCGGCGGAAAGATCGTTATCGGTCGGGAGGCTGCTCGGGCCGACAGAAGCTCTTTCGAGGCGCGCCGGCCTCACCTCAAGCCCTTCTTTCACCCCGGCGTCCTCATGCCGCGTATGGCTCGCGCCCTGGTCAACCTCACCCAGGTTCGCGCAGGGGAAATAATGCTCGACCCCTTTGCCGGGACCTGCGGCATACTCATTGAGGCCTGCCTGATTGGTGTTCATGGCTGCGGCGTCGAAGTTCAGCCTAATTTAGTGAAGGGAGCACTATGCAATCTGTCGGGGGTTGACTGCTCTTTATTATTGGGGGACGCCAAACGCCTGCCCCTGCATAACTCATCAATTGATGCCGCCGTCCTGGACACACCCTATGGCCGATCAGCAAAAATTCTTGCCTTGTCAAAAGAGCTTCTTTTGCAAGAAAGTTTGAGTGAACTGCACAGGGTTCTCAAGCCCGGCTGTCGCATGGCCATAGTTGCCGACCGGCCAATAGAGAGCCTGCTTTATGCCGCCGGCTTTGATATATTGCAGTCCCATACGGACCGCGTGCACCGAAGCCTTGTCCGGCATATCTTCCTCTGCCGGAGAGGCAATTAATGGGTAAGTTTTAATAGTTATTTCTTGTCTATGCGCCCTATGCAATCTACGGGTGATAAGTACGATCTGGCTGAACCGGATCTCAAGTCATTTACCCGTTCTTCAATAAGGACGAAGGTCATGCTCACCCTTCTCGATGGGGGCAAGACCGTGGGAGACCTGGAACGGATCATGAACACCCGGGCCTCCACCATTCTGCACTCCGTAAAAAGCCTGATGGACAGCCGATTGGTAGAAAAAAAGCGCCTGGAATATATCCTCACCAGCATCGGCCGGGTCCAGGCCCTCATATTAGACGACCTGGTAAATACCATTGTCACCATTAACGAGCATAGCGGCTTCTGGCTGTCCCATGACATGAATGCCATTCCTGTTGAGCTGCAGAAGAGAATAGGAATGCTGGGCCAGGGGGAGATGATAAGAGACTCCCCGGAGACGCCGCTGAAATCTCTGGAATATTTTATAGAAAATGTCATTCAATCCAAGGAAATCCTGGGCGTATCCCCTGTTGTAGTCACAGGCTATGGCCAGATGATCTTTATGGCCGTAAATAACGGCTCCAAAGTGGAATTGATTCTCACAAATCCCGTCCTCAACGCAATCATATCCGAACACGGCAGGGAGACGTTCAACGAATTTTTGAAAAGGGAGAACTTCAAGCTTTTTTACATAGAAGGTGATGTAAAGATAGCCTTCACCGTGACGGAGGCATTTCTTAATTTGGGGCTATACAGGCTTGACGGCAGTTACGATCTGGGCATGGATCTGATCTACACAGGAGAGAAGTCCATTGAATGGGGAAAGATGCTTTACAGCCATTACAGATCACAGGCCCGGCAATTGAATGAGGTCTAAAGAACGGATGGCATATTTACAATCTGTTCGGTGAGTGTCCTTTATCTATTTATCTTTGGTTTTTTTTATCGGTTTCTCTCAGTCGGCATTTTGCCTTCCATCGCATGATGGCGTCGGGCACCTATAATCAATAAGAACTAAAAATAAGTACTTTAAATACTAATACATATTTCTAATTTTATATGCATGATATTTCATAAGTATAAACATACATATCCTTAGCTAAGTAAGTTAGTTTCTTACTTGAAATATATATTTAAAACTATTAAATAAATAGTTAGTGGTGAATGGATATGATGTTTAAAATTATATATTTTCAGAAAACGATGAAATTGTCCATATCGGATGCATTTTATGATATGTTCTTGCCTGGAGTTAAGCGTATCCTCAATTTGCTAACAATAAGCTCTCTACTGATTGCATTGACGGCATTCTTCCAGACCCTGGGCGGATATATTCTGTTGGATCTGTCCCCCAATTACGGCATCTGCACCGCCGCTTTTCTTATAACATTTTCTATGTACAGTGCCAATAAGCTGACGGATATCGAGGAGGATGCCATAAATCGGCCGGATAGGATAGATTTTCTGGAAGGAAAAAAGGAGATAATTTTGTTTCTCACCATCTATACGCTCATTTTGTCTGTTCTGATAGTATATTCAATTGAATGGACTGCGCTGTCCATTCTCTTCCTACCATTTATCGCTAATTGCGTCTACAGCATCAGGCTTCATCCCGCACTTCCCAGGCTCAAAGACATCCCTTTTGCCAAGAATATCGTCGTCGGCCTCTCCTGGGCGCTGGGATGCACTCTGATGCCCGTCTTCACTTCGGATTTCGGGCCGGACAAATGTGTCATACTGCCCACGGCATCGGTCATTTATCTGATGCTCGTCAAAGATTTTATCAACTCTACACTATGCGATGTAAAGGACATCAACGGCGACCGGGAGAGCGGAGTTCAGACCATACCTGTGATCCTGGGAGCGAAAAAGACGCGACGTATTCTGCTGGCATTAAACTGCACACTCTTGCCTCTGCTTATCCTGGTCCAGGGAAGTATATTCCTCATCTATTCCCTGCTGATTTTTATCGAGTACATATTCGTACTCGGCTTTTCCGAGTCCAGCCGGCCTGCTGTGGTGGAGTTCTTTATAGACGGTGAGTGGCTGATTGTCTGCCTTCTGCTCCATGTCCTGGGACTGGCCGGCTGAGAACCGGCCACTCATTTCTTCACTTCGAAGCCCTCTTTCAGCCACTCTTCTATGCCTTTGGTTAAATTATACAATTCCGAAAATCCCAGCGATACCATGAGCTCAATAGCCCGTCCTGACCTTACGCCGGTGCGGCAGTAGAGCAGGTAATTTGCATGTCGGTCCAGGCTGGAGATCTGGTCACGAAAGGAAGGAGACCGGAAATCCAGGTTGATTGCACCATTCAAATGGCCGGACAGAAACTCTCTGGGGGTTCTCACGTCCAGTATCACCAGGCATCTCTCATTCCAGGAATCGGGTTCAGCCTCCTTGCCGCTCACCATCCTGCCGGATAGCTGCTCCAGGATGCGGCGGCATTCATGGGCGCTGAGCTGCTTGACGATTGTACCACTTCGACCAACGGCCCGCTTTTGATTTCCGGAGATATTGGGCCTATTTCCTTCGGACATGATTGATACCTACACCCGCCAGATCTGCTGGGGCAGGAGGGTCAGCCTCTCCGCCCCGCTGGCTACTACCAAATAGGTGTCTTCGATTCCCACAACGCCCAGGCCCGGATAGATCATCTTGGGCTCGAGGGCAACAGTCATGCCCGCAATGATCTCGTGGTCCAACGGCCCCAAAACGGGGTATTCGTCGATTTGCAGTCCCAGGCCGTGGCCCACGAATCCGGCTTTCCTCCCCGGGGGCCCTCCCAGATAGTCGCTGTAGCCGAGCCTCTCTCCCTCAGCCTGGCATAGATCGAAGATCTGCCTGCCTGTCCTGCCGGGCATCAGCTCACCGGCCGCGGCCTGCTCGATTTGTACAGATGCCTCATGAGCCCTCTCCAGCTTTTCCGGAAGGCGGCCCAGGCAGAAGATGCGGGTCTCATCTGCCAGGTATCCTGCAAAGGACCCTGCATAGTCCACCAGCACCGGCTCGCCCCGCCTGATCCTCCTCCATCCCGGCCCCTGGGGTGAAAAGAGAGACATCCCCCGCCCTCCGGTGGGAGAGGAGACGAAGCTGGGGAGAGCAGCGCCGGCCCCTGTCATGAGATGGCCCATGGGAAGGCTCTGGTTGAACCTCCTGAATGTGACCATGCCCGAATGGCCGGATAGCCGCAGAGCATTCTCCACGGCCACCGCCAGGTCAATCTCTCTCATGCCCTCTTGCAGGTGATCGGCGACGCATGAAATGGCATAGTCGAGCCCTCCCGCCGCCCTGCGGATGAGGCCCACTTCGAAATCGGATTTGACGGAGCGAATTTGCTTGATGCTCTCCGAAATATCGCGAAGGTGCACGTCTTCGCCCAGCGATCTCTTCAGGCGCAGGAAGTTATTGCAGGGGAGGACATCCATCTCCAGGCCGATTTTCGCACCGCAGGGCAGATGCAAATCATCCTTAAGAGTCCTCATGCTCTTCTGGGGCTGCACGGCGAGGGGAGACTCCTCTTTCGCCCTCTCCAGGCTCTTTCGGATCATGAGCGTCGGCTCGCCGTCTCTGGGAACATACAGGAAGCCGTCCTGGGCGGTGCCTGAGAAATATCCCAGATCAATGGATTCCAGGATTATGGCCCCGGTCAGATCGGCCATGCGGCTCTGCAGCCTTTTGATTCGGTTGCGAATCTCTCCGGCGGGGTGAAGGATGTAATCCGACTCCTCTGTCTCCGGGCACTCTCTTATCCCGGCTTTTTCCGCTGCCATTGATGCTTCATTCATCCAATTCCTATCTCCTCTTCCAGGTCGCTCAGGTACTTGTGCAATACCGCCGTCCTCTTGGCGGCCAGCCTTTTGCCGGTCATGGTATGCATCCCTGCCTCCAGGCGGAGGAGCTTTCTGTAGAAATGGTCTAAATTCCATCTGCCGTCATCCGGCTCCCTCTCCCGGCAGAAGGGATCTCGCGGGCTGTACAGCTCCCGGCCCAGGGTTCCGCCGGTCATGAAGACCCTGGCAATTCCGATGGCGCCCAGGGCGTCCAGCCGGTCGGCGTCTTGGAGCACCCGGCCCTCCAGTGTATCGGGGACAACTCCCAGGGAATAGCGATGCACATCTATGGCATAGAGCACCTGCTCTATCTTTGACTCATCCAGCCCCATCTTCCTGAGAACGGATAGCTCTGCCTGCCTGACCGCCCCCTCCGGCCCTCCGGCTGCCTTTCTGCTCTTCTTCTCCGATCCCACATCATGCAGCAGAGCTGCGGGAAGCAGAATTTCCAACTCTGCCCCCTCGGCGCGGCCTATTGTCCGGGCATTTCCGTAAACCCTCAAAATATGGGAAAAATCGTGAGCCGGATCGGCTTCCCTGTAGAGGTCTTCGACTGCCGGAAAAAAGGATTCGAGGCTGCAATCGTCAGGGGCATCTCATGGATGAAGGCACAATTAAGATAAATAACCTCTGATGAATTTCTTGACAAACTTTTTATAAGATCCATCCCTAACGTATGGAGATATTTGCAGAATTGTTGCTGCCTGTGAGGTGTCAACGACATGAACCGAGTTATGCATAAACCTAAGACATTGGGTGCGGAAGCTATGGCCTTCTGCAAGGCAAAGGCGTTTGGGGCTATACTGCTGATTTTACTGGTGCAGCTTCTCTTATTGCTGCCGGCAGCAGCCCATCCACCATCTCAGGTGAGCCTGAACTATGACAGTGCCAATCAGAGCCTTCAGGTGACGACCACTCATACGGTCTCCAATCCATCCGGCCATTACGTCTTCAAGGTCGATGTCCTGAAGAATGGTGAGATGGTGCTGACCAAAGAGTACACCAGCCAGCCCACAGGATCGACATTCACCTACGACTATCCGGTCAATGCCACGGCAGGGGACGTCCTCAAGGCCACGGCTTATTGCAGCATTGCCGGAAGCAGGTCGGCAGAGATAACCGTGGGAGACGTCGCCCTCAAAGTGATGCAGGCGGAGGAGGAGGCCTCCGACCTCCCTTTGGAGAAGGTCAGGCTTCCTCCCGGCTTTAAGATCGAGATATACGCCGAGAACCTGACATACGCCCGCTCGCTGGCCATCAGCCCCAACGGCACCCTCTTCGTCGGCACCCGCCTGCCCTTTGAGACGCTGGACTCCCCCAACGGCTTGGCTGTTTATGCCATTGTTGACAAAAATCAAAATCATTATGCTGAGGAAAATGAGATCTTTACGGTCGCCGAAGGCCTGAACAATCCCAACGGCGTTGCCTTCCGGGACGGCTCTCTCTATGTAGCTGAGATCGACCGCATAATCAGGTTTGAAGACATCGAATCCCGGTTGGCTGAGGATGGTGGCAAGCCCTTTGAGCCGGTCACAGTCAAGGAGCTGCCCCAGTATCTTCTGCACGGCTGGAGGTACATAGGCTTTGGGCCGGATGGAAAGCTCTACTTAGCCATGGGGGCGGCCTGCAATGTCTGCCAGCACAACGACGAGCTGAACGGCACCATTGTGCGCATGAATCCCGATGGTAGCGACATGGAGGTCTTTGCTAAAGGGGTGCGAAACTCCGTGGGCTTCGACTGGGACCCGGCCACGAGCGAGATGTGGTTTACAGATAACGGCAGGGACCTTCTGGGCAACGACGTTCCCTCAGACGAATTGAATCACGCGCCCGTCGCCGGCCTGGACTTCGGATTTCCCACCTGTCACTCCGGCAGCATCCCTGATCCTGATCTGGGGTCAAATGAAAATTATACCTGCAATCAAAAGGTCCCTCCCGCCTGGATGCTGGGGCCGCATGTCGCGCCTTTAGGGATGAGATTTTATTCGGGCAGCATGCTGCCTGAGGAGTATCAGGGAAGCATCATCATTGCCGAGCACGGCTCCTGGAACAGGGATAAGCCCATCGGCTATCGGGTGGCGGCGGTCTTGCTGAAGAACAACACCGCCGTCGGCCAGCAGATTATAGCTGAGGGGTGGCTGGACAGCTCCGCCAATGATACCGTCTGGGGCAGGCCGGTGGATGTTCTCTCCATAGACGACGGGTCGCTGCTGGTATCCGACGACCTGAATGGGGTGATCTACCGGATCAGCTACAGCCAGAATTGAAGGAGCGGCCTGGAGGGGGCTAAATCTCCCGCGTGATCATCTCCGCGGAAATGGCGATGCCCTTGCAGGTGTGCATGTTCAGGGAGAGCAGCAGGCCTACTACCCGGCCCTCCTGGATGAGTGGGCTGCCGCTGTCCCCCGGTCCGGGAAGATTGCCCAAAGGCAGCACCACATAGGCCACCGACCAGGATGTCTCCGAGATGCGGCACTTCATGCTGTTCTGGGAGTTGCTGAGACAGGCCTCTCCCAATTTCGGACGCGTAAGCTCCGTGGGCCGGCAGGCTCCCAGGATGGGAAAGAAGGCCAGGTCGGCATCATTGGGCATGTAGGCCACCTGGCAAAAAAGGCCTCCTACCCTCAGCCTGTGCGTACCTGCCGCATGGAATATGTGAGCCGGGGCGACTCCTGCATAGCCGCCCCTCCAGGGCACGACCGCCCCCACCACTCCTCCGGAGCGGCCGGCTATGAACTGGTCTCCGGATTTGATCATCATGCTGCTGTTACGAAGCCCATAACATATAACTATTATTACTTCAGTATTAAGAATAACTGCAAATGGTTGGCTGTAATATGCCCCGAAAATCTGCAAGAGGAATCGCCGGTCACAATTATAATCCGGCTGTCGCGTATAACGATATTGGATTTCGTTTACTCTCCTGGCTCTCAAACGAAGGATCGGATGAGAATCTTCTCATCTCGCCCCTGGGGGCGGCTTTCTCTCTCAGCCTGGCGGCAAACGGCGCTGGCGGATCGACATTGGCGGAGATGGCGGCCATCCTTGGCTGGGAGGGTTTGAGCCCGGCCCAGGCCAACGAGGCAAATAGAGCCCTGCGGCGCGCTCTGCTGGGGCCGGAGGAGGTGGGGTTGAGGGGCGGCAAAGAGGCCGGCCCGGCTGCCATGCAGGTGACAGATGCCATCTGGACAGCGCCCGGCACGATTTTGAAGGAAGATTTTGTAAAAGCCGTCGGCAAATTCTACGGCGCTCTGTTCTTTTCCGCAGATGAGTCTGACGGCTCCGCTCTTGAGTCCATCAATCGTCTGATCAGCGAAAAGACCGGCGGCAAGATTGGCAACATGATCCGGCAGGAGGATCTGGCCGGCACTGTGCTGATCATCTTAAACGCCGTCTACTTCAAAGGCACCTGGGAGGAGAGGTTTGATCCCGACAAGACCCGAGAGGGCATATTTCGGGGCGGAGCCGGAAAGGATAAGCCGCACCCCATGATGTCTCAGTCCGGAAGATATCAATACTACGAGGACCGGACGATTCAGGCGATTCGCCTGCCCTTCAGCGCTCCGGGGCTGGGCATGTATATCCTGCTGCCCCGGAAGGGAACGGAACTGATGCAGGCCCTGGGCAGCCTCAACTCCCGGAGCTGGCAGGGGCTGCTGGCGAAGATGGCCCCCCGGAAAGCTGAGATCGTCCTGCCCCGCTTCAGGGTCGAGCATAAGGCCCGCCTGGATGATGCCCTTCGGGCGCTGGGCGTCAAGGAGGCATTCGGTCCGGGGGCCGACTTTTCCGGCATGTCGCCGGAGGGGATGTTCATCAGCCGGGCCATGCAAAGCTGCCTTTTGGAGGTGGATGAAATGGGAGCAGAGGCCGCCGCAGCCACGGCGGTGGTGATGGCCAGGCAGTTGGACCTCTTCGAAGAGAGATTCTCCATGGTCGCCGATCACCCGTTCTTCTTTGCCGCGGGCGATGAAAAGACGGGAGCCATTCTGTTCATGGGTTGCCTGATGCAGCCGGATTAGATTAGATGGCTCGCAAATCCAAAAGTATTTGTCTGCGAGCGCCAGAGGCCTTGAAGGTGAACCGCATTTGCTTGTCCGAGTAGCAGCATCAGCCCTAATTCTCCTGCTCGCCTCTGCCACTCTCGCCTCTGCCTACGGCAGCAGCGTTGAGGACCTGGTGGGCTCATTTTCCATTGGCAAGACCATAAAGATAGGCAGCAGTAGTGATTGCTTCTCCTCTCCCCAAGATGCCGATCCCCTGACGCCGCCCCGGAGCGCCGCCGCGGCAAGCGCCCTGGCCGACAGCCAGCCGCCCAGCCTGGCCGGGTTGTCCATCCAGCCGCAGCGGGTCTATGGCTCAGCACCCCTGCCCATCAACCTGACGGCTCATATCATCGACGACCAGAAGGTCTTTGCGGCGCAGGCCTCTTTCTCCGGGCCGGCAGGTCAGGAGGCTTCGGCTCTTTTCACATCAAAGAGCCGCATATCGGGCACGGCCAGGGACGGAATATTCCAGGCTCAGATGATTCTCCCGTTGCCTGCATCCGGCAATGAATCAATAAATGCCAGGGGATACTGGCACCTGCAGAATCTGACGCTGGTGGACGGTGAAGGCAATGGCAGGAGCCTTTCGGAGGCGGATTTGCTGGGACGGGGCTGGCCTGCTGTGATCGAAGTAGTATAGGGAAATTTGCCGGTCAGCTTTTTATCGCTTCCCGTCATATCTACCTTGATGGACTACTACCGGGCGGTCCGGCGTGTATTGATAATAATATAAAGAGCAGGATCCCAGGAGTTCGGGATGTTGTGGTTCATTTACATAAATAATTTGGAGGAGAAAGAGCCATGCAAAATATCGCCATCGCCGTCCGGCAGGCAGGTACCGCCGCAGCGAAAACCTTTGCAATTGAGGTCATAGTGCAGGGGAAAGAGGCCTCAAGGACGACTCTCTCCCCGGTGCAGACAGAGCAGGCAGGGGAGATGGCTGCTCAGTACCTCTCCCTTCTGCAGGGCACGGGGCGGGAGGGGGCTAAAGGATACCTATCCATCCTGGCGGATATGCTCTTTCGCCTCTTTCTGGAGGCTGCCTGGGGGGAGGTGAAGGCAGCAATGTCCTGCGGGGCAGAGGCCGAACTGGTTGTCGCCTCAGATGTTCCCGAAGTGCTGTTTCTTCCCTGGGAGTGGCTCAGCCTCTCCAGCCGGACGGAGGGGCTCTTCTCCGGGGGCATGAGCATTATCCGCTGCCCCAGAGCGGATGGCTGGCGACTGGACGCTGCGCCGGCCAGCGGCCCTCTGCCCGCAGGCCCTCTGAGGCTGCTATTTCTGTCTGCCGGCCCGGACAGTGACGCAGATGAAGAGGCGGCCCTGGTCGCTCTGCAGGGCCTGGACGCCCGTTTTCAGGTCTGCGAAAGCGGAGAGGCAGAGGAGCTCGAGAGCCTGGCCGGCTCTCTGCACCCCCATCTGGTGATCCTGGCCGGCCAGGCGAAGATGGCGGCAGGCAGGCCGGCCTTCCATCTGCCCGGACCGGCCGGTCGGCCCCAGCCCCGGTTCGCGGAGGATCTGGCTGCCGCCCTGAAGGATAGCGGAGCCGCAGGCCTGATTCTCGCCGGCCGGCAGAAGGAGAGCGCTTCCGCCCTGCATCTGCTTGGCCAAAGGCTGGCGGAGAGCATCCCCTCCGTCCTCACCTGGGATGCGGCGGTGGCCGATGCCGCAGGGCTGATCCGGCCGTTGGCGGAAGGGCAGGGCCTGGACGGGGCGATTCGCGCTCTCTCTATTGGTAAGGCCTCCTCGACAGAGGCGGCAATGCCCAGCCCCCATCTCTGCACCGTTTACCGCCCTTCAGGCCTCTTCGATGGGGCGAAGGCGGAAGCTGCCGGGCCCCTTCGGATCTGCCGGGAGCAGGCCCCTCTTCCCGGTGCAGCCCAGGGACGGGCGGAGTGCTTCCTGGACAGGAGAAACGACCTGCACAGGCTGGCGCCGGCCCTGGCGGACGGCACAGTCCACTCTGTGATCATCACCGGGCCGGAGGGCAGCGGCAAGAGCACCCTGGCGTCCCATCTGGCCTGGCAGATGGCCTCATCCGGCTACGGAGTTCTGACGATCTGCGGCTCGAAGCACAATCGGATAACCGCCGCCCGGCTCATCGATGCTGCCGCCGCATATTTCAGCGCTGCCGGAAAAGAGGAGACGGCAAAGCCCCTCAGGGACTATTCCAGCTCTATGCAAAAGAGGCTGGAGGCCCTGCTGGAGGCGCTGAAGGGCTCGCGTACCCTGCTGGTCTGGGATGACCTCGCAATAGAGGGCAAGACCGGCAAGATCGCCGATCCGGACCTGTCGGCATTCTATCTGCAGATCAATCGGGGGCTCTCCAGCAGCCGGGCCATCATAACCTGTCCGGCCCTGCCCGCCGATGCGCCCACCCTTCCGGCAAGGGCCTGGCAGTGGAGGCTAGAGGGGCTCGCCCGGGCGGCGTTCATCAGGTTCCTGCTCGGCGAGCAGGCGACCGCCCAGGGCTACGGGAGCGGCAGGATATCCTTCGCCCAACTGGCGGAGCTACATGCGGCTGCAAAAGGCCTTCCGGCTCTGCTGGCCCAGAAGGCAAAGGCGATGGCTGCGGCGGCAGAGGGAATGGATTTTCCGGCAAAAGAAGACCCTGTGGCATGGATCCTGACCGCCCTGGAGCCTGAGGCGCGCCGGGCGCTCTGCCGATCCGCAGTCTTTGAGGTGGCCGTCAGCCCGGCAGGCCTGGCGGCAGTTGCCGGGGCAGACGAAATGGCGGCCAAAGGCTACGCCCGCCGCTGGCAGGCCCTCTCCCTGGCCTATTTACGAGATGGCCTTCTCTTTGTGCCCAATCCGGTTCGCTCCGCCCTGCTCTCCAGTTTGGGCCCGGAGGAGCTGAATGCCGTCCACAGGGCTGCAGGCGGATTTCTGAGGGAGCTGGCTGCCGCCGGCCGCTCGGCGGAGATCGGCCTGTCCCGCCTGGATGTCCTCCTGGAGGCGCGCGGCCACCTGCTTGCCGGCCGGGATGGCCGGGGGGCGGCAGAGGTGACCGACTCCATCAGCGGCTATCTGCTGAGGCGTGGCTACCGGGCGGAACTGATCCGGCTGAATCAGGAGCTTTTGGCATCACTTCAGGAGATGGGGCAGGAGGAGCCTGAGATCGCTGCCGGCGCCGCCGGCAGGGTGGCCAGGGCCTATCTCGATCGTGAGGAGTATCGCCGGGCGGAGGAGTGGTACAGCCGGGCCCTGGAGAGAGCTGCAGCTCCCGCTCCCGCTCACCATCACGGCCTGGGCCTCTCGCTCCTCCATCAGGGAAAGCATGATGCCGCACGGATCAGTTTGCAGAAGGCAGTGGAGGGCTTTCGCAGCGCCCGAGACCTCATGGC
>Ga0116171_10001920_pt1 | contig 20225 bp, 18 predicted proteins | sample AD_JPNHW2_MetaG_FD_89798 | JGI IMG/M metagenome (GOLD analysis project Ga0116171, IMG submission 89798) | Active sludge microbial communities of municipal wastewater-treating anaerobic digesters from Japan - AD_JPNHW2_MetaG | ecosystem: Engineered > Bioreactor > Anaerobic > Digestate | place... | reverse complement strand
TGAGGATGAACGAGGATATTTGCAGTCAGTACAGTATTTCGTGCAAAGACGAAGCACCAGGCCTGCGCAACTCGCTCTTGAATGTCGCCGGATTGTCCGAGTTTTTTAAGGCGATGGCGGATGAGACTCGGGTCAAAATTCTTTATTTATTATCGCAAAAAGAATTATGTGTCTGTGATCTAGCGTACATTTTGGAAACGAACCTGCCTGCAGTTTCCCACCACTTGCGCTTCCTCAAGGCACTCAACCTTGTAAAACCGCGCAGGGACGGCAAGATGGTTTTCTATTCTCTTGCCGACGAACATGTGCTGGACCTCATAGAGAAGGCGCGCGAGCACTACATCGAGCTCAAGTGAGGACGAATCGCTATGGCAAGAAACTACGAACCGATGAAAAACGTTTGTGACAGCGAAGTTTGCGGGAACGAAGTTTGCGGCAGTGAGGTTTGTGAGCGCCAGTCGTGTAAGAGTTGCAGTGCCAACGATGCGGACCACGATGTGGAAGAGCAAAACGAAGCATTTGATCGTGCACATCTTGCGCGGCTCATAATTTCGGGTGTCCTTTTCCTTATTGGTGCAATTTTTCATGATCAACTCCACGCCACTCCTTATTCTTGGGCAGAATATGTTGTTCTTGTGCCCGCATATTTGCTGGTCGGTTTTCCGGTTCTAAAAGAAGCATTCTTCGACGTTGTGCACGGCAAAGTTTTTAACGAGATGTTTCTCATGTCGGTGGCGACGTTGGGCGCTTTTGCGATTCATCAAGTTCCTGAAGCGGTCGGTGTCATGCTTTTTTATTCTGTTGGCGAATATCTACAGGATATGGCGGTAGACAAATCGCGCCGTTCGATACGCGAACTTATGGACTTGCGCCCTGATTTTGCTCGGCTTTATGAAGGCGGAAAAACTAGGGAAGTAGCCCCTGCGTCTGTCAGAATTGGAGACAATGTTGAGGTGAGGCCCGGCGAGCGTTTTCCGCTCGATGGCAAGGTCGTGGAGGGCGAGTCGTTTGTAGACACTTCGTCGCTTACCGGCGAGTCGGTGCCCCGGCGCGTTGCACCTGGCAGCGATGTGCTTGCAGGTTACATCAACGACAATGGACGCGTGCTTGTGCAGGTAGGTGCCGAGTTCGGTGACTCCGCGGTGTCGAGAATTCTGGAGCTTATGGAGCACGCGTCTGCCAACAAAGCACCGACGGAGAAATTCATATCGAAATTCGCGGCCGTGTATACGCCGATTGTGGTTGCCTTGGCCTCATTTATCGCCTTTGTCCCGCCTCTCGTCGTGCCTGGGGCAACCTTCTCGGAATTCGTTTACAGAGCCCTGGTACTGCTTGTTATTTCCTGTCCTTGTGCGCTCGTTGTGTCGGTACCGCTTGGATATTTTGCCGGAATAGGCAACGCTTCCAAAAACAGAATTCTGGTAAAAGGGGCAAATTATCTCGATGCTTTGACCAAACTCGATAGCGTCGTATTCGACAAGACCGGCACGCTTACCAAAGGCGTTTTTTCGGTGACGGACGTTGTGCCTTACAATGGTTTTTCGCGCGAAGCACTCTTGCGTTACGCCGCCGCAGCTGAGTATGGCTCGACGCACCCCATCGCGCGGTCTATTCGGCAAGCTGCAGCGCTTCTGCCTGCGCAGTCATTGGCGTCTGCGATGTCGCGCATAGAGAACCCAAGTGAGAAAAAGGGCTATGGCGTGCGTGCCCTCGTGGATGGACATGATGTTATGGCCGGCAACGACCGGATGTTGCACGGCGAGCAGATTCCGCACGACAACTGCAACCCTGGCGGCACCGTCGTGCATGTCGTTGTGGACGGTCACTATGCAGGCTACATCCTGATTTCGGATATCGTCAAAGAAGGCGCAGCCCAAGCGGTGCACGAACTCAAGAGAGAAGGAGCGCGCAAGGTTGTGATGCTCACCGGCGACGACGAGGCTGTGGCGGGCAGGATTGCGTCTGACCTCGGGATCGATACCTACTATGCGGGGCTCTTACCGCAGGAAAAAGTCGAAAAACTGCAGCAAATAAAGCGTGAGGCGCCGCAAGACAAGACAGTCGCTTTTGTGGGCGACGGGATGAACGACGCGCCCGTCTTGATGACCGCGGATGTTGGCGTGGCCATGGGTGGTTTAGGCTCCGACGCCGCGATAGAGGCGGCAGATCTTGTCATTATGGACGACGATATTTGCCGCGTTCCGCTGGCCATTCGTATCGCGAAACATACGCACTCCATCGTGAGGGAGAATGTGGCGTTCGCGTTGAGCGTCAAAGCAATTTTTATCGTTCTGGGCGGGATTGGCTACGCCGATATGTGGCAGGCAGTGATTGCCGACGTGGGCGTCTCGCTCCTGGCCGTCCTCAATTCGCTGCGCGCAGCAGGCATGCGGCGCGATGCAGGCATGGCAGACACAGTGCGTAAGTAAGCTAGGTTTGAGCGGCCCGGGCGGCAAGTTTTTTTCGTAGATCTTCGATATCCTTTGGGATGTATCGTGCAGCAAAGATAAAGAAGGCGAAGCAGAGCACCCATGCACCAGTACAGATTACAAGGATTGCATTACCCAGGCTGCTTCTGTCTGCAATAATCCCCGCAAGAAGCGGCGCCAGCGCCGAACCAATGGCTTCCACAAAGCTTTGGACTGCATTGGTTGTTGAGCGGATTTCCGGCTCTGTCACGTCGTAGAACGACGAGAGCACGTTGGGCGACGCAATTGGAATAAAGAGGGCAGTGGCGCACAAGAATATTCCAAAGAGAAGTGGATTGCCCATTGGTATATTCATTGTTATCCACAACAATACTGCGCCGATAGCCACGCCCGAGGCACCGACGATGATTCGCCCTTTGGGTGTTCTCTTGAAGAGGCGATCGCCCAACGCGCCGCCAAGAGGATATCCGACCGCCAAAATCAACACGGCAGGCACCATGGTAAGCATCGTCTGCGTGTCGTTGTAGGCGCGTTCAGTTTTGAGATAATCGAAGATCCAGTAGGTTATGACATTCCAGGGGAAAACACCGATGAAACCTTGCAAGAAGAGAATTATCAAACTCTTCTTCTTGAAGAGATCTTTCACTTCGTTCCAGTTGAATTTGAAGTTTTCGAGATTCTGCGAGGTGGCAAGCTCAGGTTCGGTAGAACCGCGTGGCCTGTCTTTTACAAAGAAAAAAATGACGAGTGACAGGACGACTCCGAGGCTTCCGGTAATATAGAAAACGTTCCGCCAACCATGCGTGGCGCCCCAGACGAGTGCAAGTATCATGCCGAGCAAATAGCCCATTGGTTGGGCAACCTGCAGAAAGCCATACATTTTGCCGCGTTTCTTGGGCGGGTAATAATCCGCGATGAGGCTGTAGAGCCCAGGATAGCTCGAATCATCGATTCCTGTGCCTGCTCTTGTCACAAGAAAAAGCGGGTAGGTGGGGACGATGGCGTTGAGCCAGGTGGATACGCCCCACAGGAACGAAGCGAGCGATAGGAGCTTTGGCCTTGAGAAGCGGTCGTAAAGCCAGCCCCAAACCGGGAAGCAGATGGCGCCGACAATCAGGGCTCCCGTTGTTACGGCGCCCATCTGCGTGCGTGAAATCTGGAAAGTCTGCATTATCTGCGTCGTAAGCGGACCAATGAGCAGCTTGTCGGCCTGATGAATGAGCATAAAAAAGAACAGAATCCAAAACGTCGAACGTGCGCGCGGAACAGCTGAATCCTTCGATTCTGTTTTCACGGTTTTTGCTCTCCTTGCTGAACGAGACTCGTCCTTTTTCTATCGCGCTGGTTCGAGACTATACGACAGTCCATATTGTCCATAGCTGTTCGAACTAACACCATTGCGACTCGAACCGGTATAGTTGGGCTGTCCTGGCAAAACATGAACGATTACAGGGCCACTTTCTCCCACTTGCAGAATCCCCGCATGAACCGCGGTATGAGAAAGAACGGAATCAGAAGTGTAGATGTCACTACCCCAGATTGTGTACTCATTCTTGCTTCCGGTTACCCAAACGACGTATGTTTTGCCCGGTGCTGCGCCAGGAATGTCGCGCACGGCGCCGGGATCGGGAATCATCCACACAACCCGGTCGGTAGCGCCGGTGGCAGCCTGCAGCGAGTAGCTCATCCCGTAGGATCCATAGTTCCTGGTAGTGACACCATTTCTGGTACTTGCCGTGTAACTCGATTGCCCCGGCAATATTGTCACCTTCACTATCCCTCTCTGGCCATTGGAAAGCACGCCGGCATGGACGGCGGCGGTGCTGAGATTGGAATCCAGCGTATAAATGTCTGATCCCCAAACGGAGCCGGAAGTCGAACCTGTAACTTGAACATAGACAATCGTACCTGGTGTGGGCTTTCGCAGTTTGGTAAGAACATCGGCGTCATCAAAGACGTAAAGGTTCTGCTTGTATGGTGCAGGTTGTTGCTGTGCAGGCTGTGAAGGTTGGGCGGGCTGTGTTGTTGGAGGCACCGTTGCCGGTGGCATGCTTGGCGAGGTTTGTGCCACAACGGTGGTCCCCTGGGATATCTGAACAAATCTAAAAGAAAGGCCAAAGCTACCCCAGGAATTGCTCGTGACGCCATTTCTGGTAGAGCCGCTGTACGAAGATAGACCATCGCAAATAATCACCGCCACAGTGCCGGTCTGCCCGTTTGCCAAGAGCCCTGCATGCACAGCTGCGGCAGCTACGTTGGAATCCAGGGTGTAGATATCGGTGCCCCAAAGCGAGGATGAGGCACTCGCATCGCCCTTAATTGACAGGAAAAGTACAGACCCGGGTTGCAATCCTGTGATACTTCGCAGATTAGGCGACGCCTGCCCAAATGCAAGCGATGCTGAAAAAAAGCTCAAGAGCAGCAATGATGACAAAAAGACCGGAATCGAGTACCGGCGTAATTGGTTCGTCTGCAGACGCACGGCTCCTCCCTTATCGCACTGCATGGTACTATACCACTGCATGGTACTGATCATGGTACTGGTCTAGAGAAGAAGATCAATTCTAGCCTAAGCCAGATACGGGACAAATGCAAATAAATGTATTCGTTTATTGTGCAAAATACGTGAGGACGGCGATGGAAAAGCTAGCGTCGGAAGTCCATATCGTGCCAGAAGAATTCGGGTTCTTTGCTCTCAAATCTGAGAATCTCATGGGTAAAAGGATGTTCTACCACGATGAGCTGGGCGTGGAGACAGAGCCGGCCAAAGGGGTCGCTACGGGCGCCATAGCGGTGGTCGCCTGCCACCGGGTGATGCGCTGCGGCGAGCTGCGCGCGGATTTGGTGCTTTCTGCCGGTTTCCAGAGAGAGTTCGAGGAGTGTGTAGCGGGATGAGGATGCAAGGCGGCGCCAGTGGGTGACCGCACGCAGCGAGCCGGGGGTTTCGGGCTCAGTCTGGTAGACGGTACCAGCTCTGTTCTCAGCAAGCCAGGTGTCGTAGGTGCCTGCATCTGCATCGAACTCGCCTTCGACGAGCGCTACGTATACTCGTTCCTTGACGAGCTCGTTCCAATTGTCCATAAGGGCTTTTTTTGCGCGCGGGTTCTTTGCAAAAATCATGACGCCGGAAGTGTCGCGATCGAGTCGGTGCACAAGTGCAGCTCTACCGTGAGGGTTGTTGTGTTGGATGTGTGCGCTCACAAGGTCGTACGCAGTTTTTTCCCGGGAACCAGAGCCTGCAATAACTGCAAGACCTGCTGGTTTTTCTATGGCAATAAGATCTCGGTCTTCGTAGAGGAACTCGACCCTGCGCGTGTGGTTCTGCGGGCTTTGATGGTGCGTGGCACGATGCTGTGCTGCTTGACGTTGTGAATTGTGGGGTCGATGGTGCTCCGGCTGCATGGCTTAATTGTAGCGCCGAGCACAGGAACGCCGCTAGTGAGCATGAAGTGTAATTGATGGGTGGCGTGATTTGCGCCCTCCAGAGCTGTCATTTTGGCGTCATTTTTGCTAAAATACAGGCATGGTAATTCAACGCAAAGACATGAAGATTGAAAAGCGCCCCAAGATGCGGGGCGGGACAGGCGAATGCACACTGACCATGTTAGGCGGCGACACGTTACAGAAGCATTGCAGAATGCTGTCGGAAATCGTCATACCCGTGGGGTCGAGCATTGGGGAGCATGAGCACACGGGCGAGACTGAATACTACATCATTCTGGAAGGGCGAGGCATCGTGCGCGACAATGGGGTGGACACAGAGGTTAAGCCGGGCGATGTCGTTGTGACGAACAATGGGGCCAAACACAGTATCAAGACGATTGGGGATGTGCCGGTAAAAATGATCGCCGTCATCGTGACGGACGCGTGATTCTACGGCTCAGTGGCCAATTTATGGCTCAGTGGCCAATTTATGGTTTAGTGGCCAATTTATGGTTCAGTGGCCAATTTATGGCTCGGTCGGCGGCACAAAAAGGGCATACATGCAGATACTGGCTGCCACAACGACATTGAATGAATCTATATCGTGAGCCATGGGGATTTTGACTTCGTGGGCGCAAAGGTCGAGCACCGAAGCAGGAAGGCCGTAACCTTCGTTGCCGACAACAAGGACTAAGGGATACGAGGGTGAAAAGGTGCGCAAGGGGACGGCTCCAGGCTTGAGCGTTGCAGCGGTAAGCGCGAAGCCGTGGTCACATAAGGGCTGAAGGTCCTCTTTGTCGCAAGTGTAGAGCGGCACGGTAAAGCAGTTGCCCATGGAGGTGCGAATCGCCTTGCGGTAATAGGGATCGGCGCAGCGCGGGCCCAAGAGTACGCCTTTTGCGCCAAAGCCTGCCGCACTGCGGATAAGTGCGCCAACGTTGGACGGGTCTGTTACTTCCCAGAGGCAAAGCCAGGCGGCTTTCTCGTTGTCCGGCTTTTCCGGCATCCGTTGTAGGGCATCGATGCCGGCTAGCGTAGGGCGGCGCGCCAGGGCCACCGCCCCGTGGTGGAATTTGTAGCCCAAGAGTGCCACAAGCTCGTCGTGCGGCACGGGTGTGACAGGGTATTGGCCGGCGGCCCTGGCGCGCCAGGCGTCGGCCGCCTCCTCGCCACAGAGCAGAGACTCTAGCTGGACGCCTGCCTGGATGGCCTTTTCGATGACGAGGCGGCCTTCCAGTACCATGTAGCCCTCTTTAGACAAATCCTTGTCTTTCAGGTTCGCAAAAAGCGACAAATCAACACCCATCACCGCAGTATATACTTTTTACCCCTTTACCGAAAAGCTCGCGTGCGACAGAATTATGCCCACTACGCGCGTACTTAACTTTGGTTCTATGAACTTAGACCACGTCTATCGCGTCGACAGCTTTGTTCGCCCAGGCGAGACCAAGGCAGCTTTGGAACTTACCCATCATGCTGGCGGCAAAGGCCTCAATCAGTCGATTGCTCTTGCCCGTGCAGGGCTCAATGCGTATCACGCCGGTAAAGTTGGTAGGGAACCAGAGGCTGGCCTCTTGGTCGATACGCTCAGGACAAGTGGTGTAAATATCGATAATATAGATATTTCAAATGCTCCAACCGGACATACCATTATTCAGGTCGATAATTCCGGTGCAAATTGTATCCTGCTTTTTCCTGGTGCCAATGCCGACATAGACGAACCATTCATAGAGCGCGTGCTTTCGAATTTTGAATCAGGCGATATGCTTTTGCTCCAAAATGAGATAAGCGGTATTGGTTCAATCATGAACGGCGCAGCTTCGCGTGGTATGACTATCATCATGAATCCCTCTCCCTTTGATGCCAAAATACAGTCCTATCCTTTGGAGCTAGTCAACATTCTTGTTGTCAATGAAATCGAAAGTGAAGGCCTTTCCGGCGAGTCGGATCCGGAGCGTGCTGCTTGGGTGTTAGGGCAACGCTTTCCGAATATGAAAATTGTCTTGACACTTGGGGTGAATGGTTCAATCTGTTTCGAAAAGGGCAAAGCGATTCATCAAAAGGCTTACCAGGTTCAGGCAGTTGACACAACTGCTGCTGGCGACACATTTATGGGTTACTTTTTGGCAGGTCTTGCCGAAGGTATGACGAATCTGGAGGCTATGGACTTGGCTTCACGGGCCGCTGCCATTTGTGTGACACGCCTCGGGGCCGCGGAATCTATTCCATATCGTAATGAACTTCGCGATCGTGAGGAACTTCGCGCATTTCAAAAATAGTTTATCTGGGAGGTTGTGCATCGTGAGCGTTGTTTTCCGATTCGATGACGATCCTGAACTTAGAGACGTACGGATAGGTCTTGTTGAAGCGAGTGGTCTTTCGTGGAACAGAGCCTCTCTTGGGCTGGACAATCGATTCCAGGAGTGCCTTAACGAATTTCGCGCTACAAATGGTTCTATTGTAAGCAAAGAGCGCAAGGCTGCAGTGAGGGCCATGCTGCGCAAGGGCAAGTATCGGCCTGCCGGCAGAGGCAAACCCTCAAGCGAGTATCTTTTTGCAGCGGCCTTGGAGGGGACCTTCCCTGTCGTAAACTTCTTTGTTGACGCCGCCAATCTGGTGAGCCTGGTATCCGGCTACCCAATTAGCCTTATTGACGGCGAAAAGGCTGGTTCCAGCTTGCACTTAAGGCTTGGCCGCGAAGGCGAATGCTACGTCTTTAACGAAGGAGAGCAAGTTATCGACGTAGAAGACCTTGTTTGCGTTTGCAGGAACGAAGGCAATGACTGTGTCCCGACGGCCAATCCCGTGCGCGATTCCATGGCTACGAAACTTTTTGCCTGTGCACGTTCCGCCATTGCCGTGATCTATGCTCCGCAGGGGCAAGAGGGCCAAGATTTGGAATCGGCTTGTGATCATTTGGCAGGGCTCCTTTCCGAGCAGTCTGAGGCGGTGCATTGGGCGATCGTTGTCCCACGACCCGCAAAAGTGAAGGAAACATAATTTTAAATAAAGTGTATTTCTTAAACTCCGATAATATTCTGTGACACTGGGAAGGAGATAGCTATGAAAAAGATTTTTGCTGCCCTTGTGATACTTCTGCTTGTTGCATCGACTGTCTATGCCGCAGATGTCGGCCTGCAGTTCAAACGCGACATGAATGCAGCTGCAGGTACCAATCCCGACAGTTATGGCATTATAATCAGGAACTTCGGCGGTCATTCTCTTGGGTTTGAGTTGAGCGCTACAACGCCGAGCACCTTGTCTCCTGTCGGCTCAGTTTTTGACAATTTTGGATATCTCGTTTCTCATCTTGGCGACATTCAAACTGTCAATATTGCTCCCTATCTCCTTTTTAACTACAAAGTCGACCCGACCATTCTGTATGCTGGCATCGCACCCACAATAAGCGTAAGCAAGCCTTGGCCGACCTTCGATATTTCGTTTAAGACCTACAGCGTAAAAGCAGGCATTCAGGCCAACGTTCTGTTCTTTGGTGCCTATGCCGAGGCGATTACCAATCTTACCTTGGAGCCGTCTTTCTCGATGTTCCAGGCGTATCAAGTGGATCTGGGAGCCGTCCTCCGCTTTTAGCGCAGCAGTATTGTCATTTTTTGTTTGATCCGCTACTTTTTTGTCATGCTTTTATTGGATTCCAGCGACCAGAACCTGCGTGCTGCAGGTTCTGCCATCGCACAGGGGAAGATAGTCGCCATACCCACAGAGACAGTCTATGGCCTCGGCGCCGACGCCTTCAACGCGCAGGCCGTGGCCAAAATCTTCGCCGCCAAGAACAGGCCGACCTTCGATCCGCTCATCGTGCACGTTGCGTCGGCGTCGGCGCTGGATACGGTGGTCCGCCTTGTGCCTCCTAAGGCCCGCATCCTGGTGGAGGCGTTATGGCCTGGCCCGCTCACGCTGGTTATGCCAAAACGAGAGGCTATCCCCGACATCGTGACCGCAGGTCTGGACACGGTGGGCGTGCGCTGTCCTTCTCATCCTGTTGCACGCAAGATCATTGAGTATTCAGGCACGGCTGTGGCTGCACCGAGCGCGAATCCCTTTGGCTACATTTCCCCTACGACCGCCATGCATGTCGCAAAGCAGTTAGGCGACCGTGTCGACATGATAATCGATGGAGGCCCTTGTGCCGTGGGTGTCGAATCCACGGTTATCGACATGACGCACGAAATCCCAATCGTCCTGCGCCCGGGTGGAATGCCTCTTGAGCGCATTCAGGAACTCATAGGTGAGCTCGCCTTTCCAGAAAAAGAACTCAAGGTGTTTGCAAGCCCCGGCCAGTTAAAGAGTCACTATGCGCCTCATGCCGACTTGCTGCTTTTTGAAGAAGGCGCTCTGGCCAGAATCGATCCTGCTTCAGTGCCCGCACATGCTGCCGCTATAGCATTTGACACTTCGATGGCTGAACAACTGCGCGAAGCGACTTGTTTTGATATGATTTATGTTCTTTCTCCTAAAGGAAATATACTCGAAGCTGCGGCGAATCTCTTTGCCGTCATGCGTACTGCTGATGAGGCTGGTTTTAGTACGCTCTATGCGGAACGGGTTCCTGATGCAGGCCTTGGCCGTGCAATAAACGATCGGCTTTATCGCGCGTCTAAAAAATCATAACAAAGCATACTCAGCCAGGTCTTATTCTGATTCTGCAGATTCGGGCTGTGCTGGTTGCGCCTGTTCGGTCGGTTGTACCTGCTGCCCTGGTTGCGCTGTTTGAGCCGTCTGGGTGGCAAGCTGGGGTGCTGCGGGTTCAGAAGCCGGAAGCGGCTTTGCATAGACGAGATAATCGAGCATCGCATCCGGATCTATTCCATAGTGAATTTTCGCGTACGCCAGTGCGGCCTGTACGATATTCTTGCCATACTGTCTTGTCTGGGCGAGGTGCAGTGCCTCCAGCAAGACATCGTCGGGCAGTTCTCCAGACTCCTGGTTCCAGGTTTTCATTCTGGATGGACCTGCATTATAGGCAAACATGGCGCGCATTGGTTTGTTGCCAAATCGGGCGAGCATGTAGCCATAATATGCCATTCCGATGCGGAGGTTGTCTTCTGGATTTGTGAGCGAATACGATGTCATCTTGAGGCCAACTGCTGTTTCTGCGGCTGTCGCCGGCATCAGCTGTGCAAGCCCAACAGCGCCTGCGTACGACACTGCTTTTGGGTTAAAGGCGCTTTCGGACCTGATTATTCCGTAAATAAGGGCTTCCGGTACTCTAAGCTGAGCCGCTTCTTGGCTGACTGCGCTATTCCATGCTTTTGGATAAAGAATACCATAAAGTTCGGGATAAGTATTTGCCGCACCACGCGCTATTGCATCGCGGGCAAGCCTTAGCGCTGGATAGTATTGCCCTTCCTGTTCGAGTATCAATGCGAGTTGTGCAATTGTGTACTTGTCAATCGCTCCCAGATAATTCATCGCGGTTTGTGCAGCAAGGTCGTCGAGGTCGAACGCAAGGTAATTCTGGATGAGCGACATTTCCGCTGGCAGCAAGGAAGGTGTCGCTGGTGCCGTTTCAGTGTCGGTTGAAGCTTGGCTCAGATCTGGCATGGCCGCAAGGAATGGTGGCTCCATGCCAAGCCTCCATGCAGCCATTGCGCGATAATAGTCGTCCACGGATGGATCATCAGCAAGCGTATGAAAGAATTGAGAGGCGACAGTTTTTCGTGCTTGTGCGTCGAGGCTCTGCGCTGCAAAACCTTCTTCCAAAAGCCTTGCGCTCACATAGATCAGTTTAGTTCGAATGTTTGGCGATGTTCTCGATCCAATAAGAATGAAAAGCGATTGGATATCATCCCAGGTCTTTTCTTTAAGTATGCGACGCACGTAGGCTTCCAGAATGTCGTCAAAATAGTATGGATCCTTCCAATGTAACGACGCCTCGGTGAGCGCGGCTATTTCGAGCGAGCGGTGGGTGTCCACAAATGGCTGGCTCTGGGGTGAGGTTTGGGTCTGTGGAGCTGTTGTGTCACTGGCGTCACTGGTGTAGCTAGTGTCACTGGTGTCATTAGATGGAAGGATGTCGAACGAATTCGCTTCGATCTGCTTCATGGTGATATCGAGCCAATACCAGAGTGCTCCGTCTGCATCGGCATCGGTTGGTGCGACATCGGAGAGTTCCAGAAAAATGATGCTGGCCTCGTTGCTCTTTCCAAGGGCCAAAAAGCAGCGTGCAACGTAATAGGCTGCCATCCAGAGGCTTTGTTCAGGTTTTGTGGGCCCGGGTATGGTGACTAATCGTATGGTTTCAAGGAGCTGCGACGAGTCCAAGACTGCCGGTGCACCTGGCTGGTCTGGGTGTACCTCGTTAGGCTGTATTCCGTTGGGCTCTGCTTCGCCTGGTTGCCCTTCAGTGGTTTGTGGCTGGGTAGCTTGTGCTTCGCTGGCTTGTGCGGTCACAAAATACGCGGCGAAGAATTGTAGGCCTTCGTCATAACGGCCAGCGTTTAAGAATGCTTTGCCCGTCTCAGAGATAAAAACGCGTGGCAACAGGCGCTGGTAAAAACTCGCCGAAAGGTTTACGGCATGGCCAATAGTTGCGTTGTAATCTTTCTGAGCGTAGCTTGCGCGCAACAGGGCTTTTTCAGCAACTTCAGGATCGAGCCCTGGCGCCGTGGCATAGAGGTTCAGGCTCTTTGAGTTCCAGGAATCGATACTTGCGAGGTTTACAAGCGAAGAAGCGTTTTGGGCCCAAGAATAATCCCCGAGCCCTGCCCGGAAGGTATACTCAAACCAATTCAATTCTGTTGCGTTTTTTTTTGCATCAGTGGGTAAGTTTTTTCTTACTTCACCTACCAACGCGAGCCCACCTTGCATATCCCCCAACTTTGTTGCAAGGTCGATAAGGCTGCGGTACACGTCCAGGTTTGGGCCAAAATAGTCGAGCCATTCCTGCCAGGTGGCTTGTGCCTGTGCAAGTCTGTTTTGGCGCAGGTAGAGCGAGGCAAGCGCGTTACCGGCTTCTTTTGCGCTTTCTTTTTCTCCGAACCGAAAGGCGAGGCCATAGAGAAACTCCATGAGGTTTATGGTTTGCGCTGAATCAAGCTGGCGTTGTTGAGCTAGGCCTTGTCCCAGTTCGATTTTCTTGGCCTCAAAATACCAGGAGGCCGGTCCTAGGTTGTCCTGGGCCAAGGGTAGTTCCATAGGATCGGGCTCTTCGGGCTGTTGCACTTCTTCTTGTGCGTGGAGCCGCAGCGGCGCTTGCACGAAAATGACTGCAACGACGACAAGGGACAGGGCGCGCCGAATAAGCAGTCTATGGTTAGAGAAAAGCATGGTGCCACGCCTCATTTTCGCGCAAGCGCCACAAGGGATTGCGCGTGGTTGTCGTACGGACGCCCGTCGTAGCCGCCAAGAATTGAAACTTCGCTAAAACCGGCGGTTTTCAGAGCCTCGATCATTTCGGTGGCGGCATAGAGCCTCAAGACAAAGGAATAATCTTTGTGCTGACTGCCTGCACGGAGTATCCATCGATTCTCCAAACCTTCCCAAGGACCGACGACGCGATATTCGGTGCGCACATGCCATCCAGAACGTTCGAATTCTTCAAACTCCACAAAATCGCGCACGGCGACTTCTTTGCCGATGGTTTCCAGGAAAAGTTTGCCCCCAGGCACGAGGTTTTGAGCACAGAGAGACAAAAAATGCAGATCCATGGCCTTCGTTTCAAAGTACCCAAAGCTTGTAAAGAGGTTTAAACACAGATCGAAGTGCTCGGGGCGGGAAAATTCGCGCACGTCAGCCTGAACAAAGCTGGCCTTTGCGTTGAGTGCCGTAGCAGATTCTTTGGCAGCATCGAGGTAGGGCTTTGTAATGTCGACTCCTGTGACCTCAAAGCCCCGCAGAGCCAACTCGAGGCTGTATCGCCCAACGCCGCAGCAAAGATCCAGAACTCGTGCGCCTGGCGCAATGCCAGTTAGTTTTAGAATTGTGTCTACATCAGAAGGGACTTCGGCCCAGGCATTTTCGTCGAACATTAGTGGCGCATAGGTGACCCAAAAATCTTCGTCCCTAAACCATTCTGTCTTGTTCAAAGCGCTTTATGCTCCATTACGAGATTCATGACGTACGACACGAGATCGAGATCCAGGACGTCCGCTCCTAAGGATACCATATCGCGCACCGCATGCCAGTCCTCCAGTGTAAGCGGAGTTTCATCGTAATCTTGCAGAAAAATTGTGGCCAAGGTCCCAAGCCATTCGGCCGCAGTCTCAGGGTTCACTGCAAATGTCTGTTGAAAGAGCTCGCGAAGCAGCGCACGTGGCTCTTCCGGCAAAAAGGCGAAGTTCTGGTCTACACAACGGTCGGGGCTCAACGAGCGCGCCGATTTTAGAATGTCTTCCTTCAGTTTTTCTGATGGTCTCATGTAGTAAGTATATCGGAAAAAACGCCTCAAAGGTTGAATGTGAGCAATAATATGCACAAATCGTAGAAAGCGTGCCCCAAAGCTATGGCATGGAGGCTCTTCGAATTTCTTTTAAAGAGTGAAAAGACAAATCCCAAGAGGGTCGCTACCACCATACCACCTAGCTGCTGAGCCCCATGCGAAAGGCCAAAGAGTATAGCGCTGCATGCCATGGCGAGATATGGCGGGAAACTCAGATTACCAAAGGATTCCTCGGCAAAACACCGGAAAAACAGCTCTTCGGAGTAGCCTACGGAGAGGCTTAGACCTATAGACCCAAGAAAAACTGCTGGTGTAAGGGCATTGTGGCTCATTGTCTGCAAGACTGGATTCGTATAGTGCAGAAGGGACATGATGTAAGAACAGGCCACAACGATGCCAAAGGCCGAACCGCCAATCACGAGGCCATAAAGCATCTCCATGGCGTCAGGGAAGAGGCGGGAACGCACAATTGCAGAATCCTTGGGGAAAAGGGAATCAAATGACGGAATCGTCTCAAAAGAGAAAAAATGGCCGACTAGGAGCAATAGAACGATGCGTATAAGGTTCTTGGCGATCGAAATGCCAAACCATGGACCAGGAAAGGAAGCGTTTGCGCCAATCGGCACGAAAAGATCAATCCAAATGACAAGATAGGTAACGGCCAGCAATAAAAGAGAAGAAAGACCACGCAGTTTTCGTTTTTCCATAACTTTCCCGGTTGTAGACACAAATCTATAGCATAAAGCGACAAGGATTTGAATCACGGGCACAGACAATATGCGTTCTTCTGGTGAGGAATATGCAGACATGTCGGAAGTGAATAAGTGACGGGCGGGGAGTAGCTTTTGAGAACTGGACGAGGGAAACAGCATGCAGCTAAATGGAACCTAATAAAAGGATTTGCCGGATTTCATTTGTCCAGAGTCGCGCCAATCGTTTGGTTTGCATTGAGCTCGGTTGTAGTTTTTTACGCGCTCCCCGCCAGGCCTTATGTACCGGTTTGTTGTGCTTTTTTGTTGGTGGGGCTCGCAAACGTATGGTCGTCGTTCTTGTATTTGGCTTGTCCAGGGGATGAACCGAAACAACATTATGAATCAAGACAACACTCTGAACCCAGACAACATAATGAACCCAGACAGTCTGCGGATGCCCGCGCCTGGACCAATGGCATATCGCAGGTTTTTTTGCTTATGTCGGTTGGCGTCATTGCAGGAGCGGCCTGTTTGGACCTTGAAAAATCCAACGATTCACCGGCGGAGCTGAACAGCTTTCAACTGGCAGCCTGTAGCGGAGTTGCATGTGCAGATTCGCAAAGAACGAAGAGTGACAAACTGTTGCTTTCACTCGGGCTGGACGAGATGGAGATTACGGGAGTAGGGTTTCGGGCACGGATCAGTTGGCCAAAATGCAAACCTAAACTTACCATAATCACCGATGTTGCAGGAGATGTTGCAGCCGGCCAGCGCGTGCATTTTACAAGGATAAGCGCACTCGATACCACGAAGGGCCTGTATTTTGCTGAGGCGGATCGGGCAGGGCTCCTCCATGATCATTTATCGTCAAGCCAGGCTTTCAGGTGGGCGTGCAAAAAGGCGTTTCGTTCTCAGGTGTCAAAAATATCGGGCAGTGCGTATCCACTGGCCGAGGCGTTGCTGATCGGTATACGCGACGATCTTGACGCCGAAATCAATACGCTTTTTAAAGAAGCCGGTTGTTCTCACATTCTCTCACTTTCAGGGCAACACCTGGCGATTCTGGGCACCCTTGTCTCACTTTTGACGAGCAAGTTCATCAAAAACAGGGCCATACTCGATTGGGTGAGTTTTTGTTTTGCTGCCTTGTATACCTGGATTGTCGGTGTAAGTCCGCCGTTGCTTCGTTCTGTCTATATGCTTGGCTTTGCCCTTGTGTTTCGGTCGCTGGACCGACCGCAAGATGGGCTTGCAGTGTTGGCTTATTGTTTTGTTCTTTCTGTTCTTCTCGACCCTGACTCTGCACGTAGTTTGTCTTTCGTTCTGTCGTATGCTGCGATGATTGGGCTTATTGCACTTGCACCTCGGTGGCAGTCTATCTTGTGGCATTTGCCTCCATTCCTGGCCGAGCCCGTGGCTGCGTCGCTGGCAGCACTTTGTTCCACTGCGCTTATACAAATTGATACCTTTGGGACCTTGATTCTTGGGGGAATCATCGCTGCCACCCTGTCAGGGCCACTCATCCTCGTTTTTATGTGGTCGTTACTGGGCTCGTGCCTGGTTTCGGTCGCGCTACCGTGCTTGAATGGCATTCTGGCGTTGTGGCACGAATGGGTTTACGAAGCTATTATGTTCACAATGCGAATTGGTGCGGCTTTGCCAGGGATAGTGGCAGAAACAGCAGCGGAAAAGGCACTCTTGGGAACAGCGGTTGTCGCTTGTAGCCTTTGCGTATATGCTTCACCCTACATCGAATGGCACCGCTATTATGCGAAACGAGTAGGATAAAGGGATATGGGACGCTGCAGTGTATGGATATCATGACTAAACCTTCAATTTTCTCTTATGACAGTCCTGGTCAAATCAAACAGTTTTTGGAAAGCCACGAACTTGCCATGTCCAAACGCTTTGGGCAGAATTTCCTTGTGGATCGCAATATGCGTGAAAAACTATATGCGGCGCTCGAAATGGACAAACCTGGCCTTGTCTGGGAAATAGGTCCTGGCCTTGGCGCGATGACCTCAGTGCTGTTGCAGAAGGGCCATCGTGTCATTGCCTTTGAAATAGATCATGGCTTTGCGCGAGTTTTGCGGGAGCTTTACGGAGAGATTCGCGAATTTGAGCTTGTTGAGGGTGATTTTCTTAAGACCTGGACGGACTTTGCGAAGATACACGCTGAAAAAGGCGCGGAACCACACGACGCCGTGCAGAGTATGCCAGATCGGATTTTTGGAAATTTGCCCTATAATGCCGCCTTAGCAATTATTGCGGATCTTCTGGAGAACGAATTTGTCCCGCCCAAGATGGTTTTTACGGTACAAAAGGAAGCCGCAGCGAGAATAGCGGCCAAGCCGGGTTCCAAGGATTACTCGGCATTCTCCGTGCTCTGTTCGTCAGTGTGCACGGTGCGCCTGCTTTTTGACATAGGTGCCTCTGCCTTTTGGCCACAACCGAGGGTTACCAGCACCGTCGTGTCCCTGGCGCCGCGCGCCGCCCCCGTCGCGCCCACCGCCCGCCGCGAATTTTCCCGCTTTGTCCGCTGCGCCTTCGCTTCGCGGCGCAAAACCCTGCACAACAACCTCCTCTCCTGGTCGCCGTCGGCGGCGCGCGGCCTTCCCACTATCCTTACTCAGCTCAACCTCCCCAGCGCCGTTCGTGCCGAGAGTCTTACTCCGGAGCAACTGGCGCAAATCTATTTCGCGCTCCAATCCGCGTAGCGTGGCGCCCTGCCAATCTCTAGCTTCAGATTTAGCTGGTAGCTACTCCAATCCGCGTAGCGTGGCGCACTATCTCGCCACGCTTCCATGTTGCCTGCCGCCAGTCCTTGCCGCTTCTTCAATAATTCTTTACTATAGTTTGCGGTACAAATTCGACATTCCATATTTCAGGATTTTTAAAGCTTTTGAAGATGAAGAAGAAATATCGGTCTTTGCTACAAATAAACTCTGCGCTGACCTTGGTCGCGAGCCTCTTTTTTGCAGGATTTCTGGCTCCTTTGGGCATCTCTTCAGTACAAAGGGTACAAGCGGGACAAACGGTGCAAGCAGGCTTAGCAAAAAAACCTATGCCGTCTGCGCAAACTATCGTCCAAACCGTGCGCCCCACCCAGTGGCTTGTTGCAGGGAAACCTGCCATGTCTGGCGCTGACATCCTCAAACTCGTCTCCGACGGGAAATACCAGGAGGCGCAAACCCTCGCCCTCGCGCGCATCAACGAAATGCCCAACGATATCGACGCCTATGTGGCGCTTTCCTGGAGCCTCCTTGCCCTTGGCAAAACCGAGGATGCGGAGAACTACGCACGGCGCGGCTACGCCATCTACAAGGACCCCAGACTGGCACAGGCCATAGGCGAAGCCAGCTACAACCTTGGTAAGAACGACGTTGCCCTTACTATGTTGCAGGAATACATCGCCGCCTATCCCGAAGGGCCCAAGACCGGCATTTCCTATTATCTATGTGGTGAGCTTTACGTCCGGAAGGCCCAGTTTATGCACGCCGACATAGCCTTCAGCACCGCTGTCCGCTACAATCCCAACAATCCGCTGTGGTGGACTCGCGTTGGCTGGGCGCGAGAGAATGCGCATCGTCCATTGCAGGCTTTGAGCGCGTATGAACAGGCGCTTGCCCTCAACCCTAATTTTCAGGATGCGATAGAAGGCCGCAAGCGCATCTTGAGCCGCTTGCAGCAATAGGCGCCCGAAAAAGCATGGACAAGGCATAGACAAGGCACCCATCATGATACATGTTGCGTTTCATACTCTCGGTTGCAAACTCAATCAGCTCGAGACAGAGTCCATAGCCGACGCTTTTCTTAAGGTGCAGGCCACGATTTTGGATGGTCCAGAGCTATCAAATCTATATATAGTGAATACTTGTACCGTAACCGGTAAAGCCGAACAAAAGGCCCGCCACGCCATCAGGCAAGCACTCGCTCAGAATCCCGAAACGACGGTCATCGTTACCGGTTGTTATGCGCAAATGGCCAAAGCCGAGCTCGAGGCAATTTCCCCTCGCACAGTCGTTGTCCCTGGTGAGAAAAAATCGGCCCTGCTTGAGCTTCCCGAGTGGCTCCACGACAACTGGCAGGAACACGGCGACCTTCTCGATGCAGTCCTGCAATGGCGTGACACGATACTCAGCACGGCGGGCAGTATTGATCCCTTTGCCTTCAACCCCGACAATTTCATACAGCATTCTCGTCCGTCCCTCAAAATAGAAGATGGCTGTAACAACCGATGTGCTTATTGCAGAGTGTGCCTCGCGCGCGGCCCTGCACGGTCGCTCTCCGCGGTAGAACTCTTGCGTCGTGTCCAGCTTATGGAAGCGCACGGCAAGCACGAAGTTGTGCTCACCGGTGTCAATTTGGCGCAGTATCTAGACAGGAACGACGCCATTTTGCCTTTGGACCGCATCAGATTTCCCGATCTCTTGGTTTTTTTGACAAGCAATACCAATTCAATTCATTTTAGAATATCGAGTTATGAGCCAGACTGCATCGACGAGACCTTTTTGAAGGTGTTTTCGAATCCCCGTGTGCAACCGCACATCCACGTGTCGATTCAGTCAGGTTCCGACACGGTATTAGAGCGAATGGCTCGTCGATACACCGCGCAGGACGTACGTAACGCGGTCGCCTCGTTACGCCAGGCCAGACGCGATCCTTTTGTCGCTGCCGACATCATCACAGGATTTCCAGGGGAGACGGAGGATGAGTTCGCCCAGACCGAAGCGCTCTGTTCCGAGCTGGACTTAGCGTGGATCCATGCCTTCCCGTTCTCGTCCCGCCCAGGGACCAAAGCCTTTGATATGCGGCCGCAAATACCTCAGCGCGTCGCAGGCGAACGGGTGATGCGCCTCACCTCCCTCGCTTTAGAAGGCAAGAAGCGATACGCCGAGCGCTGGCTTGATTCTGTCGTCGATGTCATTCTTGAGCGCGAGTCCGACGAACAGGACGTGGGCGATCCTAACCTTCGTTCTGGCACTACCGCGAATTACCTTAAAGCTGCAATCCTCGACGTTACGCCCTCCCTCAAAGATGGCGAGATGATTAGAGCGCGTCTCATTGCGCCAGGAACAGGTCATAAGAGCGATGTTCTTGCCAGGTATATCCCGAATGAAGCATCTTTGGGTGAGGCATCACGCTAAAGGTCATTTAGATAAGGAGAAAATCGATGATTGAGACAGTTTATCACTACGAAAGGACCGAGAATTTCGTCATGGCCAAGGTTGTTGACGATGAGCACGTGAACATCAACCATATCGTGGTGCAACCAGGTGGCGC
>Ga0116171_10001917_pt1 | contig 20238 bp, 28 predicted proteins | sample AD_JPNHW2_MetaG_FD_89798 | JGI IMG/M metagenome (GOLD analysis project Ga0116171, IMG submission 89798) | Active sludge microbial communities of municipal wastewater-treating anaerobic digesters from Japan - AD_JPNHW2_MetaG | ecosystem: Engineered > Bioreactor > Anaerobic > Digestate | place... | reverse complement strand
GAGAATGATAGTATTATTCGGGAAGAAGATGGGCGATTCTATATTTTTGTAAGAATTAACTCGCAAGAAAAGCATGCATTATAATGAAATTAAAAACTATTTAAAAGGAGAATAAAATGAAAGAGAAATTGAATTCTGTTGTACAGCTTGTTAAGGCTAATCCAAAGAAAGCAGCTCTTATCGCTGCCGGAGCAGCAGTGGCGACAATTGTCGTTGTCGCTGTTGTGAAGGCAACCGGGAGTAGCGAGGAGGTCTTTGAGGCTGTTACCGGATTAACTCCGGAAAGTCTCTAAAGGATAGTTCTAGTTGATCAAATAAAACAGTCTAAGAAGTTGTTAAAAACTTAGACTGTTTTATTCGCAAAAAAAACATCTCCTATAATGAAACTAAAAATCATTTATTCAAAAAGGAGAATGAAATGAAAAAGATTAAAGCATTAATAAGGAAATTCTTGTTTGCTGTCGTCGTATTACCGATTGCATTTGTTGGCGTAATTATGGCCTCAATAGGAGACGTAATTATAGCAATTACTATCGGTCTATTCGAAGACATCGAATCTGCAAGAAGCTTCCTGGTTTATATACATGAGTCTTTCATGGAAGGATTTTCTGAAAAAGATAATTAGTTTAATAAAACAGTCTAAGAAGTTGTTAAAAACTTAGACTGTTTCTTTTTCTGAAAGGAGGCGATGAACATGAAAATTAATCCTGCACTTGGTATTAACCTAAAGGACTATGATCCGGATGATATTTTAAGAGGAAAGTTATGGCGAATAACGGAAAAGATTGACGGAGTTCGTCGCCTCTTTTATAAAGATAAGAGCGGATTTGTGGCATGCTACAGTCGAACAGGCAAAGCTGATACATGGCTTACTCATATCACATCATATTTGGAAGCTGATAATTTCCCAAGAGATATAATATACGATACCGAACTTGTAGATTTGGAATTATATATAGCAAACGTTGATAGTTTTCTTCTAAGAGCTGAAACAACTGCAAAGGCTGGTCAGCAATATCCAACTCATAAAAAAGATTTGGCGGCAATTTGTTTTGATATGTTTGAGCCAGATGGAGATCTGACAAGAGGATCCGAACGTCATGAGTTACTAACTCAAACCTTTACAAAAGTCCCTTTATATTCTCCAATCTTTGCAGTTCCATATTATGGTGTATTGAATGGAAATGATAGTAAAACCTTGAATCATCTAATGAGTACGGTTATTGCTCGAGATGGGGAAGGATTAATGCTAAATAATCTAGATGCTCCATATATTCATGGGCGAAGTAAAGAATTAGTAAAGGTTAAACGCTTTGAAGAGTTTCTTGGAAAAGTTATTGATATGGAACTTGGATCTGCTGGAACAAAAATTGAAGGAGGTATTGCCTCTCTTATTTGTGAAGTCAATGGATGTACAGTCCCTATAAGAGTCGGGTCAGGTTTTACGAACGAAGAAAGATTATATTTTGCTAATAACTCACCAATTGGTAAATTAGTTGAAATAGATGCTTTTGGCAAAACTAAAAATCGGCATGGGGATGTTTCTCTTAGTATGCCCATTTTTAAACAAATATTTCAAAGAAAGCATTAATGAAAGGATAATATGGCAGAACATAAACTTGTACGGGATGCTGATGATGAATTTCCTAGTAATTCAAATAGAAAAAAGGAGTTAACTGCTCCAGTTAAAGAGAAAAATATTACGCCTGTTGTAAGTGGCAAGGTGATTAAAAAGCAACGGACTTTTGGACAAAAACTATCAGAAACATTCTTTGGGGATGATACACGTAGCGTTGGAGATTATATTTTACATGATATACTAATTCCAGCTATGAAATCTACATTGAGTGATGTGGTCGGTGGTGGTATTGAAATGCTCCTTTTTGGAGAGCGAAAGAGCTCTGGACGTAGCCGAATGTTTAGAGATCGTGATCGATCATATGTCCCGTATAATAAACTATCTCGTAGAGATGATCTAGAGGATAGACGCTATATTTCAAGGTCTGCAAGAAGTAGGCATGATTTTGATGATATTATTCTCGAAACTCGTGGAGAAGCAGAAGATGTCCTAAGTCATTTGGTTGATTTAATTGAAGACTATGGGGTTGCTTCTGTTGGAGATTATTATGATCTGCTTGGTATTGAAAGTGCCTTTACAGATAATAAGTACGGTTGGACTAATGTAGCTGATGGATATATTGATCGTACTCGGGATGGCTATTGTATTAGACTTCCTCGTCCAAGAGAAATTTAATGTTAAAATATATTCATAAAAAAAATAGGAGTTTTTATCTTAAAAAAATCCTGCATCCAATATTTATGTTTCATGTAAGACACTTTCCAGAATTTCTGGATTATTGTTATATTTATCTTAATGAATTACAACATCAAGTTCAAGGAAAATTATTACAACCAGATTTTATTGATCAGTTACGCACTACACTTAAAGAAGGTTCTGGATAATATTTTCTAAAAGTACTTTCAAGACTCATCCCTGGTTAGAGGGAAGTACGCTGCGGAGTGACGTCCACCTATAATTGCGTAGCCTAGCCAGCAGGTCAATAACCTCCCTAATACGTCTAGGGGTTGGCGACGGGCGCATAGCGCCTTATGAACCGTAAAACCGCTGGCAGGGATGACTCTTGAAAGTACTCATATTCTTAAAAGGAGAAGACAATGTTAGACATAAATGTAGCACTTGTTATATTTGTGATATATGTATTAGGATATGTATTAGGAACTCTCACTGGTTTGTATATGGAAAGAAAATATGGTAAAAAAAATCGTAGTGCATTCCCAAATATGGCGGTGAAAAGGAGACGATAAATGCCAAATATTAGTCAAATGAAAACCCTTTTATATTCTAAGTATCCAAGTAAATGTTGGAAAAAAAGAATAGATGGAATGAGTGATAGTCAGATAATTGCTATTTGGTATTCTCTTCAAAAAAGAAAACAAAAGGATATTCCAATATCTGATAGTCCAGATTTGCATGAGGTTCAATTACCATTATTCACGGATCTTTAAAGGAGATAAAATGTACTTAGAATGCATTTCCGATTCATCAAAAAAATATTATGCTAAGCCAGTTATGGTTTTAAATATTTCGGGAGATTCGACTCAAAATTTCTCGGATGAAGAAATTCTCAAAAAGTTTTCCGAAGATGATGAAACAGAAGCGATTGTTATTGTTGGATCTGATCCAATGGATAAAGTAGATGCATTAAGATCATTTATGTTTTCAGCAAGAAAGTTTTTCAGCCCCGATAGTAGGCCTCGCATTATAATTTATACGAAATATTTTGAAGATGAATTAAACACAAAATATTGGAATGGAGTTAAATGCGAACTACTATATTATGGAAATACATTCTTAAAATATGGACGATCATTTAAAACAGATAAGAAGAAATATTTTAATAACTTTCTTGGAATAAAACTTCTAGGAAGTAGCCAGTCAGTAATTTGCTATACAAAATTACAGCATGAATAGAGGTGCATATGGCTAATAAGATTATTATAAAGAACAATCTTGGAAAGCTTAATGATGAAGAATTAGAAAAAAAATTACGCGAAGAAGCAAAGAAAAAAATGCTTTGGAATTTTAAAAAAGATAGGACTATAAAAAAAGAAGGCGAGAATAAAAATGGAGAAGAATCGAACTAAATTAACCATATTTTATACCCAGCCAGATGGTGATGAGATTTGTGTTACCAAAACAGTCGACGGACCGGGTATTGATATTTATGACGTTCGAACTGCTTTGGTTGGTATGCTTATCGGGATTGGTTTCGCTTATGAAACAGTATTGGAAATTATGCCTGAATAATTCGCAAAAATTACAAGGGATATAATGAGGTGAATTAGCCTGCCTAACTTCGTGTAAACGATAAGTGGGCCTGCTAGTTCACCTCTTATATTTTTTAACTTAAAAAGGAGAAATAAAAATGAGTAATGGATTAGTTTGTGAAGCTGGTAGTAAATTAGCTTGTATGAGTAGTAAGGCTGTTAGATTTGGCAATATGGGCTTGCTTACATTAAAGCGATATTCTCCCGAAATTCTAACAGTTGTTGGGGTAGCCGGCGTTATTACTGCAACTGTAATGGCCTGCAAAGCTACGCTTAAAGCACCAAAGATTCTTGATGAGCATCAAGAAATGATGAATGCTATTGAAGAAGCTACTCAGTTGAAGGTTGAAGATTATGGACCAGATCAAATTCGTCAAGATAAAGTTCTAACATATCTAAATACTGGTAAATCATTTGCGGTTCTGTATGGTCCATCAGCAGCCGTTGGAATTTTGTCCCTTAGTTGTTTAGTTGGAGCAAGTTTAATTCTTAAGAAGCGTAATCTTGCAATCGCTGCTGCATATGCCTTAATTGAGAAAGCTTTCAATGAATATCGTGGCCGGGTTGTCGATGAACTTGGTAAGGAAAAAGATTTCCATTTTCGCTATGGTACTGAATACGAAACTATTACTGAAGAAGTAACGGATGAATCTGGTAAGAAAAAAAAGATCAAAAAACAGGTGCAGGTCTTAACTGATGAGACTAAAGGGAGCATGTATGCTCGTGTATTTGAAGAGCAACAGTATAATACTGATGGAAGCTATACTGGTAGTTCTCAATGGTCACCAGTCGCGGATTACAATGCTACAAATCTTATTCTCAAGAATGCCTGGGCAAATGAGCATCTAAAAGCCCGTGGATACATGTTCTTGAATGATGTTTATGAAGAACTTGGTTTCCCTCGTACTAAAGCTGGCCAAATGGTTGGATGGCTCTATCGTGGAGATGGAGATTGCTATATTTCCTTTGGACCAGAGGTCGATGCACTTATCAATAAGATGCCTGGATATTTGGCTTATCGTGATGGCGGCTCATTCCTTCTCGACTTTAATGTGGATGGTGTAATTTTAGATGGGATTGAATAGAAGAGAGGCTTCTATGAAGCTTTTACCAGTTAGACCGCAATTAGCCAATGGAGATAGTTTAAAACGAATATTATTATTGGTAGATTATAGTAACATCCTTTATAGATCATATTTTAGTAGTATCAAAGACTGGGAAGAACGACCTTGGCTTCCAATATTGCGGTTTGTTGACTCTCTTCGGCTATGTATCCAACGTTCAAAAGTACCTGGTGTACGAATCGAGGTTATATTTGCCGGAGAGAGTCGTGAAAAACTTGAACGAACTAAAATTGATAGTTCGTATAAAAGTAATCGTATTCCAGTTAAGCATGATGTATTTAGAAACTTTCGAAAAATTATGATTCCGGTTTTGCGTGATATGGGAATTGGAATCTTATCCCGCGCGGGCGCAGAAGCTGATGATGTTATCGCTGGTATTGTCGGACTTGTAGCAATAGATGATTACCCAACCAAAAATCCTCCTTTTAATAGTTTCAAGAAAAAACAAAAAACCGACATAGTTATATTTTCCAATGATAAGGATTTATATCAGCTTCTGCGCTTTAATAGATGCTACATATACAAGAATCAGGGAGTATTCTATACGAGAGAAAACTTTATAGATGAATACAAGTTTCATCCAGATAAGTTTGCTTTGTATAAAGCTATGGCTGGAGATAAGTCCGATAATATTCCGGGAATTAATGGAATTGGCCCAGTCAAAGCAACAGAGTATATTTTAAACGACTCTGTTCCAGTGAATAATCCAGAATTTAGAAAGGCATTAACACTTATAAGTTTGGACTATGATCTGGATGTCCCAACTGTTGGGAAAGTTTTACGTTTTGATTCAGAACTAAGTCATAGTAAAAGAGATATTCTAAAGACCTATGGCAAAAATACACGAGCTTTTGCAGAAATTCAACTAGCAATTAATATGCTAAAGGAAGTATATCTGAATTAGGAGAAAAAATGAAAATCTATTTAGCTGGTGGAATGAGAACCGATTGGCAAGATGCGTTTATCAAAAGATATCCGACTGTTGAGTTTGTTGATCCAAGAAGTCATGGGTTGGTTCTGGCTCGTGAATACACATTTGCTGATAAAATGGGTATTAAACAATCAGATCTTGTCGTTGGTTATTTTGAAAGAGGGAATCCTTCTGGATTAGGATTAGCCTATGAAATTGGTTATTCCGATGGACTTGGTATTCCTGTTTTGCTGATAGATGAAAAGGAAGATAAGTATGCCGCAATGCTTCGATCTACCGTTCCATTCTATTATTCTACAGTTAAAGAAGCATTCGATCTTTTGGATGCACTAATTGGTAGAGATAAAGTCAATAAAGAAGATGATGAATGAAGATATATTTAGCCGGATCAATCTCTGGACAAAGTGGCGAAACGGTTATTGATTACTTTACTCTTACGGCTGGTTTTCTTCGGGATCTTGGGTTTGAAGTAATTCACCCAATGATAGCAAAGGGATATTTTCGAAACGAAGCAAAATTTAAAGCTGAAGGGTATATGCATAAACCGATGTCAACCAATCACGCGATTATTGAACGTGATCGTTGGATGGTCGAACAGTGTGATATTCTGTATTGTAATTTGACTATGGCCGAAATTGTTTCGATTGGTTCTTGTATGGAATTAGCCTGGGGGCATATTTTGGGAAAGCATACAGTAGTAGCCATGCAACCTGATAATATACATCGGCATGCTTTTGTTATGGAAGCTGCGGATGTTATATTTGAAACTCACCGTGAGGGGCTTGAATACTTACTCGAGTTGCTAAAATAAGAATTGCGATTTTAAGTTAGAAGGGTCGTAACCTTCGCTTATTTCGGGGTAGGCGGGTCACTCCCGCCTATTGCTTTATTTAAAAGGAGAAAAAATGGAAGAAAATTCAGGTTTTGACAATGTAACAACCAATGAGCTTTTTGAACTTTTAAAAATGCGAGTTGAAAAAGCTCAAAAGATGTTTAATGAGGTTAATCACCAGAATGAATTTAACTTTCTTGCCGAATCATTTTCTGCTAATGTCAATGAGATCGTGGAAGAAATTAAGATTCGCTTAGTTGAATAAGGATTAAAAGGAGAAAAAATGCCAAGTCAAAAATTTTTAAAATTGCTAGGAGAAATGGAAGATATTCATCGTCGGAAAAATGCTGGATATGCCGGTGAAGCATCTATGGATCCATGGAAGAACTTCCGAATGGCAGAAATGCTAGATGTCTCTCCATTTATTGGCTGTTTAGTACGTATGGGTGATAAGTTTGCTCGCGTTTGTAATCTTGCACAAAGTGAAGAAAATGATCAAGTTGATGAATCAATACACGATACATTAATTGATCTTGCTAATTATGCTCTTATTGCAATTTGCCTTTATGAAGAATCAAGCGATGAAATAAAAGGGCTTTTAGAAGATAAACTTATTTTTTTTGAAGTGAGTTTAATTGGAAAAAGGGTTAAGCTTAATGGAGACGATGACGATCTTGTTGGCGTTATTTCATCTGTTACTAAAGGAAGAGCTACTGTAAAGTTTCAAAGCAATAATTCGATAATTGAAGATATTCCAATTGGTGATTTATATCTTATAGACTAGGAGTCTAAAATGGAAATGCAGTTTGATGGAATTCTATTCAATGTTGTTGGCGGACTGGCTATTATCGGCCTTGTTATGGTTATCATCTGGATTTCCGCAATTCTCATATATGCTATCTTTGCTAAAAAGATAAAAAAATAATCTTGAAAAGAGGGCATGATAGACGTGCTACACTATCGAATCATTGGAAAAGCTGATAAAGGATTTAAATTTCTAATTTATCGCGGCAAAAAGAAAATCATAAAAAAAAGTGATTACTTTCTTTCTTATGACAATGCTTTGCTCGCGGTTCATGCAGAAATGAAAAAATGGGGACGGAAATGATGTCCAAATACTATAAGGGTATATGCCACAAATACCGAGATCTGGAATGGGTTAAGCTTTACCAATCTGGAGTTTCTATTTATGATATTGCTGCAAGATGGCATTATAACTATGTGACTATATCCCGTGTGCTTCGATATCACGGGATAATTCCTCCTCATCCACAAATTAAATTAGATAAGAGGCTAGTGTGAAAGCTAAAGAATATGCAGAATCATTTTTCAAATTACTTTCTGAAAGCAAAACCGAAGCTGATATTGATGAAGCAGTACTCCATATACTTACCGAGTTTCTTAAAGAAGGATCTGCTTTAGCGCATTCACGAAACATTCAGCTTGATGCCGCTGCTATATCCTTAATCAAGGAACTATCTGATAAGTGGCGAGCCTTCGGGGAAATCGTCAACAAGAAATATAATGTATCTTTCATAAGATTAGATGGTTTTAAGGAATATATGATCAAGCATATTCCTAGATTAAAAAATAAAATTTAAAAGGAGTTAAAATGAATACTTACCCAAAAGCAGCAATTCTGTTGTTTCTCGCATTCGCTACTGGTGGCGCCGCTGGGTTCTTTGCTGCTAAGAAACTTTTAGAGCAGCACTATATGGAACTCTCACAATTGGAGATCGACGATGTTAAGGCATATTACCGTAAGAAGTATGAAGGTAAAGAGCCCGTTAGTATGGGGGTTGATACCGTTGAAGAATATCGCAAAATCGCGATGAAATATACCAAACCCGATCTTCACAAATTGGCAAATGGTAATAAGGACGAAGATGAGGAAATTGAAGAAGATGATGAGACCGATGAGCTTGAAGAAGAGGAGTATTTAGATTTGGATGACGAGAGTTTGATTATTTCCCCGATTGAAACAGCCGATCACTTGGATCCAGACAAAGAACCATATTTGATTGACTATGACGAATTTGTCAAGCCAACTGATATTTTCAGCAAAGTGGATCTGTTCTATTACCGCTTTGATGATACTGTTTGTAATGCAGACGATGTGATTATGAATGATCCCGAAGATACTCTTGGATGGGAATGGATGAAGACTCTTGAAACCAAATCAACCGCTTTTGTTCGTAATGAAGCTATAGCAACTGATTTCGAGATTCATTCATTTAGCAAATCCTATAAGGAAGAAGTTGCTGCTCGTCTTGAGACTGATAAGGAAAAGAAATACCGCCGTATGGCAAGAAAGAAAGAAGCTATGGATTCCTCAAGTGATGAGTTTATTGAGCACGATGCCATTGCTAAAAAGGAAGCCGAAAAGAAAAAAGCAGCTGCCGCACGTAAGGCAAAAAGACTTGCCGTGCAAGCTGCCGAAGAAGAATAGTTCCTAGAAAAGAAGGCCTTAAACAAGCCTTCTTTTTTTTCTAAAATAGAAAGGAGGTGTGATAATGATATGGATAAAATCGAAGAAGACTATACGAATTATTTGAAAAATTTAGTAAGAGGCCCGAAAGAAACCGAGTATGAACTTCTTTTAGAGCGATTATGGAAAAAAGAATATTATAGTATACTTCCAAATGATCAGAATCGGGAAAAAGATGGCCTAGGATTGCGAGATATTCCGGATGGTCCAGACTATAGAGACTATTACGGGCCTTGCAGTGTCCTAGAAATGCTAATTTCGCTAAGTAAGCGAATGGAATGGGAGATATCTGGCACGGGCTATAATGTAACATACCAAGATTTATTCTGGGAAATGCTTGAGAATTTGGGATTGAAGAAATTTGATAATCTAGCAGTTATGCATGATGCGCGCACTAATGAGTTGGATCATATTTTGACGAACTGGATTGAGCGAGAGTATTCTCCGGACGGCTCAGGTGGCATATTTCCAATAAAAAATTGGAGAAGCCGGGTTGATAAGCCCCAAAATAGGGTAGAAATATGGTATCAGATGATGCTATATTTATCTAAAAACTATGAAATCGAATAAAAACAGTCACACTTTTAGTCACACTTTTTAAAAAGTCACAAAAAAAAACGTGATTTTGCCAAAAACGGGACTAAAAACGTGACTGATAATAGGCTAAAAATGCAAAAAAATGAACTTAAAATTGAGAAAAACCCCCTAAAAGTCACGAAATCACAAAAAAAAGGCGGTTTTTCAGTTTACGCTATAAAAATTTTAAATAAACTTTTATAAAAAATAAATGCAAAAAGGGTATTTTTTCCGTGATTTCGTGACTGCTCATAATTTATCAAGAAAGGAGGTCCTTATATGGATTTTTTAGAAGTTGTCGAAAAGAAAGCCGTAAATACTAGCAAAGGAAGATCACCCGGGGCGATTGATATTTATCCCGATTTCAAAGTTTGCAAAAGTAAGGACCTTATGGTTCGTGGACGTTCTTTTTACGCAATCTGGGATTCAGAGCGAAATGCTTGGATTACGGATGAAATGGAAGTCGTTAGATTGGTTGATCAGGAACTATTTAATTATAGAGATACTGTACTGGGGCACGAGGAGCATGTAAATATTAAAACTCTTGCTAGTTATTCTACTGGTGCATGGAATCAATGGATTAAGTTTATTAAAAGCATGCCTGATAATTATCATACAATTGATAATAAGATCTTATTTGCAAATGACAAGATAACAAAAGCTAGTTATTCAACTCATAATCTTCCATATAATTTAGAGAAAGGATCAACAAAATCCTATGATCGTTTAATGTCTGTCCTATATGACGAAGAAGAGCGACAGAAATTAGAATGGTCTGTTGGTGCAGTATTAACTGGTGATAGCAAAAAGATTCAGAAGTTCTGTGTACTTTATGGTGATGCAGGAAGTGGGAAATCTACATTCCTGAATATTCTTCAAAAGCTTGTTGAGGGATATTACATCGCTTTTAATGCTAAAGCGCTTGTCGGGAATAACAACATATTTGGAACCGAAGTATTTAAGAATAATCCATTGGTTGCTATTCAGCATGATGGTGATTTAAGTAAAATCGATGATAATAGTACTCTTAATTCGATCATATCCCATGAGCAAGTTGTTATTAATGAGAAGCACAAGTCCCAATATTCTATGCCTATTAACTGTTTTCTCTTTATGGGTACCAACAAACCAGTAAAGATTACAGATAGCAAATCCGGGATATTAAGGCGCTTGATTGATGTGCGTCCTAGTGGGCGTCATCTATCCCCAAAAGAGTATGATCAAGTTATTTCTGAAATTGATTTTGAGCTTGGAGCAATTGCCTATAAATGTATTGATATTTACAATAGTTTAGGAAGTAAGTTTTATAACGCCTATCGTCCAAAAGAAATGATGTTTGAAACAAATGTGGTATTTAACTTTGTAGAAGAATATTATTTCTATTTTCTAAATGAGATCGATTTTATTCAACTCAAAGATGCTTATATTTTGTATAAGGAGTTTTGTCAAAATAATAGTACTGGCTATGTTCTTCCTCGCCATACTTTTAGAGAAGAATTAAAAGCATATTTTTCGGATTATATCGAGCAAAAAAGAATAGATGGAAAAGCTTATCGATCAGTTTACTGGAATTTTAGGAAAGAAGTTATTGATAATAATCAAGCTATCATTCCAGTAGAATCAGAAACAACGGAAGCTTTAGTATTGGATAAAGCAAGTTCTATTTTTGACAGAGATCATGCTGATTATCTAGCGCAATATGCAAATGATAATGGAATTCCATATTTTAAATGGGATAACTGTAAAACAAAACTGTCAGATCTAGATACATCTAAAATTCATTATGTTCGTCTTGATCCAAATCATATTGTAATTGATTTTGATTTAAAAAATAATGATGGAGAAAAGGATCGAGCCATGAATCTTGCAGAAGCAAGTAAATGGCCAAAGACCTATGCAGAATATAGTAAAAGCGGAGCAGGAATTCATTTGCACTATATTTATGATGGTGATCCGACTGATTTAAGTCATGTCTATTCAGATGGGATTGAAATAAAAGTCTTTACAGGTAAAAGTAGTTTACGAAGACAGTTAAGTTTATGTAATGACATCCCGATCGCTCATATTTCGTCAGGTTTGCCATTAAAAGAGAAAGGAGGAAGTTACCAAATGATGGATGATAAGGCAGTAAAAACTGAGCGAGCATTACGGGATTTAATTATTCGTAATCTTAATAAAGAAATTCATCCCGCAACGAAGCCAAGTATTGACTTTATAAAAAAGATTTTGGATGATGCTTATAATTCGGGTCTTGTTTATGATTTGAATGATATGCGGGGCCGAGTCCTGATATTTGCTATGAATTCCACAAATAATTCAGATTATTGTGTAGCTCTTGTTCCAGAAATGAAATTCTCATCCGAGAAGGAAAGTAATCCAGCTAGTAATTATAAGATCGAGGATTTTGTATTCTTTGATGTTGAAGTGTTTCCCAACCTATTCATAATTGTTTATAAACTTGCTGGAGAAAATCATAAGCCAGTTACATTAATTAACCCAACGTCCGAACAAGTTGAGGAGTTATTTAAATTTAAGCTTATTGGATTTAATAATAGAAGATATGATAATCATATTCTCTATGCTCGGTATATTGGGTATACCAATGAGCAACTTTTCAATTTGAGCACAAAAATTATTAATTCGGGCAATAATGATGCGCTCTTTAGAGAGGCATATAATTTGTCTTATACAGATGTATATGACTTTTCGAATAAAAAGCAGGGACTAAAAAAGTTTGGTATTGAGTTGGGCCTTCATCATCAGGAATTTGCATTTCCCTGGGATGAACCAGTACCAGAAGATAAATGGGATCTCGCTGCAAAATATTGCGCAAATGATGTTTTTATAACAGAAGCAACTTTTAATGATCGTCGGGCAGATTGGGCAGCTAGGCTTATTTTGGCTGAATTAACTGGTGGAATTCCAAATAATTCAACAAATCAGCTAGTAACAAAGCTTATATTTGGAGAAGATAAAAATCCTGAATTAGTTTATACGGATTTGACAGAAACTTTTCCAGAGTATGAGTGGAAGAAGCTTGATGATGGACGTTTTCATAATATGTATCGTGGGGATGACGTGGGCTTTGGCGGATATGTTTATGCTGAGCCAGGTATATATACAAACGTTGCTCTTTTAGATGTTGCATCAATGCATCCAACATCATTGATTAATATGAACTATTTCGGCAAGTATACAAAGAATTATGAAAACATCAAAAATGCACGCGTTCTAATAAAGCATGGGGATAAAGAAGCTGTTTCAAAAATGTTTGATGGAATGCTAACAAAGTATATGACCGATGATAGTATTATGGAAGATTTAGCATATGCTTTAAAGATTGCATTAAATTCAACATATGGCCTTACTTCAGCAAGATTTCCAAATGTCATGAAACATCCCCAAAATGTCAATAATATTGTAGCATTAAGAGGGGCTTTATTTATGCGCACCTTGCAAGATGAGATTCAAACTCGCGGATATAGTGTTATTCATATTAAGACTGATTCTGTTAAGATTGTAAATGCTGATAACAATATTATTAAGTTCTGTAAAGAATTTGCAAATAAATATGGTTATGAATTTGAACATGAAGCAACCTATGAAAAGATGTGTCTTGTGAATGATGCCGTATATATTGCAAAATATGCTTGGGCTGCAAAAAAAGATGATGTTGGTAAATGGACAGCAACAGGGGCACAGTTCCAGCATCCATATGTCTTTAAGAAATTATTTACAAAGGAGCCAATTGACTTTAGAGATTTTTGTGAAATCAAAACTGTAACAGGAACTTCTTCTTTATATCTAGATTTGAATGAAGATCTAAAAGAGGGTGAGCATAATTATTTGTTTGTTGGTCGTGCTGGAGAATTTTGTCCAATAAGATCTGGATTTGGTGGCGGTATATTGTATCGTCATAAAGATGATAAATATTATGCGGCTGCAGGTACAAAAGGATATCGTTGGCTAGAATCAGAGGTTGTTCAAAGTCTTAGTAAGGAAGATTCCATTGATATTAAGTATTTTAATACTTTAGTGGATGAAGCAATCGATGCAATTAATAAATTTGGAGATTTTGAACAGTTTGTAACTGAAGTTAATTAAAAGGAGAAAATTATGGCAACAAAAATGAAAGATAAATTAGTAACAGAAAATATTAATATTTCAAATGCTCGTATTGGTTTCAGAAATTTTTCAGGAAAAGAGGGGCAATATAATCCAGCAGGAAATAGGAACTTCGTTGTATTTCTTGAAAACATTGCTGAAGCGAAGGATCTCGAGGCAGAAGGGTGGAATGTCAGATGGTTAAAACCACGAGATGCTGAGGAAGAAGAGCAACCAATTCTTTCCGTCAAGGTTGCATTTGGGTCATATCCTCCAAAAATTGTGCTTGTAACTCGAAAAGGATTAAGCCAAATCGGTGAAGATGAACTTTCTATTCTAGATTGGGCTGATATTAAGTCTGTTGACTTAACAGTTCGCCCATATAATTATGAGGTTCAAGGAAAGAAAGGTGTAAAAGCATATTTGAAGACGATGTATATCACTCTTCAGGAAGATATGTTTGAGGCAAAGTATATTAATCCTCCTGACTCAGCTCAAGCAACTGTTTGTGAGCCTGGATATGAATATAGAGATGGTGCATGTATGAAGATTGACGAGTAATATATGACAGTTAATCTCTATGACCATCAGAAAAGCGCCATAGAGAAATTAAAGCCCGGGTCAATTCTTGTTGGCGGAGTTGGCTCGGGCAAGACCTTAACATCATTAGTATATTTTTTTGAAAAAATATGCGATGGCAAGATTATGCAAAAGAGTCATAATGATTATTCTCCAATGCGCTTAAAAAAAGATTTATATATTATAACAACAGCAAAGAAGCGGGATTCATTAGACTGGGTTAAAGAAGCTTCGCATATTTCATTAAAAATAAAAATGATTGATAGCTGGAATAATATTGCAAAATATACTTCCATTAAGGATGCATTTTTTATATTTGATGAACAGCGAGTCGTCGGAGCAGGAGCGTGGGTTAAATCCTTTTTAAAAATTACAAAAAATAATCAATGGATTTTACTTAGTGCTACACCAGCAGATACCTGGATGGATTTAATACCCGTTTTTGTTGCAAATGGCTTTTATAAAAATAGATCAGATTTTCTAAGGCGGCATGTCGTATATAGTCGTTTTTCTAAATTTCCAAAAGTAGAACGATATTTAGAGATTCCAAAATTAATTCGTTTAAGAGATTCGATTATGATTAATATGCATTTTCGGAGAAATACAATCTCTCATGAAATAAAAATCATATGCGATTTCGACAAAGAAAAGCAAAGGCGATTAATGGTTGATAGATGGGATATTTATCATAATGTACCTATCCGAGATGTATCCCAATTATGCTATCTTTTGCGAAAATTAGTAAATTCTGATAAAGATCGACTTGTCAAATTGAGTGAACTTTTAGGTACTCATAAAAAGATTATTATTTTCTATAATTTTGATTATGAGTTAGAATTATTAAGAAGTTTTGCAAAAGAATTAAAGATTTCATATTCTGAATGGAATGGCCATAAGCATGAAGATATTCCTAAAGCTACTTCGTGGTTATATCTAATTCAATATATGGCTGGAGCTGAAGGATGGAATTGTATCGAGACAAATACTATTGTATTTTTCTCTCAAAACTATTCATATCGGATAATGACCCAAGCAGCTGGAAGAATTGATAGACTCGATACGCCATTTACGGATTTGTATTATTATATTTTTATTAGTAATTCAATAATCGATCTAGCCATTGACCGAGCCTTGAAAAATAAACAGCGATTTAATGAAAATCGATTTGCAAAAATTTAGTCGCGTAAAAAACATATGCTATAATAGAAGAGATAGAGTATGTTTATTACATTTGCTATTTTTTTTGAAAGGATTTTATGAAAGAGAATGATTTTCAATCAAAACTTATTATAGAATTGAAATCAAAATTTGTTGGATGCGAAATAATTAAGAATGATAGTAATTATATTCAGGGAATTTGCGATTTAATAATTTTATATAATAATAAATGGGCTATGCTAGAGGTAAAACAAAGTAAAGAAGCAAAAAAACAGCCCAATCAAGAATATTATGTTGATAAATTTGGCAAAATGTCATATGCCGCATTTATTTATCCGGAAAATAAGGAGAAGATATTAAATGAATTGGAACGATCACTCCTCTCTTAAAGGAGAGCATGCATTTTTATCTGCATCCAAGTATCATTGGGTAAACTATGATGGAGAAAAATTAGAAGATGTATATTTATCATGGTTGGCGGTTCAAAAAGGAACGGAATTACATGAATTAGCCTCCAAGTTAATTGATTTACGTCAAAAGTTACCAAGATCAGAAAAATCATTTAATTTATATGTTAATGATGGCATCGGATTTAAAATGCTTACAGAACAAACCTTATATTATTCGCCTAATTGTTTTGGAACAGCTGATGCAATTTCCTTTAGAGATAATATTTTGCGTATTCACGATTTGAAGACTGGCAAAACTGTAGCATCTATGAAGCAACTTGAAATATATGCAGCTTTATTTTGTTTGGAATATGGAAAAAATCCGAATAGTATTGACATTGAATTAAGAATGTATCAATTAGATGAGATTTTAGTTCATCATCCAGATCCAGAAGAGATATTATATATTATAGAAAAGATTAAGGACTTTGATAAAAGAATTCAACGCTTACAAGATAAGGAGTAAAAGTCATGGGTGAATTAAAACACATTGGCGTTATACGAAGATCTGGAAGATATCCGTGGGGTAGTGGAGAAAATGGATATCAACGAAATACTTCTTTTCGAGGTTACGTTAAAGAACTTACTAAACAAGGTTTAACACAAAAACAAATAGCTGAAGGTATGGGGTTAACAACAACTCAACTTCGTGCAGAAATTTCTTTGGAAAAGGCGTCTCAGCGAAAAGCCGATGCCGCATTAGCTCAGCGGCTTAAAGATAAGGGATATTCTAATATTGAAATTGGAAAGCGCATGGCTATTAATGAAAGCTCAGTTAGAAATCTTTTAGATCCTGTTATGCAAGAGCGAGCATTAATAACAGAACGAACCGCAGATATGCTAAAGGCTCAAGTTGGTGAAAAATTATATTTAGATGTTGGCGCTGGAATTGAAAATCAACTTGGAGTTTCGCGAACACGAGTAAATACTGCCATTGCGGAATTGCAAAAAGAAGGATATAAATTACAGTACATCCAAGCCGATCAACTTGGTACTGGTAAAAAAACAACCGTTAAAGTCTTGACAAAAGATGATGTTGATTACAAGACTTTGGTTAATAATAAAGATAAGATTAGGATGGTAACCAATTGGAGTGAAGATGGAGGAAGATCATATCTTGGTTTAGAGCCCATTACTTCAGTCTCTAGTAAACGTATCGGAATTAAATATAAAGAAGATGGTGGTTCTGATATGGATGGTGTGATTGAACTTCGTCGGGGAGTAAAGGATATTTCACTTGGCGAATCTAAATATGCGCAAGTTCGGATTGGCGTTGACGGAGATAAATATCTAAAAGGAATGGCAATATATTCTGATAATTTACCTCCAGGTGTAGATATTATGTTTTATACAAGTAAAAGTAAAGATGTTGGTTTTGATAAAGCGTTGAAAAGTATGAAAGATGATTCTGATAATCCATTTGGTTCAACAGTTCGTCAAAAGCATTATATTGATGAAGATGGAAAAAGTAAATTATCAGCAATTAATATTGTAAACGAAGAGGGAAATTGGGATACTTGGTCTAATAGATTATCTTCCCAAATGCTATCAAAACAATCACCAGCTTTAGCAAAGCAACAACTTGCTCTTGCACTTAAAATAAAACAAGAGGAATTCGATGAATATAATTCATTAACAAATCCAACAGTTAAAAAGCAGTTACTATCTGCATTTGCAGATGAATGCGATTCGGATGCAGTCCATTTACAAGCAGCAGCAATGCCGCGGCAAGCAAATTATGTTATTTTACCATCAACAAAATTAAAACCTAATGAAATATATGCGCCAAACTATAAAGATGGTGAATCAGTTGTTTTAATTCGTCATCCGCATGGTGGTATTTTTGAAATTCCTCAAGTAAAAGTTAATAATCACGATCCAAATATGAAATCCTTATTTGGAAATGCCAAAGATGCAATCGTTATTCATCCATCAGTTGCGAAAAAACTTTCAGGGGCTGATTTTGATGGGGATACGGTTCTTGTTATTCCAAATAAAAGTGGACGAATTAAAAGTAACACAAATCCCTCATCGTCTTTAAAATCTCTTGCTGATTTTGATCCAAGATTGAGTTATCCTGGTTACGCCGGAATGAAACCCATGTCTGCAAGAAATAAACAAACCGAGATGGGTAAAATTTCGAACCTTATTACAGATATGACTATCAAAGGGGCTAGTGATGATGAAATTGCAAGAGCTGTTAAACACTCGATGGTTGTTATTGATGCGGAAAAGCATAATTTAAATTATAAGCAGTCATTTAAAGACAATGGTATTGCTGCATTAAAAGAAGTTTACCAAGGTGGTTCAACTAAGGGGGCATCAACCCTTATTTCTAAAGCAAAATCTGAAATAAGAGTTGATAGAAGAAAAGATACATATAAAATAGACCCTAAGACAGGTAAAAAAATATTTATTCCAGATCCCGAAACATACATTAATAAAAAGGGTAAGCTTGTTGATAAGAAAACGGTATCGACAAAGATGTATGAAATAGATGATGCATATAAATTAAGTTCCGGAACACGAATGGAATCAATTTATGCTGATCACGCCAATGCATTAAAGGCACTTGGTGATAAAGCTCGAAAAGTTTCTATTAATACCCCCCCCTTAAAATATTCACCCTCTGCTAAAATGACCTATGCTAAAGAAGTTGAATCATTACTTGCAAATTTATCCATAGCAATTAGTAATAAGCCATATGAGCGTCAAGCTTTGCTATTGGCAAATAAAGTTGTCTCTGCTAAACGCCAAGCAAACCCCGATTTAACCCCCCAGGAGCTAAAAAGGGTGCGTGGTCAAGCATTGGCTGAAGCTAGGCATAGAACTGGTGCTAAAAAACAATTGATTCCAATAACTCCAAGAGAATGGGAAGCAATTCAATCCGGGGCCATAAGTAATAATCTTCTTACCCAAATATTAAACAATGCCGATCTAAAGACAGTAAAACAATATGCAACACCTCATTCAAGTAAAACACTATCCACAGCTAAACTTAATAAGGCTAAGGTCCTACTTGATCGAGGCTATACTCAAGCAGAAGTAGCAGGAATGCTTTCTGTTTCTACAAATCTATTAATGAATTCGCTTGATGAAGGAGGATAGTATGTCTAAAGAAAAAGTTGCAGTATTTTTAACAACATTAGACAATCCATTTGATCCTTCAGTAGAATGGGAGGATTGGAAACAGTTTGATGAAGATCATGGATACTATTCCTCCGAATACTTAGCAAGAATTGCTAAAGTTTCAGATGAACTATCAGATCCAGACTATATTCAAGCAGTTGAACAAGCTGTTGACGAGATTTGTAGGTTAAATATATTGGGTGTCTATAAAAAGATTATAGTCTTTGCTTAGTTAATACTATCTTAAACTCTTATATAAGTATTAAGAGTTTAAGATAGTTATTATTAATGCCTACCTTCTTTATAAAGGTCGATCTAGAAATCCCAAATTTAACCCCCCCCCCTCTTTTTTTGCCCCCTCCTTCTATTATTTCTATTAAAGTATAATTTATTATTTTAATTTCAAAGAAAGCACAAAGAAAAAGGTTGAAATACTTTAATAAGAATAAGTATTAAGATATGTCTTTTGATTTAATACTATTCTCTAACTAACCCCAACCGTTTCTAATTAAGGAATCTATAAGATATTATTCCTATTAGTTAGATTAGTAGTCTTTAGATTCTATTATATGCAAGAGTCTATTGGGTACTCTTATAGATAAAAGTCTACCAATACATTATGTATAAGTTAAAGTTTAAATAAATAACCTTTGTAAGTTAAGATCTATTCTTTATTAGATTTTAAATAGAAGTATTAAGATAGATAATAGTTATAACTTTATTGATCTTCCCATTAGTATTGTATTTAAATAAGTAAGAGTATTAACTATTCTAATTGGATAGTTAACTAATCAATTGAAGTAGATGAAAGTTTCTTTAAGGGGATACTACATACTTAGATTTGAGTTAAGATAATGAGTTATTGTGTATACCTATGTTAGATATTAATTATTTTAATTAAATTTAATATTATTATTTTATTTAATCGTGCTTTATTAATTAGCGCAACCTAATGTAATAATAATTTATAAAAAAGGAGGGGAGGGACCCTATTCTAAATGATACACCCCCTCTCAAAT
>Ga0116171_10001916_pt1 | contig 20242 bp, 9 predicted proteins | sample AD_JPNHW2_MetaG_FD_89798 | JGI IMG/M metagenome (GOLD analysis project Ga0116171, IMG submission 89798) | Active sludge microbial communities of municipal wastewater-treating anaerobic digesters from Japan - AD_JPNHW2_MetaG | ecosystem: Engineered > Bioreactor > Anaerobic > Digestate | place... | reverse complement strand
GTCTTTGCATCCTTCGTCGCATCCGCATCATTCCTGCCTATTGATCAGTTTCTGCACAGTTTAGGCGGTGGTTTCTTCGGTTGTCTTAAATCAATTCCAGCGCGTTCAAAATGATCTGGCATTGAGTTTGCAGGTGAGCAGCGCATCGTTCATTCGGCTTTGCATGCGAATGGAGAGAGCGAATGTATGCCACTACCAATGTTTTGATATTTCATAGGTAAAGCAGTTTCCTGAATACGACATTCCAGCCATTCGCCTGACTGCTTTCCTTGCGGAATCACATTCTGATGACAGCTGTCATCAGAATGTGAGCACCCTCACTGCTGTCCCAATTACAGGAGCTTGTATGTCGCTGCTATCGAAGCCGGTCGGAACCGGGGCGGAGAAAGTCTCGAGGAGTCACGCACTTGTTTTCCAGAGGCTGGCCCTGCTGTTTTGCGCCCTCCTGATCTTCCTGCCAGAGCTGGCCCACGCTGTGGTCAATCTCAAGATCTCCAAGCTAGTCGATGACAACACCGTCGAGACCGGCGCCACGATCATCTATCGCCTGCAATACACCGTGGCCAGTACGACGGAGAATGCCGTCAATGCCGTCATCACAGATATCCTTCCGGCGCAGTTGGCATCCACAGCGACCGATGTCACCCTCGAGGGCGACGGCAATATCACTGCAGCGGTCTACACCGCGGCGACCCGGAGCGCCCGTTTTGTTTTCACCAACCCGCTGGCTGCGGGCACGACCGGTACCCTACTGGTCCGCTGCCATTTTCCGCAGGGCACCACCATCGACGGCACCGCGGCCGAAAATACCGCGACGTTCACGGCGGACAATGGCACGACCTCTACCACTGATCCGGTGGTAGTCACCAGCATCGCCTCCTTCAAGATGACACCGCTCAAAGACCGTACCTCAGGCGGTGCCCTGGATGCCCCGACCACCTATCGTCTCCGTCTGCAGAACCCCTCGCCGAATGTCGGCGGTCTTGACCTGCTGAATACCGTCCTGGTCGATACCCTTCCGGCCGGCGTGCAGTTCATCTCCGCGAGCAACAGCGGCACCTTCAACAGCAGCAACAATACCGTAACCTGGAACCTGGGCACGGTCCCGGTTGGCACCAGCTCCACAGCGGCGACCGTCACTGTCACCGTTGTCTTTCCCTCTTCCGTTTTTTCCAGCGGTTCGAGCGTGACCAATCGCATGTATTTCACCGGCCTTCCGCGCGGTCTGACTAACCCGGCATCAGGGACAACCTTTGTCACCAACAGCCTCAGCAACGCCACCGCCGGGCTCGCGTTCACCAAATCCAATACCACCGTCTCCAGTCTCGCCCCCATCGGGTCCAGCTATCAGTATCGCTTCAATGTCAGTAATTCCGGATATTTTGCGTTGGACAGCGTCCGCATCGAGGATACGGTGCCGTCCAAGCTGGATCTCACCTCGATCCAGGCCCGTGGATATTTGTACTACAAGACGAATCTCAATACCAGCTGGACACCCTACGGCACGACCTACTACAGTTCGATGACCACCATCCCCGTCGCCAGTCTTGCGCTGGCCAGTGGGGATTACGTTACGGCGATGCGGTGCGTCATCGGCTCGGTAGCCGTTGGCTTCGGCGGCTGGTCCGCGTCCAGTCAGCCCGGCTATACGGCCACGGTACTGGCGACCGACCGTTCCGGGAATGCGGTTGCGGCCGGTTCCACCATCCCCAACACAGCCACTGCCTATTACTTATACAGCGGAGTGACCTACTCGCGAACCAGCAGTAACACCGTTACCGTCTACAACGGAGCGATTCGGCCGCGAATTGAGAAGTATATGATCAACAGCGCCGGGAGTGCGGTATCCTCCCTCAGCCTCAAACCGGGGCAGACGGCGACCTATGAAGTCCGCCTGCGCAACAACCTGCCTGCGGTGGATGCCATGATCAATCCCGTCATCGCCGATCTGCTCGACTCCACGCTCACCTACGTGGCCGGCAGCTGGAGCGTCACTTCGGCCCCGACAGGAACTCCGGCGCCCTTGTTCGAAACCATCAACAGCTTCGGAACCGGCCGCGGCACGCTGCTGCGCTGGTCCTGGAAAGATGCGGCGGCTTACAGCCTGGCGCCCAATATGGAGATCCGCATCCGCTTCCAGGCGACACTGCGGAATGGTATTCTTCCCAATTCCAGCATCGGCAACACCGCTTTTGTCACCGGGTTTGACAATCCCACCTACAACCTGGGCGGCGCCGTCCGGACCCTGGCCGATGCCAATGATCTGGATGCTGATCTTAACAAGACCGAGCTTTTTGCCGCCAGCAGTGCAGTCGTCATAACCGTCGGCGAACTGGCCACGCTCGAGTCGGTCAAATGGGTTAAAGGCCAGTCCGATGCCGACTGGAGCCGTTATCCCGCTACCGGTCTGACGGTTCCCGGCGGTATGGCCGATTACAAACTGATCGTCAGGAACTCCGGCAATGTCCCGGCGACGCGTCTGGTTATCATCGACATCCTGCCGTTCATCGGCGATGGCGGCGTCATTGACCTCTCGGCGCGCAACAGCCAGTGGCGCCCCAACCTCGCCAGTACCGTGAGTGGACCTTCAGGGATCACGGTGTATTACTCGACCAGCGGCAACCCCACCCGCACCGAGGTGGTCCCGAATGGGCCTCCCGGCAGCGAGGCGACGAACTGGAGCACGACTCCGCCAGCCGACATTACATCGGTACGTTCGCTCAAGATCGATTTTGGCAGCTTGATCTTGCAGCCGCAGGCGAGCGTGCAGTTAAACTGGAGCATGCGCGCTCCGGTCGGTGCGCCCGATAATGGTGAGATCGCCTGGAATTCGTTCGGCTTCGTCGCCTATCGCACCGATGATGGCTCACAGATTCTCCCCGCCGAGCCCTTCAAGGTCGGCATTGCCATCCAGCCCGGCCTTGGGGCCTCCTATGGCGACCATGTCTGGATCGATGCCAATCTCAACGGCGTTCAGGATGCCGGGGAGCAGGGCATCAACGGCGTTACGGTTGACCTCTATGAGGCCGGCAACGACGGCCAGCGCGGCACCGGCGACGACGTGCATATCGGCACCTCGGTCACGGGAGATAACGGCGACGCCCAGCCGGGATACTATCTCTTCCCGGAAATACCGGCCGGCAATTACTTCGCCAAATTCACCCTTCCGGCGCATCTCTTTTTCACACCGGGCGTCGGCAGCGACCTCGCTACAGACTCGGACGCCCAGACTACGACCGGTCTGACGCCGATCACCGCCATCGCGCTGGCTGAAAAAGACACGACCTGGGATGCCGGCGTGTACCGCGCCGATGCCTCTTATGGCAACCGGGTCTGGCTCGACCTCGACCGCGATGGAGAGCAGGATGCGGGAGAAAATGGCGTCGAAAATGTCCGGGTGATCCTCTACCGCGGCAATAACACGGTCGTCGATTCGACCCTGACCGACACCGACGGGCTCTATTCCTTCACCTGGCTGCATCCCGGCGACTATTACGCCCGCTTCCGCCTGCCTGCGGGCTATCTCTTCAGCCCGGCGGATGCCGTTGCGGACAGCCTCGACAGCGATCCCGATCGCACCAGCGGCTTGACCCCGTCCACCACACTGTCTGCCAGCGAGCACGACCCGAACTGGGATGCCGGCATTTATTTAAAACCAGCCTCCATTGGCGACCGGATCTGGCTTGATCCCGACCAGGATGGGCTTCAGGATGCGGGAGAGGCCGGTCTTGCCGGAGTCATCGTCCACCTCCTTAATGCGAGCGGCAGCGTCATCGCCTCGGATACCACCGATGTCAATGGCAACTACCTGTTCGCCAACCTGACACCGGGCGATTTCTCGATCCGCGTTGATAAGCCGGAGGGCTATGCCTTTTCGCCCCTCAATCAGGGCGGCAACGACGCCAGCGACAGCGATGTCAATGTCAGCAACGGGCTGACGGCCGTCTATACCTTGTCGCCCGATGAGCAGGATTTGACCGCGGATGCCGGTCTCTATGCGTTGGCGTCCCTGGGCGACCGGGTCTGGGATGACCGCGATCATGATGGCCTCCAGGATGCGGGCGAACCCGGCGTGCTCGGCGTAACCGTTCATCTCCTCAACTCCGCGGGCGCGGTGATCGGTGAGACCACCACCGACGACCAGGGCTACTATCACTTCCGCAATCTTCAGCCGGGAACCTATCAGGTTGAGTTTATCGCACCGGCCGGCTACAAGCTCACCCTTTCCGGGCAGGGTTCCGACGCCGCTCTCGACAGCGATGCCAGCACGGCGAACGGGAGAACCCCGATGGTCACGCTCCAGACCGGCGACGATCGCAGCGATCTCGATGCGGGCATCTTCCGCCCGGCGTCTGTCGGCGACCGCGTTTGGATCGATCTCAACGGCAATGGGATGCAGGATGCAGGCGAGGCCGGCCTTGCTGGCGTTACGGTATTGCTCTATGATGAAGCCGGCAACCTGAAAGGGAGCACGGCTAGCGGAGCCGACGGCGCTTATCTCTTTGATGATCTGCTCCCTGGCAGCTATGAGATCCGCTTCCAGCTGCCCGCCGGGTACCGCTTCAGTCCGGCTGGCACAGGTTCCGAAGAAGTGGACAGTGATGCCGAACCCCTGCTCGGCAGCACCGGGACCTTCTCGCTGCAGAGCGGTGATCACATCCGCACCTATGACGCTGGTGTGTTCCAGCCGGCTAGCGCTGGTGATCTGGTCTGGTACGATTATAACCAGAACGGCGTCCAGGATGGCGGCGAGTCCGGTGCTCCCGGCATCATCGTCACCCTCTATTCCGAATCCGGAACGGAAGTGAAACGGGACACAACCGATGCTGCAGGCGGCTATTTCTTCTCTGGTCTGATGGCCGGCCGGTATCTCATCGGCTTTGAGCGCCCCGATGGCACCCTCTTTACCCTCAGGGATAGAGCCGGCGACGACAGCCATGACAGCGATGCGGATCCGGCCAGTGGCCGCACAGCCGCGTTCGCCCTTGTCCCGGGCGAAAACAATCTGACACTCGATGCCGGTCTGATCCAGCTGGCCGCCCTCGGCGACTACGTTTGGAACGATGATAACAACAACGGTCTTCAGGAGCAGGGTGAGTCCGGTATCGCCGGCGTCACCGTGATCCTCTACAAGGCAGATGGCACGCCGGCCGATACCACCGCCACGGATGGCGCCGGCCACTACAGCTTCGACCATCTGCTGCCCGGCTCCTATTATATCGAGGTGATCGCGGCACCGCCTGTCATTTTCTGCCCCGCCGATCAGGGCGGAAACGATGCCCTCGACAGCGATGTCGCCAGGATCAACGATACTACCGGACGCACCCCGGTCACCGAGCTGCTGCCCGGCGAGAATGATCCATCCTGGGATGCGGGCATTTACCTGCAGCTGGCTTCCATTGGCAGCTACACCTGGTTCGATACCAATCGGGATGGCCAGTATCAGCCGGGCGAGCTTCCCATGGCCGGGGTACGCGTTCGGCTCCACACCGCCAACGGCACGCTCCTGGCCGAAGAGGTGACCGGTGCGGATGGTCACTTCCTCTTCAGCCATCTGGCTCCCAATGACTATTATCTCAGCTTCGCAGCGCCGGCAGGCTATGCCCTGACGCGCTTCACGGCACTCAACCAGAGCATGGTCAACAGCGATGCCGATGAATCCACCCGCCGCACCGCTTTGACGACGCTGGGTCAGGGAGAGAATGATCTGACCTGGGGAGCCGGTTTCTATGAACTCTCGTCGTTGGGCAACTACGTCTGGCATGATGTCAACCGGAACGGCATTCAGGAGGCGGGAGAGACACCGGTGGAGGGGATCTCCGTCGAACTGCGCAATTCCGGCAGCTCGGTCATCCAGACGACGCAGACCGACGCCGACGGCTTTTATTATTTCCCCGACCTGGCGCCCGGAGACTACAGCCTCCACTTCGTCCTGCCGCCACATTATATCTTCACGGCAGCGAGGCAGGGGCAGGACGGCCAGATCGACAGCGATCCGCTGCCCGGCACCGGCATCACCGCGGCCATTCCTTTGGGCCTCGCCGTCCATGACTCCACCTGGGATGCCGGCTTGATCAAGCTCGCTTCCATCGGCGATTATGTCTGGGAGGACGAGGACGCCGACAAGGTTCAGGACGATAATGAATTCGGCATCCCCGGCGTGCGCGTGGTGCTCAGCGATCCCCAGGGGCAGGTGATCGGCTCGGCCACGACCGACGAGGAGGGGCATTACCTCTTCGATGACGTCGTGCCCGGCTGCTACATCGTTCGGGTGGATTCAACCACGCTGCCGCGCAGCTACGTCACCAGCACCTTCAACTCGCCGATGAACGTCTGTATGGCAGCGGATGAACATCGCCGCGATGCGGATTTCGGCTACCGCTCGAACTATGGCAATATCGGCGATTTCGTCTGGTTTGACATCAACCGCAACGGCCTCCAGGATCCCGGCGAGCCCGGCATTCCCAATGTGCTGATGCGGCTTGAGGAGCTCAACACCGGCGAGAGCGCCAAAACCGTCACCAACACAGATGGCAAATACCTGTTCCGCACGCTCCTGCCCGGTCGCTATCGCGTCTATGTCGATGGTTCCACCCTGCCTGAAGGCTATTTCCTCACCTCGGCGCAGAGCGAATTCATCGTCACCCTCGAAGACCAGCAGCAATACCGTGACGCCGATTTCGGCTATTGGCGCGAAGATGCCGGCTGCAACAAGCTCGTTCTGGCCTGGTATGAACCGTGGTATGATCAAGCTGCGGCGGACTCCTCCTTGCGCCACTGGCGCCCCGATTACAAAGGTGGTATGGCGGATACCAGCCTGTTCGAGTTCTTCTCCTCGCGCGATCCATTGAACTGGGAGTACGATATCCTGTTGGCCTGGGCTTCCGGAATCGACGGCTTCGTCGTGGACTGGTATGGCCGCTCGTCCTATGAAAACAGCGGCATGAAGGGATTACTGGCCACGGCCGATCGGCTGTGGGAACGCTATAACGGCCAGGGCTTCAATTTTCAGATCATCTGCTCGTATAACGAGCGCGCCGCCGGCGCGATCGATACCAACATGGTCTACATCGCCGACTCGCTGATGACCCAGCCTGCGTATTGGGGCACCCGCGAAGGCCGCCGCAGACCGCTCTTCATCTATAATCAGCCCGAGAGCAAGATCCTGCCGGCCCAATATCGTGCCGTGGCGGATACGACGCTGCCCAAGGACGCCTTCCTCGCCTGGAACGGCGTCGAAGATGAGGCCTTTGTGCCCATGGACGTCGTCTACCCGTGGGTGCAATGCCTGCCGGAGAAATGGGATGACCTCATCGGCAAGGATTGGGGCAAATCCTATCTGGATCAGTTCTATACCAGGGCCAATTCTCAGGCGGCCCAGGGCAATCTGCTCTTTGGTGTGCGCAGTGTCTGGCCCGGATTCGACGATCGCAGCTGGTCTCTCGGCGACAAGCACTGGATGTCGCGCCGCGATACCCTGACCTATCGCTGGACCTGGGAGGAGGCGGAAGCCTACCACGGTGCCCTTGAAATGCCCTGGATCCTCATCGAATCCTGGAACGATCACAACCGTGGCAGTGCCATTCAGCCCTCCCTGGAGTGGCGATACAATTTCATCGTCAAAACGCGCGATTATGTCCGCCGCTATAAAAATGATTGCCGCGACTATAACTTTGAGGATCTCGGGCTGCTCGTCCCGCAGCATATCCACCAGGCCCGGATCACGGCCCGGCTCCATCCGGATCAGGCCGCGACGATCACCGCCAAGGCTGAACGGGCGCTCGACCTCTTCTTCGCCCGCCGCCACCTCGATGCCATCTCCCTTGCCGACGATGCAGCGGGCCTGGCGCCCAACAAGGTAACCGTCATCGAAACCCCGCTGACCGGCATCAAGCTCAGCTGGAATCCGGTGCCGGGTGCTACGGGATACATTCTCTATACCGCGAACGACCGCAGCCGGTTCGCGCCCTGCGCCTTCGACCGGCCGGATTCGCTGCGGCTCGGCAATGTCACCTCCTTCACCCTGAAGCGTTCCAGCCGGGACAAGCTCTATCTGGCCGTCGTTCCGGTCAACGAGACGCTCAATCGCTACGCCAATGGCTCCTGGTTCCAGAATTCCCTCACCGGCGCGGATGTCGTCAACTCGGTGGCGGGCAACTACAACCCCGAAAAGGTCAAGCCCAATCAACTGGTTTTTATAACGGGAACGGCAACAGCCGAAAAAGAGGGGTGGGAGAAGGCGGTGGACGGCGTCACTTCCGGATGGAGCGGCACGGCTACGGTCAAGAGCCCGGAATATGGCAATGCCGTGCAATCCCCCTGGGCCATCTTTGCTTTCGCGGATGGCGGTCTCTACCGCTTCAACTATCTCGTGCTGCAGACCGACAACGGGACCGATGATGACAGCGAACCGGGACGTCAGGTCAGCCGTTTCCGCGTGCTGGTTTCCACAACCAGTACCGAAGATGCTGATTTCAAGGAGGTCTACACCACCCGCGTCAAGAGCGGAGAAGAGACCTGGTATGCCCTTGGCAGCAACGTCAAGGCGCGTTACATCAAACTGGTTCTGCTGGAACCGGTCTACAGCCCGTATCGCCAGATTGTTGAATTTCAGGTTCAGAACAAGGACCGGCAGGGGGCCGTGCCGGCTGGCGAAGAGACGGAGCTGGCGGAGCTCCCGCAGAATTTCAAATTGGAGCACAATTACCCCAATCCCTTCAACGGCGAAACGCGCATCCGCTATGCCGTGCCCGAGGCCGCGCATGTCACCCTGGCGATTTTCGATGTGATGGGACGGGAAGTGATGCGGCTGGTGGATCACGAACAGAGCCCCGGGCGGTATGAAGTCGCCTGGAATCCGCGGGAACTGGCCAGCGGCATCTATTTCTGCCGCATGATCGCCGGCGGTTACCGACAGACTCAGCGCATGCTCTATTTGAAGTAGCCTTTGCGGAAAATGTTCCACAGGCGATGCCGGAAGGGAAACAGAACTTCCGGCATTGCTGTATCTGGATGGTCAGGGCGGCGAAAAAGGCCGTGAAAAAAATCAGAGGAAGTGACAGGTAATCCGGATGGATACCTTGTTTCCCTACAACTTGACCGTTGCGCCGATGAGCAAGCGCGGTACGGTACCAGCCAGGGCTGATGGACCGCTTTGTCCGCGTCCTGATAGCCAAAGCCTTTGCGGCCATTTACAGTCTCCCCATTCGGCGCGTACTCCGTGTCATGCCCGGAAAGAGCGCTTTTGGGATAGTAATCCAGACCGGCCGTGAGGGAAAGAATTCGGCAATGTCTGCGGCATCCGGAATTCACACGCTGGATGCCGGATAAACCTGAAGCAGCGTGCGCGGCAACCAGGGTGTATCCGGAGCGGCCTGCTGTCACGCTGCGCGCCGCAGCCGCGGCACGACCAGTCCTGCCAGCGCAAGCAGCACGATGCCGGCCGAGAGGACGACCATCCCCCGGTTCAGCCGCCGGCTCTTTGCCCACATGGTATAATCGTCAAGAAAGAACTGTTTGGCCGAGACCGGCCATTCGACCTTGACCGAATCGATGGCCTGACCATTGCTCGCCCATACCCGTCCCGGCATCACCACGCGGTTGAGATAGCGGGTATGGCGCACCTCATCATCAAAGTTCATCTTGGCCTCGATCACCTTGAAGGTGCTGTCGATCGCCGGGCGCAGGCTTTGAACCACGGGGGTGCCCAGCACCTTTGCACACACCCGGGTGATATCCTCCAGATCTTCGACATTCGTGGAATCCATCAAGGCAGTGCGCAGTTTGTCCTTGGCCGCGAGGAGGATGGCGGGCGTCAACTCGGGATGATGGAGTCTCCCGGCATGGTCGGACAGCGACTGAAAAAACTCTTCAAAGACGCCTGCCATCAGCCACTCTTCGACCTTGTCGTCATAGGTATCGTCGCTGTCCGGTGTGGCGATCCATGCGGCAAGATCCTTCTCGGTCAGGTAATCCGCCTTGGGCAGCAAAAGGAAAGGATTATAAGCACGATAGCTCTCACGGTACTCATAATAGGTATAGAACCAGCGGAATTTCTTCTCCACAGCCAGGTCGATCTTGACCCGATACGGCCGGGCGCAGGCCCGGGTATAGGTCTGCTGCAGCAGCTTGGCACTGCTGAATTTTTTCCGCGCGGTGGTAACGACTGTATTACTATCCTTGGTCGAGGTTTTTTCCACGATGCTCCAGGTCGAGTCGACCGGCAGGGTGAAAGCGCTTGCGGCGAGCCCATCTGTTTTGTTGTTCTGCACGATCGTACGCTCGATGCTGCCGTCGGCGAAGATTTCAGTGGTTGTTTCGATCTCTTTACAGCCGGGCAGCAGCAGTGCCAGCGCAAGTCCGGCCGCAAGCCCCAGGGTTCCTGTTTTCATGATCGAAATCTCCTATCCATGGGTGAGAATCTTGACGAAAGCATCGCGATGGCGGAGAATAAAGGCGATCTCCTCCGGCTGCCAGCCGCAGGATTCTATCAGGCGGGCCAGCTCGCGGGAACGTTCCTGCTTCTCCGCCCGCTGCTGCAGCGAGGTCATGGATCGGCTGGGCGAGCCGGCCCCGGACCCCTGCCTGCGGCTCCAGTCGCGCACGGCTGCGAGACAGGGACGGTTGCGTGCCAGAAAGCCCAGATCTTCGAGGCCGGGATCGAGGAGCGCCGGTGACACCCGCCTGGCTGGCGGCAGATGGGACTCCTGATGGGCAGCCGGGGTGAGCCAGGTCTGCCAGACAAAGAGGGCACAGAGGGCCATCACCCCGGCTGCCTGGGCCCACTGCCAGCGGGGATGGGCAAGGGGGCTGAGGAGGCGGGATGGGCGCTCTTTTTCATGACGGGCGATCCGGCGCAGGATCTCTGCGGTGGCCGGTGGACGGCCGGGTGCGTTGGCTCCTCGCCATTCTGTCATCGCCTGTTGCTGCGCTGTGATCGCGGCATAAAGCGACCGGCAGGAAGGACACTGGTGGCGATGCGCACGCCATTCTTCCTCCTCGGCGGCTGAGAGCTCGCCGGGGCGCATCAGATAGGCATACTTTTCGTACTGCTTGCACTTCATTCTAGGATCCCAACTTGTTCAATATCCTGAAGAGCGCCTTGCGCGCATAATAGAGATTGCTCTTGACGGCTCCCATCTTCAGCCCGGTGATTTTGCCGATTTCCTCCATTTCCAGGTCCTGCAGATCGCGCAGGATAAAGACCATCCGCTGCTTCGGCGGCAGGGCCTGACAGGCCCGCATGACTTTTTCCAGGATCTCCGGCTCATCTGTGCCTGTGTCGTCTTCCGGGTGAGTGTCCGCCGACTCGTGCATCAGGCCCTCCATCGCACGCCTGCGTCGCCGCCTGGATTTGAGTTGGTCATAACACAGGTTCACCACAATGCGATAGAGCCAGGTGGTGAAGAGCACCCGGCCGTCGAAGCGGCGGCGGTGGTGCCAAACGCGGATGTAGGCCTCCTGCACGGCATCACTGGCTTCCTCCGGATCACGGAGAAAGCGGCAGGCCAGGGAATAGGCGCCCTCCCGGGTCTTGTTCACCACCTCAGGGAAATGGTCATCGCACCCTCCGGCGCATTCTAAAAAAAGCAGGGTCAACGGGTCATGCGGTTCCGGTCCGGCTTGGGGCGCTTGACCTCCCGTTTTTACAGAGAGAATGGAGATAGGGGCCTCGTCCTGGTTACGCTTTTATCTCACCTATTATACGACGGAACGGTAAAAAAGTCAAAAAAAATCGCCGGCGGAACCCCCGGCAGGAACCGCTCGCTGCAAACCCTCTCGCGCGCAAGGAGCATAGCGTTTGAACCGGGCGAAGGCCCTGCCGAAGACCAGCACCAGCAGGCCGGCGACCAGGATGGGGCCGGTCGGGCCGGTGTCGACCAGTATGTTGCAGGAGCCGCCGGAGAGGAGCGAGGGGTGGGTGGCGGGAGCGAAGGGCAGGCGGATGGGAGCGAGATGGAAGGGGGCGGGCGGGAGCGCAGGGCGAGCGGAAGGGCGGGAGTAAGGGATGGCGGGTGGGAGCGAGGGATAGGCGGATGGGAGCGAGGGGTGGGCGAGAGCGAGCTACGACCTAATCATTGGGCTCGTTGACCGGCAGCGAGAGACCGGCCTCGGGCTTGACGTAGACAAGGACGAGGCGGCAGGGCCGGTCGCCCCTGTTGACAAAGGTGACCGCCTCCGCGGCCGCCGGGATGAGCATGGTCTCGAGATAGGCTAGAGAGGTGACGCGGCCGTTGGCTGAATGGACCTCCACCCTTTCACCCTCGACGAGGTTGACGGCGAAGCCCCTGCCCTCGGTTAGCAGAGTATAGCGGGCGGCGAACTCGGCGCGCAGGATAACGTAAAAGGTCCAGGGGTGGTTGTAGAGTTCATAGAGGCGGCTTTCTGCGCTCTCCTCGATCAGTTTGGGCCGGGCGACCAGGTTCCGGCTGACCCACTTTCCCCGCCGCTCGGGCCGGATGTTGGCGAATCCGCGCTCGAGGTTGATCGGCCGCAGCCTTCCCTCCAGGTCCCGCCGCAGATAGTCATAGAGCTTCATCGTAAAGATATAGGGCGTGGCGCTGATCTCCAGTACAAGGTTGCCACGCCCGCTGCAGTGCACGGTGCCGTTGGGAATGAAAAAGAGGTCGTGCGGTCCGGAGGGCTCGCTGTGGATCCAGGCCTCCACATCCAGTTCCTCTCCGGTCGCCTGCGAATGGAGCAGGGCTTGTTTGAATTCCTCGAGATCGGCATGCTCCTGCAAGCCAAGATAGACCCGGGCGCCGGGTTGGGCGTTGACGATGTAATAGCACTCATCCTGGGTGTAGGTCTCGCCGAACTCCTTTTTAATATAGTCCGGCCGGGGATGGACCTGGACGGAGAGATTGCCGCCGTCGATGGTGTCGAGATAGTCGAAGCGGATCGGCCATTCGTGGATGAATTGCGCGGCCGCACGCGGGCCGAGGAGGCTGCGGTTGTGGGCGAACATCAGGAAATCAAAGGAGCACTCAAGGAATCGGCTGCCGCTGCGAAAGACGATGCCGTTCTCCGGGACGATCATCTCGAAGGACCAGGCATAATTGGGTTTGCCCGGATCGAGATTCATGTGGCCTTTCATGAACTGCCCGCCCCAGGGTCCAGGGTAAAACCAGGGCCGGACCCGGAAAGGCGACCTGGAAATCTCCTCCAGCGCAGCGCAGAAACCGCCGCCGGTCATCCAGGAGGGGTCGTCCTCATCCTGGCCATCGATAAAAATATCGAGACGAGGCAAGAGACTGCGCTTCAGGCGGCTGAAGGCGGGCCACTCGACGAAATAGCAGCGCTTGTAGAACGCCTCACAATCGGCGGCATGGACGCCGACATTTCCGGCCGCGCCCGCCCTGAACTTGTCCTGGATGAGATCCTTGGGCAGGTCGATATACCAGAGCTCGTCCCAGAGTTCGACCAGGGAGGCCCCGCTGCCGGCGATGATCGTGAGCCGGCCGGCATTTTCGGCGCGACCAAGCGAGGCGGTGATGCGCAGCTCCTCCACCCGGAGCGGATCGAAAAAGATTTCCGGCCCGAACGGCCAGTGTTTACCAAAGAGGCGGTCCTCCCCGCCGAGGAAAGGCCGAAGCGTGGCCTCGCGGACGGCGGGATCGGCCAGGGCGGCATCGAAGCGGAGGAGTTCGGCGCGGATCTCCCGGCGCAACAGTTCGGCCTGCAGATGGGTAAGGAAACTATCCCAGGCGACCCCCGGAAAGCCGTCGATGACGAGCACGCGCAGCCCCACCGGGATTTTTGCGGCGATCCGGGCGGCGAGTCCGCCATAGCCCTTGTCGATCTCCTTCTCCGCCAGAGTAAAGGCGGGCAGGGTATCATAATACCCTTTCGGGTAGGCGGACGCATCATCCGGCAGGGGGGCCGTAAAAGGGGTCAGGGCCCCGCGGTCACTGTTCTTCATATCTTGTTCCCGTTGTGCAACATTGAGTAAAGGCCCTCTCTCCGAAGGCGGTTGGTCCTCATTGATCAAGAAAGGCGGCGCCGAGGCAGGCGGCGCGGTCCTCGAGCATGGCCGGGAGGATGCGCACATGGCCTCTGGGCACCATCCAGGCGCGGCGTTTGACGATCTCGAGCAGGCCGGGGATGATCTTTGCATGGCTTTTCATCAGGCCGCCGCCCAGGACGACGGTATTGACACCGTAGGCGTGCATGACGTTGATCACCCCGATGGCGAGATTGTCGATGAATTCTGCTTTCACATCGGCCCAGTCAGGACGGGCTTCCGCCTGATCGAAAAAGGTCTTGAGGGGGATGGCTTCGGCCGTCAGCTCGGGAAAGGCGGCGAGGAGGTGTTTTTCGAAATTGACCGCCGAGCAGTAGAGTTCGAGGCATCCCTTGAGGCCGCAGGGGCACTCCGGGCCGCGGCGGTCGATGCTCATGTGGCCGCCGAGGAGGCCACTGGCGGGATTGCTGGAGCGGAAGAGGCGGCCGTCGATGACCGCCGCGCAGCCGACGCCGGTGCCGAGGGTCATGGCGATGATCGAGGACAAGCCCCGGCCGGCGCCGAACTTCCATTCGCCAAAGGCGTAGGCGCGGGCATCGTTGTCAAAGGCGAAGGGCACCCCCAGGCGCGCGGCGAAACGGCCGCGCAGATCGATGCCCGCAAAAACGTCGGCCGCGCCGACATCGTTGATCACCCCGCCGGCCTGCACATCAACCATTCCCTTCATACCGAGGCCGCCCCGGGTCAGCACTTCGCCGGCGACGAAGCGGGCGGCCGCGTCGAGCAGGGCCTCCGGCAGCGGGGCCGCTGCGGCGAGATCGGCCACCTTTTCGACCGCAAATTTGCGAGTGTTGCCTGCCTCATCGAAGAGGCCGAACTTGACGTTGGTGCCGCCGAAATCGATGCCGATCCTCATGGCTTTTCTCCCGCCTGGAGAGATTTCCGGCATCTCGATCGTTTTGATGGGCCGACATCGATGCCGATCCTCATGGCTTCTCCCCGGGGAAGAACCAGATCAGGGCATCGATGAGGTGGCGCCGCCAGTTGCCCCAGGTGTGCCCCTCGGGGTACTCGCGGTAGACGAACTCGTAGCCTTGCGCGGCCAGCACCTTCTCGAACCGGCGGTTGGCGGCAATAAAGTTGGTCTCCGCGGCGGGCAGAAACGAGGCGCCGACCGTCTCCTCATAGGTGCCGCTATCGACGTAGAGGCGGACGGGGCGTTTCGGCGTGTCGCGATAGAGCCGGATCAGGGTGTCCCCTTTGAAGGAGAGATAGCCGGACTGGCTGTAACCGTAGCCGAAAACCTCCGGCCGCAGAAAGGGGATGTAGGCCGAGATCAGCCCGCCAAAGGAGTCGCCCGCCACCAGCCGGGCGCGGGGATCGTCGAGCGCGGCGTAGGTGCGGCCGATGAAGGGGACAAGTTCGTCGGCGAAAAAGCGGACGTAGGTGTCGTTCAGACCATACTCGGTCATGCGGTTAGGCATGCCGGGTTGAAAGCGGTTGGGGGGCGTGACAAAGACCGCGATCAGCGGCCGGATCCGGCGCGAGCGGATCAGCTGATCGAGCATCTGCGGCACCTGGGCGAACTCGACATAATCGATCCCGTCCTGGAGATAGAGGGCCGGGTATCGCTGTGTGGTAGCGTAGCCTGGCGGCAGATAGACATGAATGGCGTGCGGATACCCCAGCACCGCCGAGTCCATCTCATGGACCTTCAACCCGGCGGCGCTCCCCTTGCGGCCGGAGCGGTATTCGGCGAAAAAAGGATGCTGTTCGTAGCGCGGCATCGCCAGCTCGGAGAGTTCGCCAAAGCCGTTAAGCGATTTGGCGGGATTGAGGGGATCGACGCTCCAGAGGCTGTTTTTGCCGAAGACGAACCAGTACTCGAGGCGAGCACCGGCCGGCGCTGTGCCGCGGTGGTAAAAGAGATCGGTCCCGGCGACGTGCGTCATCCATGCCGCCTGCGTCCAGTTGTTCATGTCGCCGAGCACACCGACCGAATCCTTCGCCCCCCGGTAGACCAGCACATAGGCCGTATCGCTCGGGAAGAAGGGATAGGCGCCGGGCTGCAGATCCCTGAAAAACTCGTCCACCAGCTGCTGTTTTTGAGCCGCATCGCCGTTGCGCTCGATCCGGCTCAGGAGCCGTTCGAAACGGCGCGCCGGTTCATTTTTGCGCATGACGCAGCCCGCCAGCGTCGCCGCGACGAAGAGAACAACCATCCATTTTCTCATAGGCCTTCACTTGGTTGGGATTAATCCGTTTCGTGAGACCGCATAAAGCCGGCCCTGGTATCTGAGATTGTGAAGCTCGGCCCCGGGATCAAAGCCGGCGAACTGCGGCGTAGCGCTGATACCGTTGAAGGTAGTCGCCCGCACTCCGAAGAGTCCTTCAATCACCGTCGTCAGATAGCTGCCGCTGGAGGAGCAGGCCCAGTCCGCGCCGTAGGGCCATTCATAAAAGGCCTTGCGGGCTCCGCCGGAATCGGGAGGTACGGCGGATTCGACGAAATGGCACTGGCCGAAGGGGCCCTGATTGGCCGAACGCGCCAGGCCTCTAAGCCAGGAGGTGGCGACATCGCCGCGGCCGATGCGGTAGAGTCCGGTGGCGGCGAGGGCCGGCCAGGCGGTGTAGGCGCCGTTCCATTGGTGGTCCGGCCGCACCGAGAACATCGCGTTGGGATCCCGTGGCGAAAGGGCGCGCATCCAGAGCGGGGTCTGCAGCTCCTCCACAAAAAAGCGCACCATCTCCTCCTTTTGCCGGGTGCTGAGATCGTCGGCGATGGTGGTGAGCAGGGTCATGAAATCGTAGCCGTGGCGCACCTCGACCAACTCGCCCCCGGGGAAGCGCGCGTTCCAGAAGCCGCCGCCGGTGTAGAGCTTCATCAGCTCGCCGAGCAGGGTGTCGGCTTCAGCGCGGCAGGAGGCGGCCTCCTGCAGGGCCCCGCGGTGTGCCCACAGCTCCGCCAGGGTGCGCAGGCTGAAGATGTTGCCGGCATTCAGGCTCGCCACCTCATGGAGATAGGTGCTGACGCACTCGAGCAGGTTATTGATGCCGCCGTAATCCGCCAGGCCGGCGGCGGTGCGGAACTGCCGGTAGTTGGTGGCGTACTCCTGCAGATAGTCGAAAATGCGCTTGCCGGAGGCGGGCAGGGTGCGATCCAGCCAGGCAAAATCCCCGTTCCAGCGCAGATAGTCGTTGGCGAGCCAGGAGAGGGCGAAATCATTGACGGCGTACCAGGGGCCGACGGTGGCGCCGGTGAGGTATTCGGTGCCGAAATGGGTATGGACGTCGGTCCCCATCCACAATTCGATGTACTTGCGCTGGACCTCGGGATCGAGGAGGGCGTGGACCTCCGAGCTGAGAAAGTAATCCCAGATGAAGGTGGTGCCCTGCCAGTAGCGCGGCATGAGGGTATCGTAGGCGCGGCCGATGACCGAGAAGGGATTGTCGCGGCGGAAATAGATCACGCCGAGGGCGGCCGTGTAGTAGAGGCGGCGGATCTCCGGATCTGCGGTCTGCAGCGTGGGGAGAAAGCCGGAGTACTCGCTGTTGCCGGGGGCAAAGGCCGCCGCAATCTGCTGGTCCCAGGCGCGACGATGCCCGGCGAAGCGATCATCGAGCCCGGCGTTGGCCAGGCTGTCGAACAGCGCCAGGGCCGCCTCGGTGTCGCCGGCGATGATATTGAGATAATAGAGAGTGACGGTGCCACCCGGCGGGATGGTCACCGTTTTCTCCAGTCCGGATCCGGCCGCGCGGTCGGCTGCGGGCCACAGGCCCTGGAGCGAGCAGGCCTCGCTGTGACGGGCGGTGAAGAGGATGGCGCGGCGGGACTCTGCGATGGAGATCCGGTTGTCCTCCTCCAGCGGCGGAATGTAGAGTTTGCCGCTGTCCGTAGTCCGGGTGATGGTGGCGGAGGTGCCGAATCTGACCTGCACCGTGCGCTCATCCGCGCCGGTGTGCTGCATCTCGAGGCGGAGGAGCAGTGCGCTCATGCCGAAGGGCAGGATCATCGTCGACCTGAGCTCCAGTCCCGCCATTTCGGTCTCGCGTTCGATCCGGTCGGGATACCAGGTGAAGGAGATGGGACGGTTGTGTGCGGCGAAATAGCAGCCATCGAGAAAGAGGGCGCCCGTCACCTTGTCCGAATTGGTAAAAGGCGGGAAATTGAGGCTGCGCACCCCGGTGATATCGAGGTCGGCCTGGCAGCAGCCCCAGAAATTGGTGATCCCCGGGGGACTGAAAAGATCGCCGAAGGAATGGACGAGCCGGTCGCTGCCGAGTTCGCTGCAGGTTGGAATCACGCGGGCCTCATTTCAGGCAAATCGTACTTGCACAAGATGGGGAAAATACTCTTCGAATTCGATATAGGTGATGTAGATCGTCCTCCCCCCCTCCTGGGCCAGCGCCGGGTGCTCCTTGGCCGCGTAGATCAGCTGCGGATAAGGCAAATGCGCAGGATGGGGAACCTGGACCTGATACAGATCGACCGGCTCGCTCCAGGGCCCCCAGGGCGCGGCCGCGGTATGGGCGACGATCCGGCCGGTGAGGTCGAGACTATGGACGGCCAGGTAGCAGCCGAGATAGCCATTCCAGGAGACCGACAGTTCGTTGGGCATGCCTTCGAAGAGGGGGATGGCCTCGCCAACTCGCCGCGACCAGTGCGGCACCGGACCATTGCTTCCTTCGCTCTCCCCGCCAGCCCAGGCTGCGGCGCCGGGGGGCGTCCCTTCCTCAGTGGCAAGGGTGCAGAGGTATTCGTAGCGTTCGCGGCGCTTGATGTCGCATTTTTTGACCCGCGCCAGATAGCAGCGCTGCACGGTGTCCTTGCCCTGCAAGGCCCCGTAGAGATAGAGGAATTCCCCTTCGGGATTAAGGATGGCGGCGGCGAAGTGCGGCTGGTTCTCCCGCCACCAGATGTCGCTGCCGTGGCTGACTATGCGGTTAAACTCCCAGGTTTCAGCGTCGCCGATGGCCAGACCCGAGCCGAGGATACGGAAATTGACCGGAAAGAGGCCTTCGGCGATCGTGACGACCTTGATAAAAAAGAGATAGATCCAGTTGTCGATTTCAACGCCATGCAGGCACCAGACGCGGACGCGGTCAGGGTCCTCATCGGCTTCGAGCGGGATCAGGGCTTTGATTTCGCCCTGGTCATCGAGAATGTAGCGAAAATCGCTGATCCCCTCCGGACCGACCTGGGAGGTGCTGAGGAGGCCGGTGTTGTTCACCATCCGTTCGATGCCCGCCTTGCCGCTCATATCCAGGGGGCCGACCGGCGCGCCATCCGGATACCAGAGGCTGCTGCCGGGACGCCGCGCTCCGATCAGGGTATCGCCAAAGAACCAGAGGAGCCCGGCGCGGGTCGGGATGGTAAAGGCCCCGTCCTGCCCCACCATATGGTGCGGATTCTGCCGGAACTGGGCCCCCAGGTCACGGCAGTATTCTATCTTGAGCTTGCTTTTCACGGTTCATCTCTCCCCGCGATGCCGATGCGCACCAGTTCGTTCGGCCCCAGCGTCAGGGTGAACACGCTGTTGCGCACCGGGATGGTTTCCTGCGGCCGTCCGAGCAGATCCAGCCGCGTGACTTGTACACCGGTCAGGAGGAGATCGGAGCGCACGGTCACCTCCTGAACGCCCGCCGGATCGCTGTTCTGCAGCAGCATTTCGAAACGATCCGGGGAGGAAGTGACCGGCCGCAGCGAGATCAGTTTGACCCGGCTGGTGCTAGCCTGGAGATAATGCCGGAGCGGCTCAGTCCGGTCGTAAAAACTGCGGCGGATCAGGGGAGCGGCCGCAACCTCCCAGCCGAAAACGGCCGGATCCGCCTCCGCTTGCAGCATCCGGGCCAGGCTGAAACGAAAGGTCACTATGCCCTGCTTTTCCTCGTTGCGGTTCCAGGATTCCGGAAAATTGTTGAGCAGATTGGCGATCGCTGTGCGGCCGGCCTTGACGGTATCCAGCACGAAGACTCGGCAGTCGGGCGAGGCCAGCAGGCAGGTGCTCCCGCCTGACTCGATACCGATGGCGCGGCGGATCGAGAAAGCCGTGTGGCCCACCGCACTGAAGCGCTCCTCCAACCCGGTCAGGCCGCCCAGGGTTTCACAGCGGATCTTTCCTGCCGGCGCTTTGAAGGGGAAGGCGAGGCCGTACTCCTCGGTATAGGCGGTCTGCTGCTGGCCGGAGAGATCCAGTTCCACCGCGACATCGATGCGGTTGAGATCATGCCAGAGCCGCATGCGGAGGGTGCGGAAGAGCGGATCCTGCCATGGCACGG
>Ga0116171_10001915_pt1 | contig 20250 bp, 19 predicted proteins | sample AD_JPNHW2_MetaG_FD_89798 | JGI IMG/M metagenome (GOLD analysis project Ga0116171, IMG submission 89798) | Active sludge microbial communities of municipal wastewater-treating anaerobic digesters from Japan - AD_JPNHW2_MetaG | ecosystem: Engineered > Bioreactor > Anaerobic > Digestate | place... | reverse complement strand
CCGAAACTGTGGATAAACAGTTCAGCGGAGATGCCTATTCCCTGCGCGGCCTGGCGGACGGCAGCTACTACATCATTGCGACGATAGACTACGACGGTTCCGGCGGACCTCCCGACCCAACTGATCCGATAGCGTTTTACGACCCCGACCATGACGGCAGCCCGGACCCTGTGGATATTTCTTCCGGCAGCCGGGTGTATGCCATTGACTTTGACATCCATGGAGCGCTGCTGTACCTGCCGATCGTGCTAAAGTAAATCGAATTTCAGGTCCTGGACTTCAGGCGCGGCATCCACCGCGCCTGCGTGTGTTTAACCGCCTCAATCAGCCCGACAGCCGCGCGGCGTTCTATACCATTGATAAACCAGTGGGATTTTCTTTCCATCTACACTTCAACTATCCAATATAGAAAAGGATAGGATACCAATACCATGAAACAAACCATATTTACACTTTTCGCAGCGTTTTCGCTGCTTTTCAGCAGCGCTTGCGCGAGCACGGCAGTCGATACAACAGCCAGCGCGCAGCCCCAGGCGCAAGCGGCGGTGCTTCAGTCCACCTCCGCGGCATCTGCTGCCGCGGCACAAACAGGCAGTTCAACAACTGCAGATATCACGCCTCTGGAGATTGAAACCCACGAAGAGAGCAGTGATTACACCTGGTCGGAAACCGATGAGGTCCTGATTGACCTTAAGGGCTCCGAGATCAATGTGACCGGAGCTGGCGTCACGGTGAAAGGCACGACGGCGTCCATCACCGCGCCCGGCACTTACCGCCTGAGCGGCAGCCTGGACAACGGCCAGATTGTGGTGCAGACTGATATTGAGCAGCCCGTGCGCCTGATTTTGGACGGCGTCAGGATCAGCAATGCGAGCAGCGCCGCCATTGATATCAAACAGGCGGATAAGGTCATCATCATCCTTCCGGAAGGCAGCGTGAACACCATTAGCGATGGGAAAACCTATACTTACGCCTCCGCGAACGCGGACGAACCCAACGCCGCGCTGTTTTCCAAGGCGGACCTGACCATCTACGGCAGCGGGAAGCTCAGCGTCAGCGGCAATTACGCCGACGCGATTACTTCCAAGGACGGCTTACTCATCCGGGACGCGGTCATCGAGGTGAGCGCCGCAGATGACGGCATCCGCGGAAAGGATTACCTGGTCATGGATAACGCGGCCGTCAGCGTCGAGGCCGGCGGGGACGCGCTCAAATCCGATAATGACGACCCGGAAGCTTTGGGCGCGATCCTGCTAAGCAGCAGCGCCTTGGACATTAGCGCCGGCGGCGATGGAATCAGCGCGGAAGGAGTGGTGCTAATCAATTCAGGCAGCTTTACCATCCAAACCGGCGAGGGCAGCCGCGCCAACCTCAGCGCTGATGCCTCTGCCAAGGGCATCAAGGGAGTGGGCTCAGTGGTGATTAACGACGGCAGCTTCAGCCTGGATTGCGCCGATGACGCGCTGCACTCCAACGGCAGTATCGTCGTGAATGGCGGAAGCTTTACCATCGATACAGGGGATGACGCCCTTCATGCCGACGCAGCCCTGACCATCAACGGCGGAACGCTCGACATCCAGAGCAGCTATGAAGGCCTGGAAAGCGCCCTGATCACGGTCAACGGGGGTGAAACGCGCTTGACCGCCAGTGATGACGGCATCAACGCGGCCTCCGCGGCGGCTGGCAGCGCCCAGACGATGGGCGGCAGACAGGGCGGCATGGGAGGACAAGCTGGCAATGCCTGGTTCTATCTCACCGGCGGTTTCATCTATGTCAACGCGGGCGGGGACGGCGTGGACACCAACGGTTCCGCCAGCATCTCTGGCGGCACGCTGCTGGTGGACGGCCCAACCGATAACGGCAACGGCGCGCTGGATTACATGGGCAGCTTCAGCATCAGCGGCGGCGTGGTCGCGGCGGCCGGCAGCGCCGGCATGGCGCAAAGCGCCAGCCAGGACTCTACTCAGCCTTCCGTGCTCATTGCCTTCGAGAGCGCCCAGCCAGCCGGCACCTTGGTGAGCTTGCAGGACGCAAGCGGCGCCAATGTGCTCGCGTACGCGCCTTCCAAGACCTTTCAGACCCTGCTGTTCTCCAGCCCTGCTCTGCAAAGCGGCGGCGCTTATAACGTGCTCTTAGGCGGGTCATCCTCTGGCGCTCAGCAGGACGGCCTGTACCTGGGCGGCAGCGCCAGCGGTGCAAGCACCTACGCGGCGCTGACCCTCTCCGGGACTGTCAACACGCTTGGCACAGTTGGCGGCTTTGGGGCCCCCGGTGGGCCAGGCGGGAGACGACCCTGATCCCTGAAACGATTTGAGCCGAAACAGGCAGCCCGCGCGGGCTGCCTGTTTCTATCCGGGAGTATACGAAAAGTAAACCAAAGCGAAAAGCCCGGAAGTTATCATGGGAGCATGATGAACAAAGGAACGCGTATGAACACACAGGAAACCCTTCTTTTGCAGGACGCCGGCGTAGTGCCGGAGAGATGGATAAGAACCCCCAACCCGGCCCTATGGAGCCTGGGATTTGAGGCGGCTGCCTTTCGCGGCATCAGTCTGCCGGAAACAGAAAGCGTGGCATTGCTTGACCGCGTGGACACCAAATTTGTTTTCCCGCAAAACCGCCTGGAATACCTGCTGCCGCAGCTCAAGGATGATTACTGCATGCTGACCATCGACGGCTGTCGGCTGCAGCCTTATCAGAACCTGTATTTCGACACCCCCGGTTTTGCGCTTTTCCACCTGCAGGTGAACGGGCGCGCCAACCAATATAAAGTGCGCGTGCGCGTCTACGAAAGCACGCACGAGGCCTTTTTGGAGATTAAGCACAAAACCCCCAAAGGGCGCACGCTCAAGAGCCGGCTGGCAGTGGACGCGCAGCTGCCCTTTTTCGGCGCGAATGAGCGCATGTGGCTGGCGGAGAACCTGCCCGCAGAATTCACAGACCTGGAACCCGTCCTGGGAAACAACTTTACCCGCCTGGTGCTGGTGGATAACGACCAAACCGAACGGGTGACCCTGGATGTGCAGCTCAGTTTCAGCGCCGGCTGGAAGACCTGTTCGGCGGGGGCGGCGGTCATCGCCGAGGTGAAACAAAGCCAGGCCGGGCGCCCGTCCAGGTTCCTTGAAAGGATGCGCGCGCAGCGCCTGCACGAAACCGGCTTCAGCAAGTACTGCGTGGGGGTTTCCAGCCTGTACGGGCAGGTCAAATCCAACCTGATGAAGGAAAAACTGCGTCTGCTGGATAAACTTTCCGGAGAATAAGCCATGGAAAATCTTGCCAACTTCACGCTCGGATTTGTGCTCAACTTTGTGGTCGCCTTCGTCATCGTACGCTTCATATATTACCCGCGCACGAAGGACAAACGCTTTGTCTTCACCTTCCTGGCCTTCAACATGATTATCTACTTCGTGCTCAGCCTGATGGTGAGCATAGAATTAGGGATTGGCGTGGGCTTTGGACTTTTCGCGATATTTTCGGTGCTGCGCTACCGCACCGACCCGATGCCTATCCGCGAAATGACCTACCTGTTTATTATTCTGGCGCTGCCCGTGATGAATTCCACAGGAATGCTGGAAAGCTCCTGGCCCCAACTGCTGATTGCCAACAGCGCGGTGATTTTGGTGCTGTGGCTGCTGGAAAACGAATGGGGATTTCGGTATGAGGTCAGCAAGCACATTACCTATGAAAAAATCGAACTCGTGCCGCCTTCCCGCCGGGCAGAAATGATTGCTGACCTGGAAGCCCGCACCGGTCTGAGAGTGAAAAAATTGAGCGTGGGAAAGATTGATTTCCTGCGTGACACCGCTGAACTGCAGGTTACGTTTGATGAGACAGACCAGAACGGCTGGAATTCTGCTGCTGCTCTGGGCAGCAGGGACGGCAGCCTGGATGAATAACCCGCTTGCGAGATGCATTTTTCCGTAAACCTCCTCCTTTGAATCTGAGGCTGGACGCCGAACGTCCAGCCTCAAAAGATGAGGTCGGGGAAAAAGACAAAAGGACGCTATAATCTGCTTATGACCCGCAAAATCCTGGTGGTTGACGACACCCGCAACGTGCAGCTTATGCTGCAGGAATACCTGCAAAACCAAAACTTCTCTGTCACGCTGGCCTACGATGGACGGGAAGCGTTGGAAATGACGCGCGCGGAACGACCAGACCTGATTCTGCTGGATGTGATGATGCCCAACATGGACGGATTCCAGTTCCTGAGCCGTTTGCGGGCGGAATCCGAGGTGCCGGTCATCATGATTACCGCCAGGCAGCAGGAAGCGGACGTCATCCGCGGCTTTGAGCTCGGCGCGGATGACTACATCACCAAACCTTTCAAGCTGCGCGAGCTGCTGATGCGCATCCGGGCAGTCATGCGGCGCGCGGCGGCGGCCGAAAACGGGAACCCTCTTCTCAGCATCGGAGACCTGAGCCTAAACCGCGACCGGCATGAGCTGCGCAAGGGAGAGGAGAGCATTGAGCTCACCCCGCTGGAGTTCCTGGTGCTGGAGATGTTGATGGAAGCCAGCGGCAAAGTCGTCAAGCGGCAGGAACTGTGTCTGCGTCTGATTGACCACGGCTTTACCGGCTCTGAATCCACTCTGAAGATTCACATCCGCAACCTGCGCCAGAAGCTTCAGGATGACCTGGCGCAGCCGAAGTACATCGAAACGGTGTTTGGCATCGGCTACCGCTTTCTTGAGAACGACCTATGAAAAAATCCCTGAAGGGCAAACTCATTCTCTCTTACCTCGCGGTCGCGCTGGTTACCATCGCAATTGTGGTCATGGTCACTCAATTCACATCCAACCAATCGCTCCTGGACATGTTTACCGACCAGCAGGTGGCGCAGCTTTCCGAATCTGTGAGCGCTTATTACACCAGCAACGCCAGCCTGGACGGCTTCTTTGACTACTTTCTCAACACCCAGTTCAGCGCCCCTCCGCAGCAGAACCCCGACGATTTCAACCAGGCTCCCGGGCGCGGCATTCCGCGCGGCATCGCCGGCCTGGCGGATGCCAGCGGGCGTGCCATTTTGCCTTCCTTCGAGTACGCTATCGGCGAAACGATTTCCCCTGAGCGCTTGAAAGAGGGCGAAGCGGTGAAAGTGAACGGGGAAACCATCGCGTATATTTTGCGCGACCCTGTGTCGAGGTATGACCTGAAACCTGAAGAACAGCGCTACATCCAGCGCACCCGGCTGGCCATCGCGCTGGCCGCCCTGGTGGGTGTGGGTACCGCCGTGCTGCTGGGCGTGCTGCTGGCTGGCAGGATTAACAAACCCGTCCAACGGCTGACTGAAGCTTCGGCGCGCATGGCTCAGGGGGAGCTTGGGCAGCAGGTGCCTGTAACCTCGCAGGATGAGCTGGGGCAGCTGACGCGCAGCTTTAACCAGATGAGCGCGGACCTGGCGCGCGGAGATTCCGAGCGCAAACGCCTGACCGCCGATATCACCCACGACCTGAGCACCCCCCTGCAGATAATCTCGGGTTACATCGAGATGTTTGAAGGCGGCGAAGTAGCAATGACGCCCGAACGTCTGGGTATCATCAAAACCGAGATTGAACATTTACGCCGCCTGGTAGGAGACCTCACCACGCTCTCCCAAGCCGAAGCCGGCGGGCTGGACATTCAGAAGAGCGCGCTCGCGCCTCTGCAGCTGCTGGAAAACGTGTACGCAACCTACCAACCCATTGCCGCACGCCAGGGCGTGGAGCTTATCCTCGAAAAGCCCACTCAGGCGCTTTGCCCGGTGGAAGTAGATGAAGGGCGCATGCTGCAGGTGTTAAAAAACCTGGTGGAAAACGCCCTGCGCTATACCCCGGCGGGCGGGAACATTCGCCTGCGCGCCGAGCAGGACGACAACGTTCGCCTGATTGTCGCGGATAGCGGCGCCGGCATTGAAACGGAAGACTTGCCCTATATCTTTGAGCGTTTTTACCAGGCGGATAAAGCCCGTTCGGCAAACCGCGGCAAAATGGGACTTGGCCTGGCGATTTGCAAAGCGCTTACCGCCGCGCAGGGCTGCGGTATCGAGGCGCGCTCCGCCGGCAAAGACCAGGGCACCGCGATAATCGTCAGCATCGCTTGCGCATCCGCGCTGGAAAGCTGAGCCTCCGTCGGGCGTAAGTTCCGGTACAATAGCAGCATGCTGCTCATTCACAACACTTCCTTTGTATACCAACTGACCCCGTCCGCCCAACGCGGCAGCGCTCTCGGGGCGCTGAACCCTTTACCCAAAGGCGCCGTCCTGCTGGAAGGCGAGCGCATTCTGGCAGTCGGCGCGCCTGCCGACCTGCTGCTTCAGCATCCGGAAGCAGACTTGCTGGACGCCGGCGGGAACGCCGTTTTGCCCGGCTTTGTGGACCCACATACCCATCTGGTCTGGGCTGGGGACCGCGCCAACGAGTTTGAGATGCGCCTGCAGGGGAAAAGTTACATGGAAATTATGGCAGCCGGTGGGGGCATCGCGGCGACGCTGAAAGCCACCCGGGCTGCCAGCCTGGAACAGCTGCTGGAGGAAACCCGCCCGCGTGCGCAAAGCGCGTTCCGGCACGGCACCACGACTTTGGAAGCCAAGACAGGTTACGGGCTGGACCTGGAAACCGAATATAAGCAGATGGAAGTGCTGCTGCGGCTGGATGAAGAAGGTCCGCTGCAGATTATCCCCACTTATCTGGGCGCGCACGCATTGCCGCCGGAATTCCAAGGGGATACCGCCGGGTATGTGCGCTTTCTCACCCGGCAAGCCCTGCCGGAACTGAAAAGCTGGTGGCAAAGCCGGGCGCCCGGGCGCAGCCTGCCTTTTGTGGACGTCTTTTGCGAGGAGGGCGTCTTCGACCTGGAGCAAACTCGCGGGATATTGGACGCGGCGGCTGAGCTCGGTTTCCCGCTCAAGCTGCACGCCGACGAGTTCGCGAACCTCGGCGGCGCCAGCCTGGCAGTGGAATTAGGTGCGGTCTCGGCGGACCACCTGGTCAAGACTTCCGCGGAGGATATCCGGAAATTAGCCAAAAGTAATACCGTGGCAGTGTCGCTGCCCGGCACGCCCTTTGGCTTAGCCCAGAGCGAATATACGCCGGCGAGGGAGATCGTTGCTGCGGGCGGGCTGCTGGCGCTGGCCACGGACCTGAACCCGGGCACGAGTTGGAATGAATCCATGCAGTTCATTCAGGCGCTGGCTTGCCGCTACCTCAAGCTCACGCCAGCCGAAGCCTTAGCTGCCAGCACGATTAACGCGGCTGCAGCGCTTGGCCTGGCTGATCTGCTGGGCTCGCTCAGCCCGGGCAAGCAAGCCGACCTGATAATCCTCAAAGTTCCGGATGCCCGCATGCTCAGCTACCGTTACGGCACGAATCTTGTATCCACTGTCATCAAGAAAGGCGCGGTTTACCCGGCAGACTGAAGTATGCAGTCATTTTTCGATTTGGAATTTATCAGGCAGTTCAATAACCTGCTCATCCTCGCGCTGGGCGCTCTGGCGCTTATTTTTATATTGCGCGGAGTCTTTAAGGTCGCCTGGAAAGTCATCAAGGTTATTTTCGTCATCCTGGGCTTGCTGCTGCTGTTTGGCTGGCTTTTTGGTTATATTCACATCAGCCTCGGCTGAGGTGGATGCTCTGAAAAACGACGAAAAAGGCGCGGCATTTGCCGCGCCTTTTTTGGAATTTCCTTTATCGGGGAAGCTGCGCTTTACTTTACCGGAACTTTGAATTCAAAGTGATACGTAGTCAGCAGGGGATTGCGTTGGGCTTTGACGTTGGATTCATCATAAGCCGGCGCACAAGGGCCAATAGTCCAATCCATCGTGAGAGTGAGCTCGGAGGTGATGCTGCCCTTCAGGCTGTAGGTGTAGACAACTTGAGTGGGATTGCCGGCTTTCACCTCGTACGCTTGGAACATTACGGAAACGGGTTCTTTTGCCACAATATAGGGGTTGCAGACCAGTTTTTCAAAACCGGTCGCACGGAAATTGGAAACCTTTTCTTCATAATCAACCCCGCTCATCGTCAGGGTGAGCGTGAGCGCATCCTGGCTGGCCTGAGCAGAGCGAATGCCCAGCTGGATTTTCTCACCAGCAGGCGTAAAGTTTTGCACGCTTACGCTCGCAGGATAGCTTTCAGGCGTGGGAGATTGAGCGGCAACATCCTGCGAGCGGGTGAATGCAAACACCCCGCCAGCAAGCAGCACAAGGCTGGCCGCAAGGATTAACCAATGTTTTGCTTTCATTTTTTCCTTTCAATTCTAACCACTTACAACTTAGCCAAGGGCGAAAACCCCTGGTACTGCCAGCTAAGAACATAAGCCCTTTCCGCTGGCCTGTCAAGACGAACCGAGCTGGCGTAAAACCGCCGGAAACTCCTTTTTCGACCGGCAAGCTTTATAATTGCGTCATGACCATTACCATCGCTCAAGCCCGTTCCTGGTACGCTTCCGCTGACCCTGTGCACGATTTTGAGCATGTCTTACGCGTTTATCGGATGGCCGAGAAAATTGCTCTGGCCGAGGGCGCAGACCTGGAAATCGTGCAGGCTGCCGCCCTGCTGCACGATTCGGTCGGCTCCGCTCCCGGCGGGGACGGGCAGGAACGCCTGGGGCACCACCTGACCTCCGCGCAGTTTGCCGGGGAAGTGCTCGCGGCCGAAGGCTGGCAGCCGGAACGCATTGCGGCCGTGCAGCACTGCATCCGGGCGCACCGCTTCCGCCACCAGGGCGAACGCCCGCAGACCCTGGAAGCCAAATGCCTGTACGACGCGGACAAGCTGGATGTTTTGGGCGCGATTGGCGCGGCGCGCACCATCGCATTCGCCGCGCTGTCGGGGCAGCCTTCGTACCAGGAACCCTCGGAACGCTTTTTGCGCGAGGGCACAACAGAGCCCGACGAACCGCACAGTTCCTACCACGAGTACCTGTTCAAGCTGCGCAAAGTAAAAGACCAGCTCTTCACCCCGACCGGCAAGGCTATCGCCGGGCACCGCCATAAATTTCTGGAGGAATTTTACGCGGAGCTGCAGGCGGAATGCCGGGGGGAGCGTTAGCGAAAGGGGCAGGCGATGATTGGCGCAGTTGCTGGCGATATTATCGGTTCCGTTTATGAATTTCACAACCACCGTTCGTTGGATTTTCCACTTTTTACCAGCAGTTCCACGTTCACAGACGACAGCGTGCTGACCTTTGCCACCGCCGCCGTGCTGCTGGGCAAAGGGGATTACGCCGCCGCGTACCAGGACTTCGCGCGCAGATATCCGAACCGCGGCTACGGCGGGAATTTTTACCGTTGGATTAACACGAATGACCCCCAGCCTTACAACAGCTTCGGCAACGGCTCCGCCATGCGCGTCAGCCCGGTGGGTTTTGCTTTTGACAGCCTGGAAGAGACCCTGGCGGAAGCTCAGCGCAGCGCGGAGGTGACCCACAATCATCCGGAAGGCATCAAAGGCGCGCAGGCCACCGCCCAGGTGATTTTTATGTCCCGCAAGGGCGCGTCCAAAGCCGAAATCAAACAGGAAATCAGCGCACGTTACGGATATGACCTTTCGCGCCCGCTGGACCTCATCCGCAAGGTGAACCGCTTCGATGAGACCTGCCCGGGCTCGCTCCCCGAAGCCATCAGCGTGTTCCTGGAAGGCGAGGACTATGAGCACACGATCCGATTGGCGGTCTCCATCGGCGGGGATACCGACACGATTGCCTGCATCGCCGGCGGCATGGCGCAAGCCTTTACCGGCAGCATCCCGGCCGGGATTGTACGCGGTGCACGCGCGCGCCTCAAACCTGAGCTGCTCGACATCCTTGAGCGCTTCCAGGCCCGATTTCCGGCCGCGGCACCGCTGTTGACCTAAAAAACACTCATCTGCGGTAAAATCAAAGCATTCGCTTCCTGGTCTTTCAGGTCAGGGCCGGGAGCAATTTCCTGCTCATAAAGGTTCAATAACAGGTGCTGTAATGACGCTGCCCATGATTCTGCTGCTTGCGATTATCTTCATCGCGATTGTTCTGTTCGCGTTGGACGCGCTTCCCGCGGATGTGATTGGCATCGGCATTATGACTTCGCTGGTCATCACCGGCATCCTTACGCCCGAGGAAGGCATTCTTGGTTTTGGCTCCGAAACCGCCATCAAAACGCTCGGTTTGCTGCTGCTCACCACCGCGCTCATCAAGACCGGCTTCGTGCAGATGGTCACCCGCCGGATTGTGCAGGGGGTGGGTGATAATAAGAATCGGCTGTTCTGGATTGTCTCGCTGGGCACCGCTGCCATGGGTTCCTTCACCAGCAACACCGCCTCCACTGCCTTCTTCCTGCCAGTAACCCTCAGCGTTTCCAAGAAACTTAAGCAGCACCCCTCCAAAATGCTGATGTCCATGGCGTTTGCCGCCATTCTCTCCAGCTCGATGACCGCGATTGCCACTTCTACCAACCTGGTGGTCAGCGGTTTGCTTACCTCTTATGGGCTGGAACCCATGGGCATCTTTGAACTGACCCCGGTAGGCATCCCGATTCTGATTGTCGGCTTGCTGTATATGTTCTTTATCGGCAGAAAAATGATTCCGGAGCGTGAGCTGGAAGACAATAACAAATATCTTCCGCGAGATACGCGCTACTACGCCGAGGTGGAAATCCCAAAAAAATCTCCCTGGGTAGAAAAAGAAATCAGGCAGCTCGGGCTGCGGGATGAATATGACATCTCCATCATCAGCATCGAACGACCTGGGGAGGGGGAAGTCAAGCCCTCCCCTAAAACCAGGCTGCGCGCCGGCGACCTGCTGGTGCTGGATGGAGGACGCGAAGGCATCTTTGCCCTGAATGACCACAAGGTCGTCCGCTTTACCAGCACTCCCGAGGACGAGCTGCCGGAATCAATCAAGAAAAAATACGGCATGGCGGAAGTGGTGTTGCTGCCAACCTCCAGCCTGGTCGGGCAGACCTTGCGGGGCTTGAGTTTTCGCAAACGTTTCGGCATTCAGGTGCTCGGGATCCAACGCCGGGGCAAGGTCTTGCGCGAACGGCTGCTGAACGAACGCCTGCAGGTTGGCGACCAAATGCTCATCCACGGCGATCCGGAAACCATTGCCAGCCTTGAGAACGGCGATAACTTCCGAATCATCAGCGATACCATCGAAGAGCCCAAAAACACCAAAAAAGCGCCCTACGCGTTGATCATTTTCGTGCTCAGTGTCGGTCTGGCCGCTGCCAACATCCTCCCCCTGGCGATATCCACCATGATTGGCGCGCTGCTGATTTTCGTTACGCGCTGCATTACGCCTGCCGAGGCGTATAAGAGTATGAACTGGAGCGCGCTCATCCTGATTGGGTGCATGCTGGCGCTGGGAAAAGCGATGGACACATCCGGGCTGGCAAACTACCTTGCCGGGCAACTGGTTACCTGGATTGGCACCGGGCATGCCTACCTGCTGCTGGCTGGTTTCTTCCTGCTTGCTATGATTTTGACTCAACCCATGTCCAACCAGGCAGCAGCGGTGGTAGTTTTACCAATTGCGATTGAAACCGCGCTGCAGTTGGGGTTGAACCCGCGCACCTTCGCGATGATGATTGCGGTCGGGGCGGCTACCTCGTACATCACCCCGCTGGAGCCGGCTTGCATGATGGTTTACGGTCCGGGCAACTACCGCTTTATGGATTTCGTTAAAGTCGGTTCGCTGCTTACCATCCTGATTTTTGGGATTTCCATGCTGATGGTGCCCGTACTCTGGCCTTTCTAACGTTTGGAAACAACAATCCAAGAGGCGCCGGACAAAGATTAGCCGGCGTTTGCGTTCTTCCGGTGTATGGGCGAAAGCTTAATCCCCGGCAAGCACTTCCACGCTGACGCCAAAACTTTGCGCGCTCATCTCCGGGCTGCCATCCACCGAGCCGGCAAAAATCAGGGTGAGCGTGCTGCTGCCGGCTTTCAGCGCCTTGAAGCGCAGGGTGGTGGTACCCCCGGCCGCGTTCGCGCTGTCATCCGCCACATACACCGCCTCACCGTCCTGCTTCAGGATTTTGCTGTCCAGGTCTTGCACACGCCAGCTGAAGCCTTCTTTGGGGATGGTGGGCAGGCGCACTTCCAGAGTATCCCCGACCCGCATACTTGTGGTTGTCGGTTTGATGGCGGGCTCCACTACAACCAGCTTGCCTTCTGGCGTTGGTTGGGCGCTTTTGCAGGCGGCCAGAGGCAGGATGAGGAGCAGTAGAGCGCTGAGCGCAAGGAAAATGTGTTTCATAGAGAACCTTTCTTGAAAGCTGTGAGCGGTCATTTCCGCTGCACCTGATTTGCAGATATCCCTATTATATACTCCTGCTGGTGGTATAATGTGAAAATCAGTACAATCCAGACCTTTTACCATCAACATATCAACGTCTTTGTTACGCCAGGTTTCTTTTTTCATGATTCAGGAGGATTATGCAACACAAACACGCACGAAAAGCTCTTCTCTCAACGCTATTAACCTTACTTTTATGCACCGCACTGGTTGGAAGCGCAGCCGCCGCCGCCCTGGCGCAGGACGAAACGCCCGAAAGCGGCAGCCCCCAAATCAACGTCATTTCCCCTTATTATTCTGAGGAGCAGATTACTACTCCGGCCGGCGCCCAACTCACCCGTAGCATCATCAACGGTCCATCCAAGCCTCTGCCCGAATATCAGGCGGAGCGCGAAGCCTCGATGACCGCGATTGAACCCGAGGGCACCCTCGGGAATATGCCGTCGTACAATTGGGTGTTCGGCTGTTCCGCGGTTTCCGGCGCGATGATTGCCGGGTATTACGACCGCACCACCTATCCCAATATGTACGCCGGACCTGCCAACGGCGGCGTGATGCCTCTGACGGATACGTCCTGGCCGACCTGGTCCGATGGGTATGAGACATATCCTAACAACCCCCTGATAGCTTCCCATAACGGGGTAGATGGCAGAATAATCAAAGGTTCTATCGACGACTATTGGATCGAATATGGCAGCAGCGCCAACGATCCCTACATCACCGGCGGCTGGACGCAGCATACCTGGGGCACCGCCATCGGCGATTACATGAAAACCAGTCAGTCGGCCTACGGCAACTCGGATGGCTCCACAACTTTCTACAACTGGACGAGCTCACCGAATAAGCTGACCTGCGCGGATATGGTCTCCAATAGTATCGCCGATCGGGACGGCACCTACGGACGCAAATTATTCTACGAAGCGCGCGGCTACACAGTGACCGACTGCTTTAACCAGAAGACGGACAACAATTCCGGCGGATTCACACTGGCAAATTTCCAGGCAGAAATTAACGCCGGGCACCCCGTATTGCTGAACCTGGCCGGGCATTCTATTGTGGGCTACGGCTATAACGGCTCCACGATCTATATCCGCGATACCTGGGATAACGACCCCGGTCACACCTATACGATGACCTGGGGCGGCAGCTACAGCGGGATGACTTTACAATCGGTCAGCGTGGTGCACCTGGCAATGACTGTAACGCACGCGCAGTATCTGCCGGTCTTGTGGAACAACAATGCGGTGGTTCCCAACCCCTTCCAGAACCCGGGTTTTGAGTCGGGGCATGTTGCCTGGACGGAATATTCTTCCGGCGGCTGGGACCTGATTTACCAGGCCGCGGAAACGCCGGTCTCTGCGCACGGGGGGTCCTGGTTGGTTTGGTTGGGCGGGGCTGATGACGAAACCGGGCAACTTTCACAGACGGTTTCCATCTCTGCCTCCGCTCCCTACCTGCACTATTGGTATTATGTCGCGTCGGAAGATGCGTGCGGATACGACTTCTTCCGGGTGAAGGTTAATGGCAGCCAGGTATACATTGGCAATCTGTGCCAGTCCGCGAGTACCGGAGGCTGGGTTCAGGGCGTGTTGAACCTGGCGGGTTATGTGGGTGCGGGTAAAACAGTTATGTTCGAGGTCACGACGGACGGCAGCCTGAACAGCAACCTGTTTTTGGATGATGTTTCCATGTCCAATTCGTCCGCGATGGAAGAACCTGAGCCTGTGCCGGCGGAATACTACCCGGGCTCGGCGCTGATGCCCAAGTAGCGTTTTTTGATATGTGATGGATAGACCCTCCGGGCAGCCGGGGGGTCTTTTTTGTTGGGGGGATGTCGGAAAAGGCCAACGGGCGCGCGGCGGAGGGTATAATCAGATTGTCACCCAGGGGAAATGCTTGGCTTCCCGCGCCAGCTTAGCCTGATAAGGACCTGCCCATGCCCGCACCTGATTAAGAAAGGTGCTAATTGTCATATGTAACGAATAAGTTGGCGTTGATCTGTGGTAACGTGCGGAAGTGATCGCTCGGATGAAATTTCCCAGAATCGATTGATCTAGATTGACCAAAGACCGTTTTTATCCAGTTTCCTTCCTTGTGGATATTCCTTTGCGAAGTCGTAAAAAGAAATATTTTTAACCAATCTTAATTTATTGTCCAGTTCAATAACCCTGTATTTTCATCACAATAATCTTCCACTCTATATTTAATCTCTTTATCCTCATATTGCCCAAAATATGCAAGTCCCCCATTAGAGCAAAGCAATACAATATTTGAGTTATGATAAACTTGGAAGTAACCTGATCGAAAGTCTTGGTCATAACTATCGATCTTCCCTATGTATTTTTCAGAGACATATCCTTTGTCGACATATACATCGCATGTAAGGTCAGACTTATTATTTATTTCAAATAAATAATAGTAATTTTCACCGATGACATTATTGATCTGAAATATTTGGTCACCTGAAATGGGGGAAGTGAAACGACCAGACAAATCTAGACCAGACGAGTAAGGCGTAATACTCTCAAATGATAATTCTTTTGATTCAAACGGACCTGTAATTTTTTTTGTGGAACTTGCCTCAAGAGTTCCTACATGATCTTCACCAACAAAAACATTGACGGGGACAAGAAGGTAGTTCCACACTTCGATTGTGCACATTGAATTGGAGACATCGATTGTCGCTTTCAGATTTCTTGCACGATCAATCAATGACCTTCCTTGAAAAAGCGAACCTTCACCAATGATGAAAGCAATAATTAACCCACCTATTATTGTTAAGATTAAATTCTTGACCCAAGATTTACTGTCCATCCCTGTTCCTTTCTCAGAATGTTGAGGAACTCAGAAATAAAGTATAAAAATTATACACTCAAAAATGTAGCCCACTTTCCAAAAAGTGGAAAATAGTATTCTTCTTATAAACTATGAACTCAACAATCACAACGCGTCTGGGACCTTTACATAAACGGAGATCAGTTAAGAAACCATATTGACTGGTCGGATGTTTTTCACACAACTAAGCAATGAAATGTGAATGTATCCTCAATGTCTACACATTAATGAATATGCCTTAAATGTTTGATCTACAATATAAAAATCAGGAGTGTTGACATTATTCGTCTCAACTGAAAAACAGCTAGCGTTAAAAACAGTTTGGTTATTACAAACATTACTTACCAAGTAGTAATGGATTTTCATACCAACAACCAAGTTTACTGAGAAGGAAATGTAAGTTATCGATGGTTGTTCCACTACACTTTTCTTCAGAGTTTCCACTCTCCACCGACAAGCAAATTAATACCCCCCTTACTGCGTCGCGCAGGAGATGCATGGGTCAAACGCCCGCACCACCCGCCCGACCGCCTTCTCCAGCTCCAGGTTAATCGTGCCCGGATGAATATAACGGTTGCCCGCCACCATCAGCGCGCGTTCAATCGCCTTCATGTTATGCACTGTGGGGATGATGAACTGCGCGTCCGCAATCAAGCCGTTTTCCACCACGTAGCGGTGTATCAGCGGACCGCGCGGGGCCTCTACCAGGCCGTAGCCAAGCCCGTCTTTGGGGCTGTAACCCACTTCCGTCTCGCCGTGTTCCAGGTCGTCCGCCAGCAGCTCCATCGCACGCTCCATGGCATACACCAGCTCAATCCCGCGGCACAGGTCAAAGAGTAAAATCGCGTGGGCGGGGCTGCCAAAACTGGCCCTGAAGCGTTCCAGGTAGCTGTCTGCCAGCGGTGTCTGGAAAGCTGTGGTGATGTTGATGCGCGCCAGGCTGTTGGCGCGCAGGATGTGCCCCTGGTAACTGGTCTGCCCGGCGTAAGAATACTCGGTCTGAGTGAATTCGATGCGTTTCTCAAATTCCTCGGGGGTAAAGTGTTCCTTTTCCTCGCCGTCCGGGCTGAGCACGCGCAGATGTCCGCTGTTCAATTTTGGTTTTAAGGACATGGTGGAGGATATGTAATACGTCGGCTCGTCATCCCCCCAGGTGCCGATGCGTTCTTTCATCACCAAGGACATATCCCAGTAGGCGTTAAACAGCTCGCAAGCCACAGGCAGCAGTTTCCGCAGCTCTTCCAGCATTGCGTCCGCGGCCTGCCGGCTGATGCCGCCGGTAACGCCGCCGATATGCGCCTTGACCGGGTGGATGAACTGCCCGCCCGCCAGCGTAATCAGGTCGGTGCCGAGCTTGCGCACCTTCAGCGCCTGCTGCGCGATGGAAAACTGCGCCCGGCGGGCTGCTTCGCTTTCGTCCATGTCGAACAAGCTTTCCACATTCACGCGGTCCGGCATAGTGAAGATGAAAAGCGAGGTGGCCTGGTTCTGGATCAGCTGACCAAGCAGCAGGATCTCGCGAATCTCGCAAGCCAGCGGCGGAGGAGTGACCTCGAAAACTTTCTCGATAGCTTTCACGGAGGCGACGTGGTGCGCGGTGGAACACACGCCGCAAATGCGCGGGACAATCACCGGCATTTGTTCGGCTGGCGTGCCGACCACAAAGTTGCGGAAGCCGCGCAGTTCCACTGCCTGGAATTGCGCGCTGTGCAGCGTGCCGCCTTCTTCCTCCATCACCACGCGGGCGTGCCCTTCAATCCGGCTGAGGGGAAATGTGAGCGTGGTCATCAGAGCACCTTATCCTTGCTGCGGATGCGGCGGTTGCCGCCCGCGTAGTCGGAGAACTGGAACAGGAACATGGAAAGCTGGGGCGAGCGCAGCGCTTCGTTCAATTCCTCAGATGGAATGTTGGTCATGCGCTCAAACACGCGCTGGATGTTCTCCATCCAGACGCCGGATTCTTTCTCGATGAAAGCGTTGGACGGCCCGCGGCATCCCACGCAGGGGTGCCCGGCGCGCGTGCAGGGCGCCCGGCAGCCGCCGCGCGTGGAGGTGCCCACGCATAGAAAGCCCTGGTTCACCAGACAGATGGCGGGGTCCTGGTCCCCTTTCTGGAAGCCGGTGATATGGTCCGGTTTCATATCGTTCAATTTTCGCCGCCCGCACTCCGCGCAGACGATAGAGGCGGCCTTAAAGCCCTGCGGGTCCAGCAGCGCACCCATAAAGAGCTCCGGCGTGGGCGGGCAGCCCGGCAGATAGAGGTCAACATCCACATAAGCATCCACCGGGTGCGTTTTGCTGAGCAGCTGCGGCAAATGCGCGCGCTTGGCCTGTGAGAGGAAAACTTCACGCACCTCGTCGCGGTCGCCCAGGTTGGTTACTCCGCCTGAGATGGCGCAGGTGCCCACAGCAATAACGCGGTCCACCTGTTTCACCGCGCGCTGGAGTTTGTAGGCGTCCTCGTCATTGCGCACCCCACCGGAAATCAGCAGTACTTCGATGTCGTCCGGGATGCGGTGCGTGGAGACCACCAGCGGCATATACACCAATTCATAACGGTCGTACCATTCCGAAGCATTCAGGAGCGAAACCTCGCAACCCGCGCAGCCCGAAAGCTGCAGCACCGCGAACTTGGGGAGTTTTGACAGGGCGCCTTCCATAAGCATCTCCTTTTCCACAGAAATGAGGAGTTTATCCACAAAAACCAGGGATTTATCGACAACTTATCCACAATAGATTTTACCCTCATCGAGGGGATTTAGGGGCAGCAAATGCGGGGGAAAGCCGCAGAGCGCAAGCTCGGAATGTGCCCGGAGCCCGCGGGTTTGATGCTACAATACCATCACGATATTGCGCACAAGGTGGAACTGATGCAGCCCGAACTAGATTTCATTACCGATATTGCCCTGGAAGCTGGAGCGATGCTGGCACGCATGCAGGACGGCGACCTGGATATCCAGTTGAAGGGGCGCGCTGACCTGGTAACCCGCGCTGATAAGTGCGTGGAGGCGTTCCTGATTGACCAGGTGCGCAGCCGCTTCCCCACCCACGCGATTATCTCCGAGGAAAGCGGCAGCCACCCGGGCGATCCGGAACATCAATGGTTTATCGACCCGCTGGACGGCACGTTGAATTACACGCACGGGCTGCGTTATTACTGCACGACCATCGCGTACGCGTGCGCCGGGCAGCTGCAGTCGGGTGTTATCTATTCCCCTCGCGAGGAGGAGTGCTTTACCGCCGGGCTGGGCAAAGGGGCCTTCCTGAATGGCAAAAGCATCGCGGTTTCCTGCGCCAACAGACTGGAGGATGCTCTGCTGGCTACTGGATTCCGGGCGACGCTGATTGACACCCCGCGCTCGAACTACGACAACTTTCTGCGCCTCTCGCGGATCGCGCAGGGCGTGCGGCGGCTCGGGTCCGCGGCGATGGACCTGGCTTATGTAGCCTGCGGCCGGCTGGAGGGCTTTTGGGATATCCAGCTGAGCCCGTGGGACGTGGCGGCTGGCGTCCTGATCGTGCGCGAAGCCGGCGGCATTGCCGAAACGCTCTATGATGAGGGCAGCCTGCTTACCAATCCGGTGGATATTCTGGCTGCCAACGCGCAGGTCTTCGCGCCGCTAAAATCCATATTGAACGCGGAACGCGAGCGCTAAGCGCGGTATTCCGCCGTCTTTATGCCCCGATAAGCCTTATTCACCTGCCGGGCGGCTGTTCAAAGCGTATACAGTCCCGTTGTCGCTGGTGAAGTACACCATTTCTTCAGCGGGCAGCCCGGAGGACGCGATTCGGTCTCCGGTCTCATAAATCCACATCTCCTGCCCGGAGGGGATATCGATGGCATAGAAAGTACCCGTGCTGCTACCAAAGTAAACCATATGCCCGGATATCGAAGGCGCCGAGGAGAACGCGCTGCCAATATTGAATGACCACTTTGGCTCTCCGGTGAGTAAGGAGACGGCCAGCACATGCCCATCATCGAGGCCAAAAATCGCCGTCCCGTCAACAATCGCTGGCGCGCTCGACACAATATCCGTCTCAAAGTTAAACACAGGTTCACCGTCGCTCAGCCGCAGCCCTGTGAAGGTGCCGAACCCGCCAACATAAACCACACCCTCCGCAATCGCAGGGCTTGTAATCTTGTCCCAGGTGGTGTACTCCCACAGCTTCTGCCCGGAGCTCTTATCCACGGCGTAGAGGTACAGCTCCGCGCTGGCCCCGCCGCTTTGCGCGCTGGAAAACACCAATGTGCTGCCGCTCAGCGCGGGCGTGTTGCGCACCCCTTTGCTGATTCCCGAAGCGGGGTCTGTGGTTCCAGCCACCTCAAACTTCCACAGCAGCTGCCCGCTTTGCGGGTTCAGCGCGTAGAAAAATCCGTCCATACTGCCGAAGTACACACCGCTCTCCTCAACCGCGGGGGAGGAATAAATCGACCCGCCGGTCTGGTAGGTCCAGCGCTGCTCGCCGGTCTGGCTTTCCAGAGCGTAGAGGATGCCGTTAGCATCGCCGACAAACAGCATGCCAGACCAATAAGCCGGCGCTGAGTTTACCGCGCCCGCAGTCTTAGAGTGCCATAGGAGGCTGCCGGTTTGGCTGTCCAGCGCGGATAATCCATCCGGGCCGCCAACGAGCAGCTGACCGCCTGCCAGCACCGGCGATGCGCCCGGAGCTGCGCCTTGTGCCTGCCACAGCAAGCCGGCGTTTTCCACGGGCGCCTGGGCTGTAAAGAAACCGCTGCGCTCCAGGTTTCCCCGGTACATTGCATAGGTTCCGGATTGATCTGGTATCGGTGTTGGGCTTGAGCTGAGCGCTGCCGGGTTTTCCGTTGGGATGGCGGCTTCAGGTGCGGCAGTTTCAGGCGAAGCGCTGCACCCCTGGGCGCAAAAAAGCAGGATGAGAACAACGAAAATGGGCAGGACTTTGTATTTCGACATCTGAACACCTCCGCAGATGCGTACTCAATTTTGAAATCACCAGGTTGACAGTAGTATACGATGAATTATCGCGGGTATAAAAGCGAATTCACGCGTAATGCGAACGCATCGTTGGGAATCAGCATGGAAGACGGCGCGTTGAGCTGCGGTTTTTTCGCTCAGGCGGTAAGTTCCGCGATGAGCAGCTCGAACGCGACCTCGCCGGGCATGCCGCTGCTTTTCATGTCTT
>Ga0116171_10001912_pt1 | contig 20262 bp, 22 predicted proteins | sample AD_JPNHW2_MetaG_FD_89798 | JGI IMG/M metagenome (GOLD analysis project Ga0116171, IMG submission 89798) | Active sludge microbial communities of municipal wastewater-treating anaerobic digesters from Japan - AD_JPNHW2_MetaG | ecosystem: Engineered > Bioreactor > Anaerobic > Digestate | place... | reverse complement strand
GCCGTCGGTCCTGGTTATGGCGGCAAAGTCAATAGCTATCAGGCTTTCCGGCACAGATATGACCTCGGCATAGAAGGCAGGCCACTTGGCAGCGCATTCGCCGTAACAGGCGCTCTCTTCGCTCATCCCGGCATCGTCCGAGAAGTAGTACAGGGCATAGCCGCTCTCATTGGTGAGAAAAGCGCCCAGGAACTTATCCGCCGAGACGTTTATCGAATAGTCATCCTCGGCCAGCGCCGGGAGATAGAAAATTGACAGGGCCAGGAATATGAGCACAATCCTGCGATTTATCGACATTAATATCACCGGCTAAACCTTGATTTGCCGGGATAATAAGATTTGGGTTCTTCTCGTCTCTGTGCCTCTGCGTCTCTGTGGTTTTGCTGGGTATCAGTGGGCTTAACTGTTGGCGCTAACTAAACCACAGAGGCGCAGAGACACAGAGGCTAAGAACCATTTTCCACCTACTCTACTTCCTGGCCGCCATCTCCAGCAGCTTCACCGCCTGGGCTCCGGCCTCCAGTATCTCCAGATTCTTGGGTATCAGCTTGGGCTTCTTGGCGAATGTCACCCGGAAGGCGTCCCCGTAAGCCTCGCGGGGTAGGCCCAGCTTTCCGGCCTGCATGACAGCCCCGAACATGGCGGTATTGGCCGCCTGGACAGCTCCCTTTTCGGTGGCGATCTCCGTGGCAGGCACGGATATGGCCTTTACGCCTTCGGCAGCCTGGAACTGGCCGCAGAGGGAGTCGTAGAGAATCACTCCCCCCTTCTTGACCGATGGGGCGAACTTCTCCAGGGAAGGCCGGTTGAAGGCCACCAGCACATCAGGATGATCCACCACCGGCGAGCCGATGGGCTGGCCGGAGACTATCACCGAGCAGTTGGACGTGCCGCCCCTCTGCTCCGGCCCGTAATCGGGATAGTAGGAGACGAATCGACCGCAGCCGAAGGCCGCCTGCGCCAGGGCCAGTCCCATGCTCAGGACCCCCTGCCCGCCGAATCCGGCGATCTTGATTCCCCTGGGGGTGAACTCCGGGTCTTTGATGAACTCGACGCACACCCCGCTCTGGCAGCCGAAGATCTTATCGAGGGACTGCACCGAAAAGTCGCTGTTCGGCCGGACGACCGGCTCAGCCTGCTCCGACCTGTCCCTGAACCTCTTTAGCGGAAACTCCTTTTCCATCTGCTCGTTGATGAATGCCGCTATCCCCTTCACATCCATCCTCAGGATGGTGGGGCAGGGGGAGAGCAGCTCCACAAAGGCGTAGCCCTTCCTGTCCCTCTGAATCTCCAGGGCGCGCCGCACAGCCCGCCGAGCCTTTCTGATGTGCTCGATGTCTGAGAGGGACGCCCTCTCTATGAACACCGGAGCCTTCAGAGTATCCAGCATCTCGCAGATGTGAATGGGATAGCCCTGCTCTTTGGGGTCCCGCCCGGCAGGCGTGGTAGCCGTGACCTCGCCGATGAGGGTTGTCGGAGCCATCTGGCCGCCGGTCATGCCGTAGACGCTGTTGTTGACGAAGAACACCGCCAGCTTTTCGCCCCGGTTGGCAGCCTGAACCGTCTCGTTGAGGCCGATGGAGGCCAGGTCGCCGTCTCCCTGATAGGATATGACTATGGAGTTATCCTCCGCCCGGGATATGCCTGTGGCTATGGCCGGTGCCCGGCCGTGGGCCGCCTGCACATGGCCGCAGTCCAGATAGTAGTAGGCGAATACAGCGCAGCCCACCGGGCTTATGACCACGCACCGGTCCTGTATCCCCAGATCGGCCATGGCCTCGCCTATGAGCTTGTGCAGTATGCCGTGCCCGCAGCCTGGACAGTAGTGGGTGGCCGTGGGAGCAGCCCCTCCCTTTCTGGGAAACGTGGCGTACATTCCCGGATGCCCGCCCAATACCTTTTCCTTTGCCGCCATTCTAGGCCACCTCCTTAATCTTTTCCAGAATGCTTTCCAGTTGAATCAAATTTCCTCCAAAGCGGGATATCAGCTCCACATGGCAGCCTCCGCTGTAAAGGATTATGTCGTCTCTCATCTGCCCGGCGCTCATCTCCACCGATATGAACTTGCAGCCCCGGCCGGATAGTAGCCGCAGCCCCTCCTCCGGGAAGGGATAGAGGCTTATTGGCCGGAAGAGGCCGGCCTTGATGCCCTCCTTTCGGGCAGCGTCCACGGCAGAGCGGGCGATCCTGCTGCTGATGCCGTAGGAGACCAGGACGACCTCGGCGTCATCCAGCCGGTATCCATCCCACCTCTGTTCGCTCTCGACTATCCGCTGATACTTGTCCTGCAATTTGTAGTTGTGCTTTTCCATCTCATCGAAGTTGAGCTGGATGGATGTCACCAGGTTTCCCCGGGTCTCCGCCCGGCCAGCCACCGCCCAGGTGGTGTCGATCTCGGGGGAGATGGACTTCTCCGGGAAATGCAGCGGCTCAACCATATGCCCTAAAACTCCGTCCGCCAATATCACCACAGGATTTCGGTACTTGAAGGCCAGTTCAAAGCCTTGGGCGGTGAAGTCGCACATCTCCTGCACACTGGCCGGGGCGAGGACGATGTTATGATAGCAGCCGTGGCCGCCGCCCTTGCAGGCCTGATTGTAGTCGGACTGCTCCGGGCCGATGTTTCCCAGCCCCGGCCCAGCCCGGCAGATGTCGACGATGACGCAGGGCAATTCCGCCCCGGCGATGTAGGTGATGCCCTCCTGCTTGAGGCTCATCCCCGGCCCGGAGGATGCCGCCAGGACGCGATGGCCGGCGGTCGCCGCTCCATAGACCATATTGATGGCCGCCTCTTCCGATTCGGCCTGCACGAACTTCCTGTCCACCATGGGGAAGAAGCGGGATGCTTCATGTAAAATCTCGCTGGCAGGGGTTATGGGATAGCCGAAGAAGCAGTCGCAGCCCGCATAGAGGGCTCCGACAATAACCGCCGTATTTCCGGCAACCAGTTGCGATGCCATCTTCAGTTCGCCCCCTTCTCTGCAATATCTTCAACCTTCTCCTTCTGGGGCACGTGGACCTCGATGGCCAGGGGCTCAGGGCAGGTGTAGTAGCAGGCACCGCAGCCTATGCACCCGTCTCCGGAGTAGATCACATATTTGTAGCCGCGGGCGTTCAGCTCCTGGCCCATCTTCAGGACATCGGCGGGGCAGGCCTCGATGCACCTCTCGCAGGCCTTGCACTCCAGGCTGTTGATGAGTGGATAGGGCTTGTCCTTGTCCCTGATCTCCACCCGGCGGATCTTGCCGCTGATGGTCTTGGGAAGCTCCTCCACGAACTCCACAATTCTCGGGTACTTGTAGGGCGCTGTTACGTTCTTGACGTAGTCTTGCAGCTCCTTCTTCAACTGATCGGAGGGGGCGAATCCTTTGGTCAGGACAATGGTCGCCTTGACCACCTGGCCGCGGATGGGGTCGGGAACGCCGGTTATGGCCACCTCCAGGACCGCCGGGTGAGACATGAGGGCGCTCTCCACCTCAAACGGCCCCACCCGATAGCCGGAGCTCTTGATCATGTCGTCCGTCCGGCCTATGAACCAGAAGAATCCGTCCTCATCCCGCCAGGCGGTGTCTCCGGTATGATAGTAGTCGTCGTGCCAGGTGTTGCGCGTCTTGTCGGGATCGAGGTGATAGTCGGTGAACAGGCCGGTGGGCTTTCCCTTGTCCGTGCGGATGACGATCTCGCCCTCCTCGCCCACCTCGCAGACCTTGTCGTTCTTGCCCACCAGGATGATATCAAATCCCGGAGCAGGCTTGCCCATGGAGCCGGGCTTGGGGCTCATCCAGGGGTAATTGGCGATGCAGACCACAGTCTCCGTCTGGCCGAAGCCCTCCATGAGCCGCAGGCCGGTGGTCGCCAGGAAGCTCTCGTAGACGGATGGATTGAGCGGCTCGCCGGCGGTTACGGCATACTTGAGTCGGGAGAAGTCGTATCTGGACATGTCGCTCTTGATCATGAACCTGAAGATGGTGGGCGGGGCGCAGAAGGTGGTGACACCGTACTTGCCCATCTCGTCCATCATCTTGCCGGCGTCGAAGCGGTCGTAGTCGTAGACGAAGACCGCAGAGCCTGCCAGCCATTGGCCATAGATCTTGCCCCAGGCGCATTTGGCCCAGCCGGTGTCGGCCACGGTGTAGTGCAGGCCGTCGTCCTCCACATTCTGCCAGTACTTGGCGGTCAGGATATGGCCCAGGGGATAGGTCTGGTCGTGTTTGACCATCTTGGGATAGCCGGTGGTGCCGGATGTGAAGTAGGCCAGGAGTATGTCGCTATTCCTGGTGGCCATCTCTCCCTGAGGCCGGGGGAAGTCCGGCGAAGCCTTCTCCAGCTCGGCATCGAAGTTGATCCAGCCTTCCCTCTTGGCATCTTTATTTCCCACCAGGACTTTGGCCAGGGGGATATTGCCGAGCTGCTGGTGGGCGGCATCAAACTCGCCGGGCACACCGTTCTCGGCTATGCACACGATCATCTTCAGGTCGGCTTTCTTGATGCGATAGACGAAGTCTTTGGCCTTCATCATATGTGTGGAGGGGATGGATACGGCGCCGATCTTATTGAGGCCCACCATGCAGACCCAGAACTCCCAGCGGCTCTTGAGGGTGAGCATGACGGTGTCGCCCTTGCCCACTCCATATTTTTTGAATAGGTTGGCCGCCTTGTCGCTTAATATCTTCAAATCCTTGAAGGTGATGATCTTCTCCTCACCGAAATCATTGCACCAGACGAGGGCGCGCTTTTCCGGGCACTGCATCGCGTAGGCATCGACCACATCATATGCGAAATTGAAGTTATCGGGGACGAGTATCTTCAGATTCTCTTTGAAGTCCTCATATGATTCGAATTCGACCTGCGAGACGAACCTGGACAGTAATGATGTCATTTTTGATCCTCTCTTCTCTACATAACCACGGCCAGCAGCTTAACCGGCCTGTCATTTAAGGCTTCCATGTAGTGTTTGTAAGACGAATCGAAGAATATGGAGTCACCTTCGCTCAAAACCAGGTCGTTGTCCTTGATGGTGATCTTCAGAACGCCTTCCAGGACATAATTGAACTCCTGCCCCGGATGGCTGTAGAATTGCGGACTCTCCTTCCTGGGGTCGATGGTGACTATGAACGGTTCTGCCTTCTTGTGAGCGAACTTTCTGGCCAGGCTCTGGTAGTGGTACTGCTTTCTCCTCTCCACCTCCACTGCCTCGCCATTTCGCGTGACTGTGAATATGCTCATCTTGGACTCTTCGCCTGTGAGCAGCAGGCCGGTATCAACATTGAGTCTTCGCGCAATGCCGATGAGAACGCTGGCGGGTATATCCAGATTTCCTCCCTCGTAGCAGTTGTAGGTATCAACGGGCACCTTGAGGTGCTCTGCCATCTCCTCAGGCGATACGCGGTTTAATTCCCTCAGTTCACGAAGCCGTGAACCGATTTCATCAAGACTCTCCTTCAAGCACATTCCTCAGGGTTTTGACTGCCTCACCTGCATATTTTAATCTATCTCTTCCGGGGAGCAGGGATGCATCCCGCTATAATCCGGCGGCTTATATTGCCTGGATGCTCTCTCCAAAAATCTTCATAATTAATATTGAAGATTGGCGGCGTGAAAAAGGCGCAAAATGGGTGGAACGGCTTTAGGATAGTATGCAAAATTTTCCAGGGATGAGGCTACAGCTTGTGTACAACATATAATTATGATAGATCTTTTTCGCGGAAAAATGGTGATGGATGGGAAGGGACTGGTTGGGAAGAGGCTGGATGGGATGGGACGGACAAAAGGGCCGCTTCAGAGGGTCCAGTCATCTTCGTCCAGCCAGCTCTGCTCTTTTTTTTTGCCGTCACTCGTGTTTTTGCTGGCCTTGCCGTCGTTGCCTTCTTTGCGGCCTGAACTTTGGAGCTGAACGGAGAAGATGCGCGAGACATTCTTTCCCCGCATCAGATTGTAGGCGATCTCCGGATCTATGCCGTATTTATTCAAGTACTCCTCATAGGAAAGGTGCTCGCCCAATCCTGAAATATATATGGGATCGCCGACGATGGGCGAGATCTTTCCCGCCGGCAGGATCCACTCAAAGCCGGTGGGAAGGGCACATTGCAGCCAGTCGCTGCTCGCCGCCAGAGCCTCTTTGGAGGCTTCATTTACCACTCCACAGTTCCTGCAGATAAATTTCTTCATATCTACTCACCTTTAGTAGAATGATTAAGTTCATAACAGTATATATAATTTACTTAAAAAATAATTTAATCCAGGTCCTCTTTTTTTTTATGCATAAATATCGATTGACATATTATCATTCAAAAATTATCATTCTGATCCCCTTGACCCCTATCTAATTCATCAATTCCTTCATTACTCTATTCATCTCATCCTGATCTAACTCCAATATGACCCAATATTATTAGTATGAGATATTGCAATTGATATCAATATTATCAGCTTCCAGCGGAATGCTGATGTGCATTGAAGCAACAAAGTAGGTGCTGAAAATGAGATCAATAAAATTGTCTATATTACTGATGGCACTGTCCTGCCTGCTGATTTCCGCCTGTGCGACGGATGATTATCCTGATCTGTCGGCAGATAATCAATTGAATACGTTTAACAAGCAGTTCCTGGATGGAAAGACAACCGCATCCTCCAGCCTTAAAGGCCAGCCCTGGGCCACGTCCTCCCTCAATAATACCAATATAAAGGCTCAGGCTCAGCAGATGGCATCTGCCGTTCCCGTAGCTCCGGTCTCCTCAGAAGGGGCTCAGACCACATTGGATTTCATGGGCAAGAGCGACTTATTCCTCAAGAATGCGGCAAGCAATGGATTTTATGTTATAACGGTCTCCGAATACCTCAACAGTACTGTCGCGGATAACAACTGGTCTGTTCTGGATGTAGGACCGGCGGAGCTTTACGCTGCCGGACACATACCCGGAAGTGCAAATATTCCCCTGGCCAATATCCTCTCTCAGATGGGCACCATTCCCGCCGGCAAGAAGATTGCCGTATACAGTGTCATGGACACCAATGCCGCATTCGCCGTGCAGGTATTGAGGGTATTTGCCGATCGCGAGGCATATGTCCTCAAGGGTGGAGCTGATGCCTGGCAGGCGGCAGGAATGACCCTGGAAGCATAACTTTAATAACTCACTAATTTTTTCTCGATCGTAAAAGTTATAAACTTTAAAAAATATCTATTTATGTATGAGGAAGTTTACGGGGACTGCCACCACCTATTACGCTCTGGTGCGCGAAACGATTCTGAGAAAATATCCCAGGATAATGGGCGTTCTGGTGATCCTGGCACTGATCAGCATGACCGGCCTGGCTGTGTTTGTGGTATCCGATATCGCCTCTCAGGCCGGCAGTTCGGATCAACCGAAGTCGGTTTCGGATAGCTCTCCGGGCAGAGTCTCGGCGGGCGGCTCGCCGGCGCAGGCGAACCTCTCCGGAAAGGATGTGAACCTGAGCCGCCCGGCCAGCCAATCGAATTCATCCTCAAGCCATTCGTCATCATCGCCCTCCTATAGATCTCGCTCGTCTTCATCCTCAGGCCATTCGTCTTCATCCTCTTCTTCATCCCGTTCATCTTCCTCTTCATCCAGCTCATCCTCCAAATCCCAATCATCCTCTGCAAAGTCGCCGGAAAACAAAAGCACTTCTCTGCAGGCGAATGTGACTGCCAATGTCTCATCAAATTCCTCCCTTCCGGCGGATAGCCTGAACAGCACCATTGCCCCCGAAAATCAAACCGCACCCAGCACTGCCCTGCCGGATCTCCTCTCACCGGCAAGATCGACTGTGTCAGCTCTATCATCTGTGGGTGGCTCGGCAAAAGAGCCCGCTGTGAAAATGCAGTTCAAGACGGATTCGCCCGTCTCCAGCCCATCCCCGGACATTTCGGCAACTGAAGGCTCAAAGTCCGGCAAGAGCCCGGCAGTGCGAAAGGCTGCAAGCTCTGCCGCCGTAAAAAGGGCAGCAAGAGCCTCAGCCTCTGCTAAGAGTGCAGCCGAAAGCAAAAGCAGCGCCAAAAAGGCCTCGGCTTCGCAGAGCGTCAGCAAGAAAAGGGAATCTGCGGAGCAGAGGAAGCTCGCCGCCTCAAGCCGCGCGGAGAGTCTGCAGCAGAGCCGGTCGCGGGCCAGCTCGACGACATCCCGGTCGACCAGAACTGCCCGGACGGCTTCCTCATCGCGGACGCGGAAACCTTCGAGCTAGGCAGATGGGCCGGAGGATGAGGTCTGAACCGTCTCAGATTCGCCTCTATCTCTGCTGCCCGGAGATCCTCATGCGGCATCCGTCTTCCGTATGCTCAACCTCCAGATTCATCGAAAGGCTGGAAAAGACCTTCTGCCAGTGGCCCTCCACGCAGGTCTTGCAATGCTCCTTTGCAATCAGGCTGGCCCCCACTCTGGCAAAGGACTTGGCCCCCTCCATGAGCCCGCAGCGATGCCGCCTGATCTCCACATAGCCGTCTCCGGAGATCACTTCTACGGTGCTGCCGAAGAGGTTTTTATCGTTGGCTGCCATGGCCAGTGCCACATCTTCGGGCTTATCCAGCCCCAGTTGCTTGAAGGTGGCCGCCACCTGACGGGCACCCAGATCCTGAAACTCGCGCAATCCCTTTTTGCCCAGCTTGCGGGCGACGTAGCCGCTGCTGCCGTAGAAGGAGCCCATCCACATGGCCACCACCCGCTGCTGAATTTGTTCTAAAGGAATATCAGGGACGTCTGTCATGCTTATTATGTCTATGCGGTGGCCGTTATAATACTTCCGGATAGCATTTCATCAAGGAAAGCGGCAACTCCGCCCGGATAATAGACCTCAAGTGCGTCAATCTCGGCCAATCCCGTGCTGTCAAGGCCAAAGGGCTGCAGATATCTCTTGAAGGCATTTCTTTCTTCTTTGCTCTCTTTATCCGGCCTGGATCCTCTGCCGGCTCGAATCATGGGAATCTTCCAATCCAGTATCTGCTGGGGATGCAGGCACAGGCTTCTCACCTCAATGGCGGCGCATCCATCCGTCTGTCGCTCTTCTATGGCAGCGGCCAGCTCTCTGGCGAAGAACGCTCCTTTTACAGAGAGGTCAGAGAGGCAGAGGATTTGGGCCGGTGAGCTTCCTCTCCGGCAGAGAGCATCCACGGCCACTGCTGTCGCCCCGCTTTCTACTGAGATAAGTGCTGCATTATGCTTCTTGCAGACCGGATAGAGCAGCGGATTTAAGGATGGCTTGCTTGTCCAGACCTCCCGGCGAAGGGCAGGCGTGCTATCCGTTATAGGAAGGAATATTTCTTTTCCACCCATGCCGGACTTCTCCTCCAGCAGGGCGTCAGCCGGGATGAATCCAAGAGTTCGGGCTTTGCCGGTCCATTTGGCTAGCTTCTCTCCGTCGTTCTCGTGGTACGGCCTGGTGATCCTGATCTCACCCACAAAGCCCCCGCAGATGGGGTAGTCTGAGGCCTTTCTCTGCAGGGCAAAATAAAAGAGTCCTCGCAGAGTGGTCCTGGCCCTGCCCGTCTCATTGACGAAGTCGCGATAGACTGAAGAAACCCACTTCGATTTGGTTCTGTCGGTTTCCGTGAATGCAAATGCCTCGGTCATATATCGTGGTTCTATATGGGAAAATCAGTATTTATGATAGAGCGTTTCCGGCAGGATACTGTTTATTCTTCGCAGGGGTCCCAAAAAAAATCCAAAGCAACGCTTAACTGGAGAAAAATCTCTTTTTGCGCCCTTCCTGCCCACGGCAAGAGGGGCGCTCGCAGATTTTGCCCTGCAGATCTTCCAAATATCGGCGTTAAGAGGACTACTCTTAAGCAGACGGAGCTCCCGCTGCCGGAGACGGCGCGGGAGACGCGGTAGCCATGCCCGGTTCGGTCATAATTTCGGTCTTCCTGACTTCTACGCGCCTCAGGGGGTAGATCATCTTGGCCTCTTTGTAGATGTCCAGGGAGATCTTGCCGCCCACAGCGTCCTGGATCAACTGATTGAGGTCCAGGCTCTTGGATCTCTCCATGACGACTCTCTTGGAGAGCTCTCTGATGCTCTTGACCTGATTGGCCCGCGCCCGCTTTACAGTGAAGCAACTGGGCTTGATCCTGACCTGGTAGCCGTCGGTTGTGGTGACATCGACGATGGAATCGATCCTGGATGTTCTTCTCTTAACCAGGGAGCGCACATAATCGGTGGTCATCTCATGGCCCAGGAACTTCGTATATGCCGAATCACCGGCTACGCGATCCACTCTGAACCGCAGCTTTGTGTTCTGCTTGGAGAAGTTGTTGGTGAGATCTCCCAGGGTTGTCTCAATGATCCTTCCCACGACCCTCTCCGGATCGTTGGCGATGGTCTCGCCGAAGGGAGCTCTTCCGAACATCTCCGGACTTACAACTTTATACCACTGCTTGGCCTTTCTGCTGTCAGCCTTCCTTTGCGATCTTCTAGCCAATAAACATCCTCCGAGATAATATTAATCCGAACACCGTTCAAACTCACTGTATTTAAACCGATCGCCCAAAAAAAAAGTAACGATTATTCCGCCGGCCAGACGTAGATGTAAATGTAGTTGGACCAGTCATTGCAGTGATAGCTCAGGATATGCCAGCCAGGCTTATTTCCTTTAAACCAGGTCTGATGCCATCCGGATTTCTTATATCCAAAGCTCTTGGCCTCTGGAGTCCAGCAATTGTATATTCCGCTGCCGCAGGCAGTCCACTCAAAGGACCAGTATTCTCCCCACCGGCTCAGTTTGGACCAGAGGGGCAGCGAATCCTCGCAGAACACTCCGGCGACTGTCCCCAGCTTTCCGGTGCAGACCTGCACATAGTACTCATTGCATTTGCAGACCGAGGGCAGGGGATAGACTGCCTGATAGCTGTGGGGGACATAGCCTTCCGGCTGGGATGAGCCGGAGGTCAGGGTGCAGGAGGTGGATGTGAATGATGCAGAAGCAAGAGAAGATCCTCCCGTCCCGGCATAGCCTGCGAGCGCAGGATTGGACGTGGCGGGGCTGAGTGAGAACGATCCCATGCCGGCTGTCGCCGCGCTTTGCAGCCCTGCGGATGACATGCCATAGGCCGACGAGGCCGGCATAGTCGCTATTACAGATTGACCGGCAGAGCTGCCGACGCTGCTGCCGGCCCCCATCTGCGTGCTGACCGGACGGTACTGGCTGTAGTCGGGCAGAGAGATCCTCTCAGAGCTGGGGTCGGGGGGAACCGGCGCTCCTGAGGGAAGGGTGGCGGAATAGGATGTTGTGGCGGCGGAGTATGTGCCGGTGGAGTATGTTCCTGCGGCAGAGGTTGTTTTTGCGGCGATCGGCATGGTGGATGCCGGGATCGTCATGGTATAGCCGCCCGTCCCGGAATATCCGCCGTTCGTGGGATAGACGTAGATGTAAATGTAGTTGGACCAAAAGCCGCTGTTATAGCAGAGAATGTGCCATCCCGGCTGGTCTCCGAAAAACCAGCCCTTCTTCCAGCCGGCCTCCGTCCAGCCCCACCAGCGCACCGACGGCGAGGACCGGCCGGGGTACCATTCGTAGACGAAGAAGTTGCCGCCCGATCTTATGTCCGACCAGAGCGGAAGGTAGCCGTACAGGCTGCATCCCGCGGCCGTCCGAAATCCTGAGCTGGTCTCAATGTAGAACCTGTTGGCGGAGGATACCTGGCCCGGGTAGTACCAGTTGTAGCCCTGGGAGCCGGCCTGTGCGGAGTACTGCACCTCTGCAGATGAATACTGCATCTGAGATGAAGAGGACTGCACGGGGATGGTCTGTGTTGCCTTCCCGGCGGAGGTGGACGGGCTGGCAGAGACGAATCCCAGGCTCTCATCAGGAACAAAGCTCTCCATCTGAGGAACAGACAGGCCCAGATCCTCGGCAGTCATCTGATCCCCTGCCGGCCCGCTTATCTGGGGGGCGGAATAGGAGGATGTCTGGCCGCTGTAACTGCTGCCTGAAGCCTGGCCCGATCCCCCGCTGCCGTATACCTGGCCACCGTATACCTGGCTGCCGGAATCCTGGACAGATCCCCGGCTGCCATACCATTGCTGACCGCTAGCAGTATCCGCCGATCCCGCGGCGGCTTGAGTTTGATATGAAGTGCCCGTCCCAAAGGACCCGTCCGTCATGCTCTGCCCGGCATTTATACCGGATGCGCTATCCGATATGCTCGCTTCGCCAACTGCGGCAAACGCTGTCTCGCAAATGAGCATGGTCGTAATAAATAAACATGCAATATATACTTTCATTCACCCCACTTCCACCAGTCTTCCTGGATCTGCACGCTCCCTTTTCCAGCGCAATTCTTTTTAGGCGTTCTATCTATTTAATACTTGCTTTATCTTCGAGATCAAGAGGCCTATTAGATCCTATTAATAATATCTGCGATAAAATTTTCTTGCCAGGATGGGATTTATTCAAAATAATAAAAAATCGAAAATGGAAAAAAGAATTACTCTCCCGGAGAAGCTTTACTCCTCCCTTTGGCTCCAGTTGCTCCTCACCATCTCAGCCAGGCGCGGATTGTCGAACTGGTTGTAGATGTCAAGATCAGTTGTGTAGCCGATGTAGGGATCAACTGTACCCTTCTCCAGATTGTATATCCAGATCTGCAGCCCCTTCTCCTCCGCCGCCTGTCCCTTCTCCCGGAAGAACTGCACAAAGGGCTCAAGCGTCTCGCTGCTTGGAACCAGGATTATGCAATCCGTTCCCTGCTCTGGATTATACCTGTCGACGTCCAGGCTTCTGACGCTCGTGGATATGAAGGCCTTCACCCTGTGCTTCTCCGCCGAAAAGTCCAGTTCACCCTTCGCCTCCCCTGTCAGGGAGTACCCTGCATTGAGCATAAACTGCAACATTCTGTCCGAAAGACACCTTGCCAGTATGGCCTTCAGTTCGGGGAGGGATCGGAGGAACAGGCTGTTCGCATTGGCGAAGTCCTGCTTGCTGTATCTCCTGGTGTGCAGGAAGTGAAATATCCTGCCGCCCATCTGGGTGTAGGTGTCCAGCTTTGGCAGGTCGAAGGTTACCGGGTCTTTTCCCATCATGGCCGCAAAGATGCCGGGGGCAATCTTTTCGCCCACAGCCTCGGATAGCTCCTTTTTTTCGGTCTCGCTGAGCTTTGCAGAAGCTACAATGTCGTAGATGCGAAGGAGAAGCTCGCATCTGGCAATTATCTCCTTTTCCCGGAGGAGCTCTCCCAGGGGATTCAATATCTTTTCCGTAAGCATGATCATCATTTCCTTTGGCCTGCCAGCTCCGCCCTCAGCTCGCCCATCTTGGCCGTCCTCTCCGCAAAGGCATTGTGCTGGTGGATGCTCTCCTCATTGATCTGCTTGAGGGTTACAGCCGCGTCGTCGGGCAGGTCGGTGAATGCCTCCACCAGCTTCTGGGCCATGGTTCGCACGCAGTCCTCCACAAATTTGGGGTTGCTGTGCGCCCTCTTCACCACCACCGCCTCGTCGGGCCGCTTCAAAAGGCCGAATACCCTTGAACTCATGGACTCCTCTATGATCTTTATGATCCTGTCAATGGAGACGCATCTTCGGTCATGAACCTCCACAGAAATGCTGCCCCGCCCCCTCTGGTTGTGGGTGGCTACGGGCAGCCTCTCTGCCAGGTCCCGGGCCGCCTGCTCGGAGAGGCCCGCTCCGGCCAGCTCCCGGCGCACCTCCTCTTTCATGATCTCCTGGGCGCAGGGGCAGGCGGTCATGCCCAGGACCTCGGCCCCCACAGTCTTTCGCAGGTGGCAGGAGTCCGAGCCTTTGCCGGCCCTGGCCACGGCTTCGGCGAAGATGTCCACCACCTCCTGGCAGACGGCCTTTGTTACGGGCGACTGTCTCCGGACGATGTATTCGCTCTTCATCTTCACCTCGGCCCGGGAAGCGTACTCGTGCCGGGATAAAAGCCTCTTGGCGATCTCACCGCACAGCTCCTCGATCTCGTAGACGGGGCGGTTTATGGCCTCCTCCAAAACCTCATCGATGGCCTCGAAGTTGCGGGAGAGGTTCGCTCCCTTGCGATCGGAGGGAAGGTCGACGAAAACCTCAAAATTGGATATCAGGACAACAGGTCTCTCATCGTTGCCGCGCTCGACCTTGACCAGCTTCTTGACTCCGGTCACACCCACTCGGGTCAGATTGAAGGGATAATCAGGCTCACAGGCCTGGATGTCAGGCAGGCTATGCACGCAAATTCACCTTTGGCCTGAATCTTCGCCCGGAGCCATGCCCGAGGTCTCATCTTCGTCTTGCAGAGGCTCATAGTCCATTGCTTCCGCAACATAGAGGAGCCTGTCCACCTCCTGCATCATCTCCTGCAAGTCGTCATCGATCCTTTGGTGGCATTCGTCCGATGAATCCAGAGATCTCTTCAGCTCGGCCAAGAGCTGTTCATCATCCATATCAAGCAGCTCGCAGATCCTGCTCCGGACATCCTTCGAGTCTGGCATGGCCTTTTATTGATGACGAACGTATTTGAGACTTTGCTCAGCAGTCCGGACGGGCCCGGCAGTCAGATATATCTATGCGAAGGGTCCTCCCTAGGACAAGGAGATCTGACAGATGATCAAGCGATGTCCTCAACACGGATTGTTCAGGGGAGAGCATTGTGAGTGCGGCTCCGCCGGCCAGCTTCTTTTGGACGATGCCAAGACGGAGCAGCTTGGCCGGCTGGTGGCGGGCTGTCTCCGTCATTTCCCCGGAGATCTGGGGCTGGTCATGGACAGCCGTGGCTGGGTGGATCTCTCAAAGCTGGCTGCTGTGGTGGCCAGCAGGCATCGATGGGCCGGCAAAGACATGATTGTGGCATTGGTTGCCTCGGATTCCAAGAAAAGGTATGAGATCGCCGGGGATAGAGTTCGAGCCAGGTACGGCCATTCGGTTGACGTCGATCTTGACCACCCGGAAAATAAGCTGCCTAAGCTCTACTACGGGGCCAGCGAGGAGGAGGCGGACCGGATACTTGAGATCGGCATCAAGTCGGCATCGCAAAGGTATGTCCATCTCTCCACCACTCCGGAGAAGGCCTGGCATGTGGCCACGTTTCGCACCGGAAACCCCCGGGTAATCCAGGCCGATGCCGCAGCCGCTCAGGCCGAGGGAGTCAGAATGATGACCGTGAGCGATGACATCGTCATATCTGAGACCATTCCCGCACGATTTCTCAGCATACTGAAGGCTCAGGATATCCGGAGATAGGATCGAGCCGGAGAAGCATAGCAAGCATCATTAGCATCCATAAAAGCCTTGCCTGTTACCTGCCAAAGCGCCTATTTCGCCTTTGGCTGTCTCTGATGGCGCGCAGAAGGTCGATCTTTCGCATCTCCTTCCAGTTGACATCGGTAAAATAGAGTTCTGAGTAGGCCGCCTGCCAGATCATGAAGTCGCTCAGCCTCTTTCCACCGGCTCTGATCACCAGATCGGGCTTTTCGCAGAAGCGAAGGTGCGATTCGATGGTCTTCTCATCTATCTGGTCGGGGCTGATGCGCCCGCACTCCACTTCCTGGAGAATGCCTCGAAATGCCTCTGCCACCTCGCGTTTGCCTCCGTATCCCAGGGAGATGACCACACTGAGTGGGCCGCCCCGGCCAGTCTCCACTATGCCCTCTGCGGTATGAAGGCTGACCTTCGCGGGGGCGCGGGCTAAAATGCCGGCGATCTCGCGGCAGAGCAGGGATTCGTCGTCGCTCACATAGAGCACCAGGGAGGGCAGACTCAGGGATACGCTCCAATCTATGAGATCGCACAGACGCTGCCGTCCGACTCCGGACAGGTCGCCGGAGCTGAGGACCACGGCCACGCAGCCCGGCAGATTGGCCTTATCGATCCGGGATAAGAGGAGATGCTCGTAGAGGCGGTAAATCATATCAATTCCACAGAATCCATCTCATAGGCAAAGTATTTTTGCGATGAAAACCCTGCCATGTTTTCGTGGATAGAGAGGATATGGCCAGGCTGGCGATGGGGCTGTTGGTGCTGCTGCTGCCAAGCCTGGGAGCTTTCACCGTCCTCCCCCTGGCGGCGATCTTCCTCCTGGATAAGGGATCGCGTCTCCTGTCGGCATCCCTCGCCCTGCTGCTCATCATGAGGCCGGCCCTGGCGGTCACGGACACCAATCTGCCCCTTTATGTCATTGCCATATCCTTTGTGGCGGCCACGTTTGCGCCCCTGGCCTTTCGCAGGTTCGACAGCCTTGCGGGAAGCATCGTCTATCTGCTCATCACCATCGGCCTCGGCTATCCTGCGGCCAGGCTGATTTCGGGGGCTGCCCTGTCCCCGGAGAGGATCTTATTCCTGGTCATACTGGGCGGCCTGTCCGGGGCCTTTCTGCATCATGCCTCGAGGGAGCGCGACTTCACTGTGCCCTTTGGGACGGCCATGGTCATGTGGCTCTTTTCATTCGACTATCCCCTGCCGGAGCTGCAGCGTATCCTCATTATATGCATTTTCGCCCTGCTCATCGGCATCGGGGCCTATTATGCCAAGGCTGCTGACTCAGATGCCGTTTTAAGCGAGACTTTAGTCTGCCTGCTGGTGATCCTCTTTGCCGGTGTCACCTGGTTTCTGCTGCTCCTCGCCTTCTATCTGCTGGGCGGAGCCTTTACTCGCTACGGATATTCTCAAAAGCTGAAGATGGGCATCGCCCAGTCTCACGGGGGTGTGCGCGGCTACAAGAACGTCTACAGCAACAGCCTGGCGGCTCTGGCCATGGCCATCTGCTATGGCGTCTACGGCAGCGACATATTCCTCTATGCCTTCGTCGCCTCCGTGGCCACCGCTAACGGAGACACTTTGGCCAGCGAGATCGGTGAGACCAGCCGCTCCCGGCCGCGCATGATTACCACCTTCAGGGAGACAGAGCCCGGCGTGGATGGGGGTGTCACTCCCCTGGGCGAAGCCGCCTCATTTGCGGGAGCGCTGCTCATCGGCCTGCTTGCCACGGGCATGGGCATGGCCGGATACTCGGCGGTCCTGGTGGGGGCGGTGGGCGGATTTTTGGGCACCAACTTTGACAACCTGCTGGGTGCGACGCTGCAGAGCCGGGGCATTTTAAGCAACAACGGGGTGAACCTGGCGGCGACGGCCTTCGGGGCGGCCCTGGGTGCGGCCATGTGGTATATCCTGCAAATTATTTAGGGTTGAAGGCCAATGGCATTTCATGAAGATCTTCGCCATATTGGGCGATCCCGTGGAGCACAGCCTCTCTCCCGTCATGCAGAATGCGGCTCTACGAGCCCTGGGAGTGGACGGCTGCTACATCGCCCTTCGCGTCGCGCACAGCGACCTGTCCCCTGCCCTGCACGGGGCAGAGGCCATGGGCTTTGCCGGACTGAATCTGACCATTCCCCTCAAAGAGAAGGCCCTGGAGATGGATTTCCTGCGGCTGGACCCTCTGGCCGAGGCCATCGGAGCGGTGAACACCATAGCCTTCGCCGGGCGCAAGAGTTGTCCGAGCGACACGGGCTATGCGAGCGATACGAGCGGCATGAAAGATACGAACGGCCTGAGCATGAGCGGCATGACCGGCTACAACACAGACGGCTGGGGAGCGCTGCTGGCGTTGCAGAGGGCCGGCGTGGCCGTTAAGGGCAGCCGGGTCCTGCTCATCGGCGCGGGTGGGGCGGCGAGAGCCATCGGCTATACTCTGGCCAGGGAGGGCGCAGATCTGAGCATCGCCAACCGCAGCCTGGAGAGGGGCCGGCAGCTCGCCGCCTCTCTGGGAGCATCCGCCTGCCGATTGGCCGACCTGGATATGGTTATGCCGGGGGTGGATACCATCATAAACTGCACTTCGGTGGGGATGAGAGAGGGCGACGGCCGGCTTATTGAGGGCAGCCTTCTCAGGCCTTCCCAGACGGTCTTTGACATCGTATACAACCGGGAGACAGAGCTGCTACAGGACGCCCGTGCCGCCGGGGCGAAGGCCATCGATGGAGTGATGATGCTGGTCTATCAGGGGGCCAAAGCCTTGCAGATCTGGACGGGCAGGGAGGCGGACGCTGCCGTCATGGAGAGGGCCGTTCGCGAGGGGCTGGCGAGAAGGGTGAGCGCAGGACGGAAATAGCGGCATCGGATTTGATGATGTTGATTTTGAGAGAAGCTCTGTGGATGGCGGCAGGTGGCGCGATGAAGAAGATGTTGATTCTGGGTGGGACGGGCGAGACTGGCTCCTGGTTTGCCCGCTACTTCAAGCAGAGGGGCTATGATGTGGCCGTCTGGGGGCCGAGCGGCAAGGTGGATGTGGCGGAGAGGCTGGGGGTGCGCTACGCCCATGACATGAAGGCCGAGGTTGAGAAGAGCGACGTCGTCCTGGTGAGCGTGGTCATCGACAGGACAGTTCAGGTCATCCGGGAGGTCGCGCCCCTCATGCATCCCGGAAGCCTGATCATGGATGTGACGAGCGTCAAGACCGGGCCGGTCAAAGCCATGAAGACCTATGCCCCCAAGGGGGTGGAGGTGCTGGGAACTCATCCCATGTTCGGCCCCACCATGAAGAGCCTCTCAGGCCAGACCATCATCCTCACGCCGGTGGAGGGAAAGACGGGAGGGTGGCAGCAGGTCATGAGGTCCCTCTTCGAGTCGGACGGGGCCAAAATCGAGGTCATTGATGCGGCGGAGCATGATGAGATCATGGCGGTGGTGCAGGCCCTCACCCATTTCGCCATCATCGGCATAGGCTCGGCTCTGCGCGCCCTGGACTTCGACGTGCAGAGGTCGAGGCGTTTCATGTCGCCGGTCTACGAGATCATGATAGACTTCGTGGGCCGGATACTGGATCAAAATCCGGAGCTTTACGCCTCCATTCAGCAGAATCCCAAAGCCATGGCCGTCCGCCAGACGTTTGTGGCCGAGTGCATGAGGCTGTGCGAGCGCGCCGACGCCGGCGACACCGAGGGCTTCAAGCAGATGATGAGGGACGCGGCAGAGCACTACGGGGGAACTCATGAGGCATTGGCGCGGTCGGACGGGGTGATCCAGGCCCGGATAGGCCGGACGGGGGAGAAGGACCCTACCAGCTCATCGGGTCAAACTCCGTCGCCGGGTCGTCCCTGAGCATGCCGTAGCCGGCCTGCACAAACATTTTATTAAAGTTTTTGTCCAAATTGACTGTACCGTTGGCGTTTGCCCTGTAGACCACGCACATCCAGCATCCCCCGCTGTCCCGGCCGGTCTGGTTGTCTATATCCAGGAAGACCTGAGTGCCCATCAGATTGTCGCGGGAAAACTCCCTGGCCTGAAGGCTGGCCTGTGTGTTGGCCATGACCGCCCACACATCGGCCAGCCGGACGCATCCTATGCCGCTGACCTCAAATGTGGCTCCATCCACGATCCTGGTCACAGATCCTGTGGCCTCCTGGGGGTGGCAGGAAGCGGCAGGGCAGAATAGGGCGATGAGGGCGAGGAGGATCAAAGAGGAGTGGATTGGGACAGGTGGCCAAAGCTTCTTCATGGCAATCATATCAATGCATTTTATAAGCAAAGAATTTTTCTCTTCTCTGATATCATGGCGGGCGATGGACGGGTCTGGAAGAGGCGGCTGGGATTGGCTCTTTTGGTGCTCTCCTTTGTCATCTACAGCCTGATGCTGGTCTTACCCCTCCTGCCCCTCTCCGCTCAGGATAAGCTGCTCATCGGCTCGGCCATCGTCGTCATCGGGGAGTCCTCCTTCTGGCTATCGGTACTGATCCTGGGAAAGGAGGCGGCGGCAAAGTACAGACATGTCAACTGGCGGGGCTGGAGGGCCTGGCCGGCGAAAGCTCTTGCTGTCGTCAAATCCAGTGACACTCGCAGGAAATGATATAAGTGATACATCTGAAAAACTAAGGAAAAATAATAGCCGCTGAGCAATATCCAACTATCGATGAGGTGTCATGATGATACCCAGGGTAATTCTCCATAACGCCGTCAGCCTGGACGGAAGGATCGAGGGCTTTCCCGTTGACCTGCAGCAGTACTACGGCCTGGCCGCATCCTTCGGCGAGGATGCTACCTTAGCCGGAGCGGACACGTTTCTCAGCGCCGAGAATGAGGCACCGCCGGAGGACGAGTCCGCCTTTCTGCCGCCCCAAATAGATGGGGAAGACCGCCGGCCAATTCTGGTCGTGCCTGACAGCCGGGGGCGGATTCGCACCTGGCACTATCTGAGGTCCCTGCCCTACTGGAGGGACTTCGTCGCCCTCTGCTCGCGCAGGACCGCCCCGGAATATTTGCAATACCTGCAAAAGCGGCACATCCATTGCATCATCGCCGGGGAGGATCACGTCGACCTGCGAGCCGCCCT
>Ga0116171_10001911_pt1 | contig 20263 bp, 17 predicted proteins | sample AD_JPNHW2_MetaG_FD_89798 | JGI IMG/M metagenome (GOLD analysis project Ga0116171, IMG submission 89798) | Active sludge microbial communities of municipal wastewater-treating anaerobic digesters from Japan - AD_JPNHW2_MetaG | ecosystem: Engineered > Bioreactor > Anaerobic > Digestate | place... | reverse complement strand
TAGCCTGCAAACCTATGAACTTGATGGGCATTGATGCGGACCTGGTCCTCTCCCAAAGTTCATGCAATAGCCCGATAAGATACAGGCCTATGCCGGAGATGAGGCAGAGGTCCCATATTTCAATGAATTTATTGAGGTCTATCCTTTCGCCGTGCAGCAGGACAATCCAGAGGAAGGACAAAATGGCGCATAGCCCGGCGATTGGGGCAGACTGGTATCCATAGACCAGGGGAAGGGCTCCCAAAATCCAGATGAGTATCAGGGTGGATTCGTTGGCATTGATGTTGTATATCTGAGCGATCAGAAACAGGCTGGCTCCAAAGAGCAGAGAAGAGAGGAATATCAGGGCCCGGCCAATCCTATTCCTATTGTACTTTCCTTCTTCCTTTTCATACCTCAAAAGGTAACCTGCATAATGAACGCCCAAAGTGCTTGCCACAAGCAACAGGACTCTAAATACATCTCCCATCCTCTGCCAGTTGGAGGCTACAAAGAGGATGGCTCCAATTCCGATCAATACAACTCCGATGATGGAAAAGGCAGTGGTCCTCTTCCGGGACCTCCTTTCCAGGGAATATTGAGCGAGGTCCGATCTCATCTTCCCGGCTTGATGCTGGTCAATTGTCCCTTCATCCAGCCATTTCTGGACAAGGTCCTCATTGAGCATATACAAAGATTATAGTTCATTATTGTTAATAAAGTTTTGGTCGAGATATTGCGGGGCTAATAATAAAAATTTAAAAAGTTAAGGGCGGAATATAAATACGGATGAATTGAAATACTTGCGCAGAAGTTGCATCTTATAAAACCAAGGATCGCCGCCGCCGAGCTGGCCCACCCATGCAGGCGGTGCAGGATCCTGGCCATCCGGGGCAAATCGCATCATACGCCTCCACACTGCATAGAGGGAGATGCGGGGGCAGCGAAAGGGTGATGCTGGTGCTATCTCTCACATCTTCTTCAGCTCATCGATGAATGCTGGCTTCCTTTTATTCTCCGCCAGCAGCCGCGCCAGAATCTCTTGAAACTCCGCCTCCGAGCCGGCAATTTTCTTCATCTTCTTTAGAACTGATGCCACATCCCGGTAGTGCTCCCTGCCCATGTGAGATCCGGCAAAAGGATAAATCAGTTCCCGGTATGCTCCGAAGTATTCCTTGGGATACAAATCTGCCAGCTCCCTGTGATACGCTCTCAGCTCTTCAATGCTCTTTTTGGCTATCACCACCCTCAGAGCGGCATCGTACATATTCTCCCGCAGGTATATTTCCACACGCTGCGTCCTGCCGGATCTCTCTTTGGCAGCACATGCCAGTATATTTTCCAGCGTCTTCTGCCACATATCTTTCGATTCGAATGCCTTTTTCAGATCATCGTAGTACTTCCAGTCCCCGGTCAGGAAGTAGAGCGACCGCAATTGCTCCCGATAATTTTGTGGATCATCTTTCCCATAGCTTTCGCTCAAAAACTCTCGCAAAAATCTTGATTGATATCCTGGGAAGATGGCCGTGCCCTCTTCAGCGATCTTGATCGCCTTTTCGCGATCTCCATCCTGGAGGAGCTGCCGGGCATACTGCAGGCACAGATCCGGGCTGGCGCGGTAATGATCATCCATCAATGCATAGAATCCGTCGTTCTCCTTGAGGCTGGAGTGCAGATGAAGCTGCATCGAGATCAGCTTCCTGGCCTGATGCTCCTCTCTCCTACCAGGCTCCGCGCCGGTGGTCCTCTGGGGAAGATGCGGCTTAACAAGAGCCTTCCAGTAAATCAAATCCTCTCTGGCGGTGCACAGCACCTTCAAAGCATTGAAGTAATCATCTTGGAAGTAATCGGGTTTATTGAGCAGGTACCTGCCCCAGAGATAGTCGATATATCCTCTCCTGGCGTCGGCCGGCAGCCTGGCCGCCAGAATGCATTCAACAAACGCCTTCAAAGAATCCGAGAACTCTCCGGAAAAGTAGCCGTAAGAGTCATCCACATGGTTCATCCTCCCGGCAATCGTCTGAGACAGAGCCTGATGGATCTTGGCAGCCTCCATAAAATCTTCCTTCTGGGTGTAGATCTCTGCCAGTTCCTGAAACTGCGAGAGATTCAATTCGTTGCCGAAGGATAGCAGACCATGCTCATCTTCCGCCTCATCAAAGACCGATTCCATATCATCTCTGTATTCGGAGAGGCTCTTTCCAGTGCCCACCGAAGAGAACCTGGCCACAAAGCGGGCCCTCAGCTCAGGATTTGCCTTCATTTCCTGGAGCAGGAAGCCTTGGATGGCATGCGGATCAGTTTTGTTCAGCAGATCATCCACGCTCTCCTGATCTAGAGTGTACCGTCTCCTCATCCCTTCGACCTTCTCAGGCTCCTTATCGATTGCTAAAAAAACGGCGACAATATGCTTGCAATAGCCTTCCAGGTCATATGGACAACTACAGTTGGCGGAGAGATCGTCCAAATCAATCTCCACCAGATAATCATCAGTTCCGACTACTGTTGCAGATATCCTCGAGGAGGATGCTTCCCTGATCTTCACCCGCCCTTCTTCGAAGTACATCAATCCCCTCTGGAATGACTGCTCAGTGCACAGATCCCTTAATTGGCTTTCATCGAACATGATCATAATCCCCGGGCGCTCCTCTCTTTGAACTGCCATCAAATACTTTATTGCCCAGGCCATATATCTGCTCAGGGAGGAGGGCAAGAGTTGCAGAGCAAAGTCTATTTTGCATCGGTTCGGGCCAGGAGCCCTTCCGAGAGCAAGGTCAGCCGAATTGAAAGGCTCTTTGATGCGGCGGGATTTGACCAGGTCGTGAAGAAAGGAGACCTCACCGCAATCAAGATTCACTTCGGGGAGATGGGAAACGACTCTTATGTTAGTCCGGCCCTGGTGCGGCCCATATCCGAGAGGATCATAGCCTGTGGGGCCAGTCCCTTTTTGACCGACACCAATACCCTTTACGGAGGCAGCCGGGCCAATGGCGTGGTCCACCTGCAGACGGCGGAGAGGCACGGCTTTGGGCGAGCCGTAGCGAGCGCGCCTGTCATCATCGCCGACGGCATCTACAGCGACAACTACCGGCAGGTCCCCATCAGAGGAAAGCACTTCCAGAGCGTCAAGATCGCAGGGGAGATCGCCGCCGCCGACAGCCTGATCGTGGTCTCCCACTTCAAGGCCCACCTGCCTGCCGGATTTGGCGGAGCCGTCAAGAACCTGGGCATGGGCTGCGCCCCGGCGGCCGGCAAGGCTGAGCAGCACTCGGCGAAGCCCATATTCAACGCCGAGATCTGCAGCGGATGCAAAAGCTGCCGGGACAACTGCCCTCAGCAGGCCATCACTGTGGACAAGAAGATCTCTGCCATCGATTATGATAGATGCACCGGATGCGGCAAATGCCTGCGGGTCTGCCCCACCCACGCCCTGGACTTCGACTGGTTTGTGGCCGTGCCGCCCTTCATGGAGAGGATGGTCGAGTATGCCCGGGGGGCTCTGACGGGAAAACAGGAGAGGGCAGGCTTCTTCAACTTCCTGATAAACATCACCCCGGACTGCGATTGCGTGCCCTGGAGCGATGCGCCCATCGTCCAGGACATCGGCATCCTGGCATCAAGAGACCCGGTGGCCATAGATCAGGCCAGCTTCGACCTGGTTAACCGGCAGATGGGGCTTACCGGGACTCTGCTCCAGAAGAACCACGAGCCTGGGGCGGACAAGTTCCGGGGGCTGTGGGAGAGCACCAGGGGCGGCATTCAGACCGAGTATGGTGAGGCTATGGGCCTGGGCACCAGGAACTACCGGCTTGAAGAAGTATAAATCAAGATAACGGTGCGCTTACGGAACTAAACCACAGAGACGCAGAGGCACAGAGTAGAATTTACTCTGCAATTTTATGGAGAGAGATACATGAAGGTCTTGGCAATAAACGGCAGCCCGAGAAGAGAGGGCAATACCGCCGCCCTGCTGGCTGCGGCTTTAGAAGAGCTGGAGGACCAGGGGATTGAGACGGAGATGTTGCATCTCAAGGGTCCACTCTCCGGCTGCATCTCCTGCGGGAAGTGCTGGGAGAAGAAAGACCGGCGATGCGCCCTGGACAACGACATGATCAACGACTGCATCGAGAAGATGGTCGGGGCAGATGGCATCATCCTGGGCTCGCCCACCTACTTTGCCGATCTCACCCCGGAGTTGAAGGCCCTCATCGACCGGGCGGGATTCGTGGCCAAGGCCAACGGGGACCTGTTCAAAAGAAAGGTGGGAGCGGCAGTGGTGGCCGTGCGCCGGGCGGGGGCCATTCACGTCTTCGACTCCATCAACCATTTCTACCTCATCAGCCAGATGATAATCGCCGGATCAAACTACTGGAACATCGGCCTTGGGCTGCATGAGAAGGAAGTGGAGGGGGACTCGGAAGGCATGGCGACCATGAAGACCCTGGGGGAGAACATGGCCTGGCTCCTGGAGAGAATCAATGAGAGCGATGAATAGTATCATGAATAGTCTCATGAATAGTCTCATGAATAGCAGCCTGAAAAGCCTCAGGCTCTGATCCTCATGACCTTCATGCCCCTGGACCAGACAGCAGCGGCCTTCTACAACCTCGCCCTGCAGTTCATCCTGACCGCCGCCCTGGCCTACGCCGTCATCCTGGCCAGGATGGGCCAGACTCAAAGGCACTGCCTGGTCACACGCCTGGCTTTTACCGCCCAGATCATCTCCATACTGGCCATGATGTCTCCGGCCATGGAGGGCATTCTGGAGCCGGGCCGGCCCAATGGCCTCTTTCGTGTCGAGGTGCTGGCCCATCACGGCCTGGGGCTGGCTGCGGTGCTGCTCTGCATCTACATCAACCTGGTCTTTCTGCGTCGCATAAAAGCGCGCCTGCCTGCCCGGCAGGCCATGCAGGCGGCGGCAGCCTGCTGGATGGCGTCACTGCTGCTGGGATTTCACATCTATCTGTTGATGTACAGCTAAAGAGGAGCCATTCTGGGCAGGATATTGGGATTGATGCCCTTGGCGAGCTTTGTCACATCCTTGAACCTGCTCTCCGCTGCCTCACCGCTGGCGGCAGCGTCCTGCTGGCCCTCTTCGGAAGCCTCCACATCATTTTCATTCTCTACTCCGGCCTCTGCCTGCTCACCAGTCTGATCTGCCTGCTCAGGGGCAGCAGCGGGAGCCGCAGCTGACGACTGGGCGGAGGCAACTGTCGCCGGCGTGTAGGCAGATGTGTCCGGGCTGATCATGGTGGCCGCAAAGTCGCCCCGGCTGGCCATTCCGTTGCTCTCCGTGCGGATGAATATGCCCAACATGGCTCCATCCTGCACATCCGCCCGGATGAATGTGGATGTGACTGCATCTCCCTCGAGGGCAGCCAGGGAAAGGAAGGCTGTGCCCTGAGGAGCTGATGCTTCTGAAGTCGATGACAATGATGCTGATGATGCAGACGAAGATTCTGCAGGAGAGGCCGCCCCGGAGACGGCACCATTCCAGGGATTGTCTCCCTCGAATTTGGCCAGGCCGAAGAGAGCCTCCCCAGACTGGCTGATGGCAATGACTATCTCCTTTTCACCCAAATTGGCCTTCCATATCCCTTGCAGGCTGGCATCCGAAGAGCTGTTTGCAGCCGCCGCCCCGTCCGATGCTGACCCATCCTGAGCCGGCGCAATCTGTACGGAGAGAAAGAGCGCCAAAAGAAGGAAAGCCGTCAAGCCGAAATTTTTAATCATATGAACCCCATGCCTCCTGGTTTACCAGATTTATCAGAGGGAGTACTCGTATTAATATGGATCGCTTTGTTCTTTCTCTCAGTTGCCAAACCGTCTCAGTGCGTCCTTTATTCGCTTCTCGTGTGGCACAAAAATGCCGTCTTTGTGAGTTCTTTGTGGCGCTTTGTGCTCTTTGTGGTTATTAGTAGCTAGCAAATTGCCACTCAAACCCAGGGGGCGTCACCACAAAGACCACAAAGACCACAAAGCTCACAAAGGACGCACAAGAAGGCAAAACGACGGTGGGACGAAATCTTAAATACAAATGCCGTCAATTGTCCTATGATGAATGCATGGCTGGCCCAGACCGGCATTGATGCCGGCGCTCTCATGAACAACCTCTGGTTCATTCTTTTCATACTGCTCTTTCTCGTGCCCATGATGCAGAGGTACTACCTCCAGGCAGCGAGAAAGACGGTTTTGGGAAAGCTGGGCAAGAAGAGGGGCACAACCGTCATCACCCTCATCCACCGCCAGGAGACCATCAGCTTCCTGGGCATTCCCCTGGCCCGCTATATCGATATCGATGACAGCGAACGAGTGCTCCGGGCCATCCGCGCCGCCCAGAAGGATGTGCCCATCGACATCATCCTCCATACTCCCGGCGGCCTGGCTTTAGCGGCGACCCAGATCGCCATGGCCCTGAAAGCCCATCCGTCGGCCAAGACGGTCATCGTCCCCCACTACGCCATGAGCGGGGGAACTCTCATCGCCTTTGCCGCGGATAAGATCATCATGGACCCCCACGCGGCCCTGGGGCCGGTCGACCCGCAACTGGGAGACGCCCAGGGTAGCTACCCGGCCACGTCGCTCTTGCAGGTCGTCGGCAAGAAGAAGATCGATGAGATCGATGACAAGACGCTCATCTACGCCGAAGAGGCTAAGAAGGCCATGCAGCAGATGAAGGCCCTCCTGGCCAAGATCCTGGAGGGAAAGTGCGGCGGCGAGAGGCTGGAGAGCATAGCAGAGGAGTTTGTATCCGGAAAGTACACCCACGACCATCCCTTCATGGCCGAGCAGGCCCGAGTCCTGCTGGGCGAATGCGTGCAGACGGACGTCCCGGCGGAGGTCTATGCTTTGATGGACCTGTACCGCATGGAAGCGGGCCGGAGCAGGCCGGGCGTGGAGTACGTGCCGCTGATGAGGCGCTGAGGGGAACGGATAAAAAATTTGGCTCTTCGCTATTTCCTTTGGCTAAACTGATTTACTCTGTTTTTCAGGTTTTATTCTCATCTCTGTGCCTCTGTGGTTTTGTTCAGTAGCAGTAGGCCTAACTAAACCACAGAATCTCTGACTTTCACCCGAAAGTCTATCACCACATTATGTCTTCGTGGCGCGTAGCTCCTCACAATCTCCCGGCGCAGCACTTCGACCTTGACACCAACTGACGCTGCCGCTTTCTCTATCAGCGCTTCGTCCCGGTACAGCTCCGCCTCCGGAGCGATGCAGTAGTAGTGGATGACGCCCCCGGTAGCCGCCGCCCGCATGGCCGGGACCAGGAAGGCTGAGGCGCTGTGGGGCAGGTTCATGATCACATGATCGGCCCGCCCCTGGTAGCCCAGGGCCAGCTCTGCCGCATCGCCCTCCAGGATCTCAATGTCCCTGATCCTGTTCAGGCGCGCGTTCTCCCGCAGGTACTTGACAGCCACGGGATTCTTGTCCATGGCAATGACAAAAGCCCCCCTTTTGGCCAGCAGCAGGGCGAAGGGCCCCACGCCCGCGAACATATCCAGCACCACCTGGCCGGGCGAGACCTGCTCTGCCACCCGCAGCCTCTCTGTACCCAGCCGGCCGGTGAAGTATGCCCCTTGCAGGTCCACCCGATAGGTGAGGCCATGCTCCCTGTGCACTGTCACCGTCCTCTCCTCCCCGGCTACGTGACGGAAGCGACGGGTGCGATACTCCCCTTCCACATCGGACACGGCGGAGATGACAGTCTTCAGGCTCCTGTTGGCGGCCATGAGGGCGGCGGCCACCCTCTCCGCCTCGGCTGCGTCCTCCACCTCGATCATGGCGATATCCCCCACCACATCGAAGCTGGGGCGATAGCCCAGGATCTCCTCCGGCGTGGGGATGTGCTCCTCCGGGAGAAGGCTGACCTCTACCAGTTCAAACTCGGCGATAGAGGCCAGGCTGGCCGCCGATGATTCGTCCAGGGGAATGGTGGGAAGATAGAGGATTTGGCCATCGGAACGGATCTTGCGGCTGCGGTCGAACAGGCCCGCCTCGATGAGCGTTCTTCTCATCAGCTCGCCGCTCTTTCTGTCAACCTTGATCGCCGTGGACATGGATTGTTCAGGCATTGGTGGGAGGCTTTGCGCCTTTCATTAATATGCCTATGCTTGAAATAAGCTTTATCTCCCATCAAATCCTGCACAAAATCATCATGTTCAAGCATAAAGATCAGGGCAAGGCGATATCGGCCTCGGAGATATCTCAATATGTCTACTGTCCAGTCTCCTGGTACCTGAAGAGGTCCGGCGTCAGACCGCAGTCGCCCGGCCTTCAAAGAGGCATCGCCGAGCACAAAAAGGCAGGGGGAAGGCTTGCCCTCTTGGAGAGGCGGGAGAAGACAGCCGGAGCCTTTCGCTGGCTGGGAGCCGTCTGCTTTCTCCTTGCACTGCTTCTCGCCGGACGGTTTCTATGGATGCATTATTGACAGTCATTCTCTCCGTCCTGCTCCTGCTGGCAGCAGCTATGGTATTCAGATCTCTATCCCGGCGGGAGGAGTCATCCGCGAGCCGCATGCGTCTGGCTTATGGCATTGTTGCCGGAGAGGTGATCTACTCCGACCTGGACAGGCCGGCGAAGGCCCTCTTCTCCGAAAGCCTCGGCATCAGCGGCAAGCCGGACTACATTGTGAAGGGAAAGGGAAAAAGCCTGATTCCCGTGGAGATCAAGAGCGGTCGCGCCAAAAGCCCCCATAAAAATCACGTCATGCAACTGGCGGCCTACTGCCGGCTGGTGGAGGACAGCTACAACCGCCCGGTGCCCTGCGGCATAATCGTATACTCCGACGGACGGCAGCATGTGATCAACAACGACTCCGCCCTGCGCCGGGAATTGCAGGCGACAGTTGCCGAGATGAGACGGGTCTTGCAGCACGGCTGCCCGAATCGGGGTCACCGCCAGGGGCAGAAATGCCGGGGCTGCTCCTATCAGGGGAGCTGCCCGCAGGTATTATAATCAAAAAAAACATGGAGGCTCTCATGATGCGCTGCCCCGCGAGAATCCATTCAACCATGCTCTGCTCATTTCTGCACTGCTCATTTCTGCTCGGTTTCACATTGATGCTGGCCTTAAGCACCGTCAGCGCTCTGCCCGATGAGGCCGTGGGCCGGGTGGTGAGCGTCATCAGCGGGGACTCCCTGGGGATAGAGATGCTGATCGGCAACAACAGGACGGCGGCCATCGACAGCATCAAGCTGGCCGACATACAGGCGCCCTCCTTTGTCCTCCCGGAGGGAAAGACGGCCCAGAAGTACGCCTACAGCATTCTCAAGAACAAGACGGTATACCTGGACATCGATGACAACACCAGTACGGGGCGCAATGAATGGAATCAACTGATCTGCGTCATCTACCTCATGGATGCAGACTATCGCCCCGTCTGGCCGCCGGTCAACCGGCTCATCGTGGACGCCGGCCAGGCTCAGGTAAGCGACGACCCCGGCAACGAGTTCGATCCCACCTCCTGGTGGGGGCAGCCTCCCTCTTTTTATCCGGGAGACAAGCGCGATCAGCTCAAGGCCATGCTGAGAGAGCAAAAAGAGCAGATGCGAGCTGCATCCGCAGCCGCGACTGAATCCGGATCAAGTTCTGCTTCAGGGCTTTCCATGGGCGTGGATCGGAAGAGCAGCATTCTCGATAAGAGCGTATCCGGGCGCATAAGCATAGGCTACAGAAAATGATCTTTTATAGAATGACACCACTCTCAATGAATACAAAATGAATGCAAAGGTCGTTATCAGAACACTGAGCCTGCTGGCAATATTGATGGGGGTACTCATGGTCGTACCCGGGACAGTATCCGCAATATACAAGGAGCCGCTTGGTGTGGTAGCCTTCTGCCTGTCCGCCTTCATAGCCATCATCACAGGCCACATTCTGGGCCGTTTTGGAGCCGATTCCAATATGGCCCACCGAGAGGCCCTTGCCGCAGTCTCATTGAGCTGGCTTTTTGCCGCCGTGCTCGGCGCCCTTCCCTACATGATCCTGGGATTGGCCCCTATGGATGCTTTCTTCGAATCGGTTTCAGGTTTTACGACAACGGGCGCTACAATCCTCAGCGAATACAACTCACAAGGCTACTGGATACTGAATAATGATATGGTGCAGTCAAGCCTCGCCTATGTGCTGGCTGAGGGCATCGGGGAATATGTGCTGGGCTGGCTTCCTTCCGGAACGATGGACCTTCATTTCGGCATTATTCTGGACCTCGATAGCCTGCTGGCCATCAAAGGGACATATTTTGGCCTGCTCTTCTGGAGGTCATTCACGCAGCTTTTGGGCGGCCTCGGTATAGTGCTTCTATTCATTGCCATACTCCCCAATCTGGGTGTGGCCGGCAGGGAGCTATACTCTGTGGACGGACCGGGACTGACCAAGGAAGCCCTGACGCCCAGGGTAAAAACCACCGCCAAAACCTTCTGGGGTATATACCTGGGCCTGGCGGCAATGGAAACCATCCTTTTGATCTTCGCCGGCTTGCCGATCTTCGATTCAATCTGCACCTCCTTTTCAAGCATCTCCACGGCAGGATTTTCTCCCATGGCCTACAGCATTGCCGAATATGACAGCTTGCTGGTGGAGGCCATTGTCTGCATATTTCTGTTGCTGGGCGGGACGAATTTCATTATCTACCATCAGATACTCCTCAAAAGGAATACGAAAAGCTTGATAGGTGATCCTGAGTTCAGGCTGTACATACTGATCATGAGCCTGTCGGTGATCATGCTTATGCTATGGGGAAGAATAGCCGGCGATCTTTTCACCGTCCTTCGTTCATCGGTTTTTCAGGTAATCTCTACCATGACCACGACGGGCTTTGTAAACAACTTTAATTATGATGCCTGGTCACTGGCTGCGAAGATAATCCTGATAATGTTGATGATAATTGGAGGTTGCACCGGCTCGACCGGTGGCGGGATTAAGGTGGGGCGGGTCCTGATCCTCCTCAAATACACCTACAACGAGCTGATGCGAAGCCTTCACCCCAAGGCAGTCATGGCAGTAAAGATTGGTGACAGGATCATCAAAGAAAATACCGTCAAATCTGTGCTCCTGTTTGTGCAATTGTATATATTGATTTTTGTTCTCGCCTCACTGGGCTTTGCCATAACCGAGGCGGACAATCCCCAGTTCAATGCCCTATCAGCTATCTCCGCTGCGGCATGCTGCCTGGGTGTGGTCGGTCCGGGCTTTGGCGTGGTCGCACTCGACTTCACCGCCGTCTCCCAGGCGGGGCGGGCTTTGGGGGCCTTTTGCATGTATGTCGGACGACTGGAGATACTGCCAGTGCTATTGATGTTCCTGCCGGAGACCTGGAAGAAATAGAAGGCAAAACTGCTAAGATAAAAGTGCATTCATGGCTGGAGATAAGCCCGACCTACTCATTGGACTGTTGGCTATGGAGATGTGACTGCGGAGCAATGTAGCACAGGCGCCGGGAAAATTTGAAGTAAAATGCCTGTCGTTGAATATTCTGTTATGACAGTCAGATGGGTGGAATGCTGGAAAGCAGCACCTGATATACATATGCTGCTCAAAGAGAGCAAGACGCTTGAGAGCGCCCGCAACAAGGTGGCACGCTACATAGAAGCCAGAGAATGGACCTATTCCTGTGATGCGATTTATCCGATTATCTCAATAATACTTTAAATATTGGCCATTTTATTCCATAAAAATAGATCACAAAAGAATCAATTATGATATGAAAATACCCTAGAAAATGATATTTTATTTTCTGAAATTTTCAAATTTACTATTTCTTAGAAATGCGTTATGAATATCTTAGGCAAAAAAGGTAAATAGGATAAGAGGGAGGTATTATTTGGCCACAGTTGAAGTGGATTGTGATTTTTGCGTCGGGCAAATCTGAACCGCCATCACAATTAGGCCAAGCTCGGAGACTCCATTTGCAGAGCTTGGATCATTTGACGAGACTGTGGCCCCCCCCTCCGGAGAGCATCTCCTCCTTTTGCCTGGTATATCAATGAGCCGAAAGAATGTTGGTCCGCCCGGCTCAGTACTGCCGGGCCATGTATGTCCTGCCGCGGCTCCCGCGGCCGCAGACTGCGCAGGCCGCCTCCGGGAAGCTCTGGTACTGCGGCTCGCCCAGCATATTGGCCCCCACCTGATCCTCCAGTTGGTGTCCGCAGTCCACCTCCCCGCACCAGGGGACGAGAGCCACTCCTACCTGGGTCTGCGCCCGCGCCTTCTCGATGCTGGATACCTCTTTTACCTTTTCCTGATGGAAGATGCGAGCTTTCTCCGAAAGCGCCGACTGCAGCTCCTCCGCCTCTTTGAGAATGGCGTTCTCCAGCTCGATTAGGGGCACTGCCTTTTTGAAGCCGTCGCGGCGAACTAAGGTTACGACCCCCTTCTCGATATCCCTGGGCCCGACCTCCAGGCGGATGGGAACTCCCTTCATCTCCCATTTGTAGAACTTGGCCCCCGGCCGCTCATCGCTGGTATCCAGCACGGCCCTCATGCGGGCGGAGGTCAGAAGGCCCAGCAGATCATTGCAGACGGCCAGCACCTTCTCCTTGTCGCCTAAAAGGATGGGCACAATCGCCACCTGGGTCGGCGCCACCTCCCAGGGCAGGGCCAGTCCCTTTTCGTCGCCGTGCACGGATATCAGGGCGGCGATGCAGCGCTCCGATATGCCGTAACAGGTCTGGGATACCAGCTTCTGCTCTCCGTTATCCGCCTCGTATGTGATCTCATATGTCCTGGCGAATGTCGATCCCAGGTGATGGGCTGTCCCCACCTGAAGGGTCCTGCCGTCCGGCATGATCACATCTATGGCCGTGGTGTAGTCCGCTCCGGGAAACTTGTCCCAACTGGGGCGGCGGCTGATCAGGAAGGGCAGGGCCAGGCGGCGATAGAACTCCGAGTACCTTTCGATGGCCGTCTCCACCTGCGCCGCCGCCTCCTCCCAGGTGGCATGAACGGTGTGCGCCTCCTTGAAGGATGTGATCTCCCGGAGACGAATGAGGGGCCGGGTGTGCTTGGTCTCGTAGCGGAAGGTGTTGACGATCTGGTAGATGCGCAGGGGCAGGTCGGCATGGGACCTGATCCAGAGCTTGAACATGGGATAGATGGCCGTCTCGCTGGTGGGCCGCAGGGCCAGCTTGACGTCCAGGGGAGCCGTGCCGCCGCAGGTCACCCAGTAGACCTCGTCCTCGAAGCCCTTGATGTGCTGGGCCTCCTTCATGAACTCGTTCTCTGGTATCATGAGGGGAAACTGAGTCTCCTGATGGTCCGGGTCTAAAAGCTCCCGGATAATGGCATAAACATTCTTTTTGATGGCAAAGCCGAAGGGAAACCAGACGCACATGCCCTTGACAGGATAGCGGTTGTCTATTATCTCCGCGGTCATGAGAAGCTCGTGGTACCATTCGCTGAAATTATCCCTGGCAGGGAGCTTGGCCTGAGATTGCTTGCTATCCTTGCTCGCTTTGCTCGGCTTGCTCTCCTTTGCCCTGGACTGGGGATTTGCTGTATTCTTGGAATCGGTCATGTAACCACCGATATAACTTTAGGTGTGATAAAAGTTTCAATTGCCGCTGCCAGGAATAATAGGGGCGTTATATACCGAATCAGCAGGCGAAATGCTTGCCTGACCTCTGCTCCCAGGTCGACCTTCTCTTTAGCCAGCGCCAGGGTGAACAGATAGCCCAGGCGAAAGCCCACGGCAATGCTCACCAGCACCACCGGCAGCTCGATTATGCCGTGGGGCAGTATGCCGGCCATGAGCATGACTGCGCCCGCCTTCTCGATGGCTCCGTAGGCCACTATGCCCAGCAGAAAGCCGTTGGTCGTGGCAGCCAGCAGGGGAAGGATGCCAAGGCCCAGCCCAAAGAGCATGGCCATGGTCGAAGTCATGAGGTTTTTGGCGAATATTATGAGCATTATGACTAAAGGCGGCTGATCCAGGATCATTTCTATCAGCTCCTCCAGCCCCTTGGTCTGCAGGGCGGCAAAATCCGGATCTGCACCGGCCACATAGTAGCCCAGTGCCGCAGACAGGGCGAAGGATAAGGCTGAGAGGAAAATGAATACTCGAATCGATTTCAGATAAGCCCAATCATCCTTTGCCGACAATTATTATCTCCAGGCAGTAAGCTGGAGGCCGCCTTTATTTAAGCCTGCCGCGGCGCTACTCGCCCGCAACTGTCCGCAGGATGGGCTTTCACGCGCCGCCCAGGAAGTACAGGCCGAAGCACACCAGAAAGACGCCGCATGCCGCCAGGATCCTCTGGTAATTGCCCTGTGAGAGCACAGCTCGCCCCCGGTCCAGGCTGACCGACACCAGTGTGTACCAGCCAAAGTCCGCCCCCCAGTGGCCGATCATAAATAGTGCGGCCATAAAAGTGCCGGCTTGCAGGCCGGAGAGCAGCAGGGCGCTTCCCACCGAGAGCCACCAGATCCAGAAGTAGGGATTGGCGGCGCTGGTGATCAGCCCGGCCAGGTAGGCATTGCCGGCCAGGCCGCCGTCAGGAGCGACCAGTGAGGCGCGGCGGCTGCCGTAGAGGGTCATGATCCCAAAGACGATCAACGCCAAACCCCCCACCAGGGAGATGGCCCTGGTGTGAGACAGCATGGCGTCCGCCAGCCCGCCCAAGATCAACAGGAAGATCAATGTCTCCAGAATGGCATGGCCGGCCGCCACCCTGGGACCGGCCTTCCAGCCGTCCTGCAGAGAGGTGTTGACTGTGGCAACTAACGTAGGCCCCGGAGCCAGCGCGCCGGTGAGGCCGACGGTGAAGGCCATGGCCAGCATCTGCACCATCTCGTACATTTCTATCTCCATACCGCCATTGAGCCCGCCAGTAAAGAAGGTTTTCCTCTGCTGAAAAACGACTAAAACTAAAACCGGAAGAACGGCCCAAGGCCGCAAAGTGGACAGGTCGGGATTTGAACCCGAGGCCTCTACCATGCCAAGGTAGCGATCTTCCAGCTGATCTACCTGCCCAGCAGGACTGAAGGTGATCAGTACCCCATTTAAACATGTCGGTAGGATGGAGGCGACAGGGCGGCCCTGACCGCAATTTCGCCATCCATAACCGGGCCGCTTTTCCCACCGGCGCGAAGGAGCCCAAAAGCTATATCTCTCCATCAGGACAGTGAGCGGCTATCATGATAGAGATTAAAGGGCCTTTCATATTCATCGCGCTTCTTCTCCTGCTCCCGCTCGCCATCCCCACAGGACAGGCGATCGGTCAGGCGGGAGTGCAGCCTAACGCTCAGTCGTCTGTGAACGCCATAAGCTCAACCATCTTCTCCGGCCCGGCCTGGGCAGGCCCCGCCTTTCAGCCTTTCTTCGGGGAGGCAAACGGCTCCAATAACAGCACTGCGACCGCTCCCCTGATCCTCTCCTCGACCATCTTCGGCCAGGGCGAGATGCCTCGATCATGGCAGAACGATACCTCCTATTTTCATCCTGTCCTGGCAAAGTGGGAGCAGTTCAGCTTCTATCTGCCCATGCTGAGATACGGGGAGTTCTTCGGCGGGCAAAAGATGATAAGTGCCGCGGCAAACGCTTCTCTGAATATCGACAGAGAGGGGGCAACCAAAGACTACAGCACCGCCTCCGTAAGGCAATTTGTTGCTCTGGATAAATACTACCCCGGCGTGGAGGAGCACGACGACCCGGACCGCATGGAATTGAATCATTTCCTTGACGATGACGAGCCGCCCGGAAGGCCGCTGCTCTGATAAAACCTTTTTTCGTAAACATTTTTCATTTCTCTTTACTCTCTACTCTTTCCTCTTTTCGGGCCCGCCTCAGATCTCCTTACTTCCAAATGTTTATAACCGATAATGATAGTAATAGATGATCAAGTCAGTCAAAAATTGAGCTGGTGAGGACAATGGATGAAAGCGCAATCAAGGAATATAAAGAGGCTCTGCCCAGGACAGCGAGCATAGATGAGCTGCTCTCCAAAGGCAAGCCCAGCGAAGCTCTGGCAGATGCCAGGCAGAAGCTCTCCCAATTGGACAAAAGCCATTTTGAGGCCTGGAAGAAGTCTCCCATTAAGGCCCCATCCGGCTATGATCCGACCGCCTATGAACAACTGATGGCCGTCGGCTACGATCCCACTTTGCATGAGCTTATGGGCATCATTCACCTCAAGCGTCCCTATGGCTACGGCGGACCGTGCCCCACATCTCTGGGCAGCATTCTGTATGTGAGGTTCTATGTCGATCTGACTGGGGATGGCGACTTTCTCGATCCCATGGAGGACCAGGGCAGCGCCCGGGGCCATGTCTATGATCCGGATGCAGCAAATCAAAACAGGCTGCCTCTTGAATATGCCGTATCCCGGAGGATGATACTCCTCCCGGCAGTCATGGACCTGCTGGAGAAGAAATGCGAAGTTCGGCGGATGAGGGCTATTTTATCCTGGAATGTCGAGCCGCCGGGAGGAAATCCCAACTGGGCACCCTTCTGGGGCAATGTCCTGAACACCTGGATCAGGTTTCACAGATGAGGCAACAAAAAGGAGCTATTGAAGATAATTATCGATGGCCGTCAGCTTCTCCACATCGCTCTTGCTGATGCTCGACTCCAGCACCACTTTTTCCTGAACCTCGATGGGCGCGTGGCTTCGCAGAGCCAGAGCCAGGCAGTCGGAGGGGCGGGCATCGACCTCATTTTGCCCCTTTTCGCTCTTCAATGTCAGCCGGGCATAGTAGATCCCCTGGTCCAGGTCATCGATGAGGACATTGGTGATGCTGGCGGAGAGGCACTCCAGCACGGATATGAAAAGGTCGTGGGTCATGGGCCGGGGAGACAGCTCTCCGGATAGGGCGTGATGTATGGAGATGGCTTCGGACAGCCCCACGAAGATGGGCACAATCCTCGCCTTCTCGTCCTCCAGAAGTACCACAGGTGCGGGGGAGCTACCCTCCGATTCGGCGATATAGACTCCTTTGACCCTGACGGGAACAGGTGCCTCCATAACATCACCAACTTCACTCATCTTATAAAACTCCGGCGATCTAAATCATTCAAGACTGTCCGTGCAGGCCTATGCCGATGCGGACGCAGATGCCCTCGATATCCCAATCCTTGACCAGCTTTCCTTGTAGCTCCAGGCCCAGGCCCATCTGGAAATCGGCTGCCCTGACCTCTCCGGCGATGTAGTCCTTCATCTTTGCCGCCAGATCCAGTATGGGCTTGCTCTCGATGTCCACCATTGCCCGGATGGGGTCTTCCACGCGAAGGTCCAGCTCCTTTCTCATGTCCTGGATGCGGCGGATGATCTCCCGAGCGTATCCCTCCGTCTCCAATTCTGGGGTGAGGGTGATGTCCACATAGACGAAGCCTTTGGAGAACTCGGCGGCCGGCAAATTTTGGGGTGCCAGCTCCTTGATTTGCACCATATCGGATGTGATCTTGTACTCCTTTCCGGCATGAGTGACGGTGGCCTCGCCGCAATTGCAGTCCAGTTGGCTTTTGACCAGCGCAGCATCCGCCTCGGCAATGGCTGCTACCACTGCTTTGGCCTCGCCCTTGTAGACCGGGCCGATCTTCTTATGCACCGGAGCCATCTCCAGGTCCATGGGGGGCTTTTCGCCAGGAGAGAGCACTGTGATCTTCTTGGCATTGGTCTGGCCCTTGAGGACGCTCTCCAGTCCGTTCATGTCCAACGCCTCTTTGGCGGGGGCGATGACGATCTCTGATACCGGCCAGCGCAGCTTTCTGCCGCCCTTCTGCCGGGCGTTGGATGCCGCCATGGCCACCTCTCTGACCAGGGCCATGCTCGCCTCCAGGCGTTTATCTATGCGGCCCTCATCGGCCCGCGGCCAGTCGCACATGTGCACCGAGGCCGGGCAGGCGGCTTTGCCCTGCCCATCGTCCTCCGCCAGCCCTGCCACCAGATTCTGATAAATGGACTCGGAGAGGAATGGAGTGAAGGGGGCCATGACCCGGCAGAGCTTGACCAGCACCTCGTAGATGGTGGCATAGGCGGCCAGCTTGTCGGGGTCGTCCTGCTCGATCCAGGTCCTGGGGCGGACCAGTTGGATGTACCAGCGGGAGAGGTCCTCCAAAACGAAGTCCGATATGGAGCGGACGATGCGGTGCAACTGGTAGCCCTCCATCTCGGCGGTGACATCCGCCGTGAGGCTGTTCACCCTGGAGAGTATCCAGCGGTCTTCAGGGCGGAGGCTCTTTTCCCAGGAGGCCAGATCAGACTTACTGGCATCGAACTTATCCAGGACCATGTAGGGCAGGGCGAAGCGATAGGCGTTCCAGTAGATGTTGAGCATGCGGGCGGTGTTCTCGACCGCCTCCCAGGAGAAGTGCAGGTCTTCCCAGGGGGCGTTGGCTCCCAGGACATAGAAGCGCAGGATGTCGGCCCCGAACTTGGAGACGACCTCCTCCGGCTGGACGATGTTGCCTATGCTCTTGCTCATCTTACGTCCCTGGTCGTCCAGGGTGAAGCCGTGCATGAGGACGCTCTTGTAGGGCGCTCTTCCAAAGGAGACCATGGATGCCCCCAGTTGGGAGTAGAACCAGCCGCGGGTCTGGTCGTGGCCTTCGGTGATGAAGTCCGCCGGCCACCAGCTATTAAGCTCCTCTTCGCTGCCCTTTCGGCTGGGGAAGTGCAGGGTGGCCCAGGAGGCCACGGCGCTGTCAAACCACACGTCGAAGACGTCGGGCGAGCGCTTCATCTTTCCGCCGCAGGGGCAGGTGAGGTACACCGAGTCCACGTCGGGGCGGTGCAGGTCGGCGACGGTTCCGCCGCTCCTCTGCTCCAGCTCTGCCGCCGTGCCTATGACCTCCAGGTGGCCGCAGGCCGGACAGGTCCAGATGGGCAGGGGAATTCCCCAGTACCTCTGCCGGGAGATGCACCAGTCGCGGGCGTTGTTGATCCAGTCTGCGAATCGAGCTGATCCGGCCCACTCCGGGTACCAGGTGACGCGGGCGACCTCTTCCAGCATTTTGTCCCGCAGGTCGGATATCCGCAAAAACCACTGGCGGGTGGCGATGAATATGATGGGCGTCTTGCAGCGCCAGCAATGGCCGTAGCGGTGGGCCAGCCGGCCCTGGGAGAGCAGCCTTCCCCTCTCCTCCAGGTCGGCGATGACCTCGCCGTCGGCCTCTTTGACGTACAGCCCCTGGTACTTCTCGCCCGCCTCGGCGGTGTACCGTCCGTCTTCTCCCACGGGGCAGAAGATCTCCAAATGGTGGTCGAGGCCCAGCTCGTAGTCCTCCAGGCCGTGGCCGGGGGCGATGTGCACGCATCCGGTGTTCTCGGCGGTGACGAAGTCGGCGGCATAGACGCCGTGGTGGATGTGCGCCTGGCGGGGCACCAGCCCTTCCAGGGGATGGTTATAGTGAAGCTCTTGCATCTGTTTGGCCGAGAGGACGCCCAGCAGCTCGTAGTCCTGGTAGCGGCCGGTCTTGAGCACTGACTCCACCAGCTCCGAGGCCATGATGAGCGTCTCGCTTCTGCCGTCCTTCGTCGCCCGCACCCTGGCGTACTGGAAGGAGGGATTGACGGCCACGGCCACGTTGGCGGGAATGGTCCAGGGGGTGGTGGTCCAGATGACGATGTAGGTGTTGTCCTCGCCCTCTACGGGGAACTTGACATAGATGGAGTAGTCGGTCTCATCCCAGTACTCCACCTCCGAGTCGGCGATGGCCGTCTGGCAGCGGGGGCACCAGTTGACCACCCGCAGGCCCCTCTCCAGAAGGTTGTTCTCGTGAGCCCTCTTGAGGGTCCACCAGGCCGCCTCCAGGTACTCGTTCTTGAGGGTCATGTAGGGGTCGTCCCAGTCCAGCCAGGCTCCCAGGATCTTGAACTGGGCGGTCATGTCGTCCTTCTGGCGCAGGGCGAATTCCTTGCAGCGGGCGATGAACTTGTCCACTCCGTAGGCTTCGATGTCCTTTTTGCTCCTGAAGCCAAAGGACTCCTCCACCTTGACCTCGATGGGCAGGCCGTGCATGTCCCAGCCGGCCCGGTCCTTGACCTCGCAGCCGTTCATGGACCTGTAGCGCAGCACGGAGTCTTTGATCACCTTGTTCCAGGCGGTGCCGAGGTGGATCCTGCCGGTGGTGTAGGGCGGGCCGTCCACGAAGAAGAACTTCTTGCCCCCCACTCGCAACATTCGGACCTTGCGGTAGGTCTGCTCTCTCTCCCACAGTCCCCTGATCTGATCTTCCAGCTCATGCGCGTTGTACTGTCCAGCCACCTCAGAGATCACTTGCGTTTCCTCCGAAAATCGATTGCCACCATGTAGCACATCTGTATTTAGCCTTTGTGACCTGGGGGAG
>Ga0116171_10001910_pt1 | contig 20273 bp, 8 predicted proteins | sample AD_JPNHW2_MetaG_FD_89798 | JGI IMG/M metagenome (GOLD analysis project Ga0116171, IMG submission 89798) | Active sludge microbial communities of municipal wastewater-treating anaerobic digesters from Japan - AD_JPNHW2_MetaG | ecosystem: Engineered > Bioreactor > Anaerobic > Digestate | place... | reverse complement strand
GGCGCCCCTCTGCCGCCCACCCGGCGCCCCACTCGCGCCTGCCCGCCTCCCCTGGCGCCCACCCGCCTCCCCTGTCCCCTGCCCGCCCCCTCAGAAAATGCCTTGCATCCACCCGTCTCCCTCAGAAAATCCCCTTGAAATTGCCGGAAATGTTCTTAATTTTAGTCCCTGCATCCCTAACAAAGGAGAACCCCATGCGCCTCTCTCTCTTTGCACGCTTTGCCCTGTTTATAGTCCTGTCCAGCGCCGTCTGCGCCTTTACCGCGGACCTGATCGCCGTCGACCAGGCCGGTTATCTGCCCGGCGACGCCAAGATCGCCTTCATCACCCAAAAAGCGGACAGCTTTTATGTCGTGGATAAAAGTACCCAGGCCACAGTTCTTGCCGGCCCGGTGCAGCTGCGCATGCTCAAGGATCCTGCCTCGGGCATGGACCTCTATACCGCCGATTTCAGCGTATTGACCCGGCCGGGTTTCTACCAGATCCGGGTCCCGGCCGTGGGCACCTCCCAAGCCTTTCAGGTTGGGGAGGGAGCCCGCCGCGACCTCTATGCCCGGTCGCTGCGCGCCTTTTACTTCCAGCGCTGCGGCCTGGAGCTCAAGGTCGGCCTCGCGCTCCAGTACAATCATCCCGCCTGCCATCTCCAGGACGGTTCTTATCATGCCAGCACCGGGCAGAGCGGCCAGGCTGCGGCCACCGGGGGCTGGCACGATGCGGGGGATTATGGCAAATACATCGTCAATGGCGGCATCAGCGTCGGGACCTTGCTGTTGGCGTATGAAAACTTTCCCGACCGCTGCGCTGCCGATACGCTCAAGATTCCCGAAAGCGGCAACGGTGTGCCCGACCTCCTCGACGAGGTGCGCTATGAACTGGTGTGGTTCATCACCATGCAGGAGCCCAATGGCGGCGTTCACCACAAGTTGACCCGTGTCGACTTTGAGGCGATCATCATGCCGCACAAGGATACGGCCAAACGCTATTTGATGCCAGTCTCGAGCACGGCGACCGCCAATTTCGCCGCGGTGATGGCGATGGCTGGCCGCATCTATCGTCCCTTCGATGCTGCCTTTGCCGATACCTGCCTGGCCCGGTCCGGAAAAGCCTGGCACTGGCTCGAAATCCATCCCCAGATCGTCCCCAGCGGCGGCTTTAAAAACCCCACCGGCGTCTCCACCGGCGAATATGGCGACGGCGACGATCGCGATGAACGGCTCTGGGCGGCGGCCGAACTCTGGCGCAGCGCCCGCAATGCCGCCTGCCACCGCTGGTATCTCGATCATTATGCCGCACTCAACCTGTTTTCCTCCGAGATGTCCTGGGGTTCGCTGGCGCCGCTGGCTCACCTGAGCTATCTTGGCGATCGCAGCCCGCTCGCGGATCAGGCGGCACAGAGCAAATTGCGCAACGCCCTCAACGTCTATGCCAACGCCATGCTCCAGCAACAGGGCAGCAGCGGCTTTCGCTATCTGCTCAAGCCCGGCGAATTCAACTGGGGCTCCAACTCGCGCGCCCTCAATCGTGCCATCCTCCTGGTGATGGCCGGCGAACTTGGCGGCTTGACCACCGTCCGTGAAACCGCTCTCGACCAGCTCCATTACATGCTCGGCGCCAATCCTCATGCCATCTCCTACGTTACCGGCATCGGGACGGCCAGTTACAAAAATCCGCACCACCGACCCTCCTGGTCCGACAACATTCCCGCCCCGGTGCCGGGCCTCCTCGCGGGTGGCGCTAATCAATATCTGCAGGACGACGCCCTCAAGGCGGCCTTCACCTCCTCGACACCGCCGGCGCTGTGCTGGATCGATGACGCCAACAGCTACGCCTCCAACGAGATCTGCATCAACTGGAACGCCCCGCTGGTTTTTCTGGCGGCATGGGCGAATCCCGCCACCGCTGCCAGCGGCACCGGCTCCCGTCCGGAGCAAGCCCCGGGCCGCTTCAAGCTCGGCCAGAACTATCCCAATCCCTTCAACAGCACCACAGTGATCCCCTTCCGTCTTGAACAGGAGGGGGAGGCGACCTTGCAGGTCTATAACATCCGCGGCGAGCTGGTTGACGAACAAGCGCTCGGCCATCTCGCCTCGGGCGAGCAGCGCCATCCCTGGCAGGCGCGCGGCCCCAGCGGCCTCTACTATTACCGCCTCAAGTTTTTTTCGGCGGGAGCCACGTTCACCGAAGCCGGGAAAATGGCGGTGGTGCGATGAGGCGGGCCGGGCGACGCAGCGTGCTGCTGCTCTTTCTCCTGGCGGGTTTCGCCACGGCGCAGAACTTTTCCGGCGGTTTTAATTTCTCCCTGCCGGCGCGGGACAGCACGCGGCAGCAGTTCCTACCTTCGTTCCCCGCCCGGGCGATCGGATCGTCGGCCTTCGTCGCCATTGATGCCGCGGGCCATTTCGCGGTGAACGGACAGCGCATCCGCTTCTGGGGCACGAACTGCGTCACCGAGAGCGCCTTTCCCGCCGCCGACAAGGCCCCTTTCCTGGCTGCGCGTCTGCGCAAAATGGGCTTTAATCTGGTCCGCCTGCACCACATGGATAATCCCTGGAGCAGCTACAGCCTCTTCGAGCGCGATGCCGATACGCGCCATCTCAATACCGCCATGCTTGGACGCCTGGAAAAATATATTGCCGAGATGAAGAAGAACGGCATCTATGTCAACGTCAACCTCCACGTCAGCCGTACCTTCAACAGCCGCGACGGCGTTGCCGGGGCCGACTCGATCGCCGATTACGGCAAGGCCGTAAGTTATTTCGACCGCAGCCTCTGGCCGCTTTACAAAGAGTACGCCAGCCAACTGCTCACCCATCGCAACCCCTACACCGGCTTGCGCCTCGTCGACGATCCGGTCATGGCCATGGTCGAGATCACCAATGAGAATTCCCTCTATCGCTGGTGGCGGGATGGTTTGCTCAAGCCCTTCGCCGCCGGCGGCCGCCTGACGCTGCGCCATGCGCAGATGCTCGACCAGCAGTGGCTGGCCTTTTTGCAGCAGAAATACGGATCCACCGCCCAACTGCGCAGCGCCTGGGCAGAGGGGAGCCGCGACGGCAGCGGCGGGGAGGTCATCAAGGATGGCGATTTTGAAAAGGGGCAGCTGGCGAAAAACTGGACGATGGAGCAGCACGAGACCGCCCGCGCCACCATGGCGCTGGCGAGCGTCAATCCGGCCAGCGGCCTGCTGGCCGCCAAGGTGACCGTCACAGCCGTCACCGGCACAGACTGGCACATCCAATGGAAACAGACCGGCTTCAGCATCGAGAAGGATTCGCTTTACACCGTCTCCTTCGCCGCACGCGCCGAGACGGCGCGGTCCATCAGCGTTGCGGTCATGCGCGACACCTCGCCCTGGACCGGCTATGGCAGCGGCAGCTTTGCCCTGAACGCCGCCTGGCAGCGCTTCTCGTTCACCTTCAAGGCGGCGGAAAGCTGTGCCAGCCAGGGCCGGCTGACCTTCCAGCTGGGCGGGCAGACAGGCGCGTGCTGGTTCGACGAGATTTCACTCCATCCCGCCTCGATCCAGGGCCTGCTGGCGGAGGAGTCGCTCGAAACGGGCTGCGTGCAGCGCAGCGCGTACAACCAGAGCGTCTCCTTAACGGATGCGCGAGTAGCCGATATGAGCGCCTTTTATATCGGGATCGAGGAGGAGTTTTTCGCCGAAATGAGCCGGTTCCTGAAGCAGGAGCTGGGCGTGCGCGTGCCCGTGGTGGGCACCAACTGGAACATCGGCCCCGGCGATATCATCGCGCAGAATACCCTCGATTATATCGACAATCATGCCTATTGGGATCACCCCAACTTTCCCGACATTCCCTGGTCGGCCTCCGACTGGACGGTCAACAATACGGCGATGGTGCTCGCCACGGATGGCGGGGCGATCGCCGGGGTCCTCAATGCGACCGCCGTGGCCGGCAAGCCCTTTACCATCAGCGAATACAACCACGCCTTCCCGAACCGTTACCAATCCGAGGGACCGCTCTTCCTCTGCAGTTACGCCGCCCTGGCGGATGCCGATGCTGTCATGCTTTTTGATTACGGCGGTAGTGATGCCACCTTTGAGAACGATTTCATCGACGGTTATTTCGGCATCAGCCGCAACACCTCGATGATGGCCCTGATGCCCGCCTGCGCCGCGGCCTTCCGCGACGGGATGATCACACCGGCGCAGCAGACGGTGGAGATCGCACTGCAGGAGAGCGATGTCCTGACCCTGCCGAAAAACGATGCCAGCGGCTGGCAGGGGCCCGAGATCGTTCCGCGTGAGCTCGCCCTGATCCACCAGGTGCGCTACACCACCTTCGCCGCCGCGGCGCCCTTTGATCCGCAGACCGTGCCGGCGGCGCCGGCGCCCCCCTTCATCAGTGACACCGGCGAACTCGTCTGGAATCCGGCCGGATTTTTCTCCACCGTCACGCCGCGCTATATCGCCTTTACCGGGATGCTGGACCAGACCGGTGAAGCGGCGCTCGGCTCGCTGACCCTGCATGGTGCCAGCGGCTTTGCCTCCTGCAGCTGGCTCTCCCTCGACGGCGAGGCGCTGCCGCTCGCCGGCACCTCCCTGTTTACCATCTCGACCGCGGCACAAAACACCGCCATGGTCTGGGATGGCATGACCACCCTGCACAACAACTGGGGCCGGACGCCCACCCAGGTGCAACCCGTCCGGCTGAGCCTCAGCCTCGCCCTCCGCGCGGATTCGATCCGCATCCGTCCGCTTAATGTCAGCGGCGCACCCCGGGGCGCCGGACGCAAGATCGTCCCCGGAACGGGAGGCCTCTTTAACCTTATCCTCGACCTGAGCCAGGACCAGACGGTCTGGTATGGCATCGAGCGGCTGGGCAGTGCCACTGCGGTGACGGACCGGGGCGGGGCGCAGCAGCCGGTGCGACTCTCCCTGGCGCAAAGCGTTCCCAATCCCTTCCGGCCCGGGCAGAGCGGGGAGACCGGCATCGCCTTCCGCCTCGCCGCCCCCGGGGAGATCCGCCTGACCCTCTACGACCTGCTCGGACGCGAGGTGCGCCAGCTGGCGTCCGGGATGCAGCCGGCCGACGCCCAGGTGGTACGCTGGGACGGCCGCGATGGCGCGGCGCGGCGCGCTGCCGAAGGGCTTTATTTTTATGTACTGGAGTATGCTGCCGCGGGCCGGCACGAGCGCCTCGTGCGCAAGCTGATGCTCCTGCGTTGAAACCGGGCGCCCCCGCTCCACCGTGAGCGCCCGGAGACGGCTCCGGCAACCTGCCCCGCTGCCAACTCCGGCAACCTGCTGCCTGGCGCTACAGAGCCATCGCCCGGCTCCCGGCGATCGCTGCCGCCGGATCCGTCGCCTGAGTGTTTTTCTCCACGCCTCTTTTTTTTGTGATCTGGATCAAACTTTATGCATTTTCGCGATATTATGTGTATATTATCAAAATAGCTTATCCGATTACTGCCAAGGAAAGGAACCATGAGAGGAGCACGTTTTTATTGCCTGTCGCTTGTGCTGATGCTGGCGGCCGTACAAAGCATGGCCCAGCCGGCTATCGCGGTGCGCGTCGAGAACCTGCTCGACCAGATGACCCTGGAAGAGAAGGTCGGCCAGATGACCCAGATCACTCTGGAGATGGTCTGTGTCGCCGACAGCAACGGCTTGCGCGAGCCTCTGGCGCTGGACCCTAAAAAGCTCCGGGAAGTGATCCTGGATCAGGGCGCCGGCGCATTGTTCAATGTCGGCACCCACGCCCACACCCTCGAGCGCTGGAACGAAATCATCAGCGAAATCCAGAACGTTGCGCGCGAAAGCCGGCTCAAGATCCCGGTCCTTTATGGCATCGACGGCATCCATGGCGCCAGCTACACCAGAGGCGCGACCCTGTTTCCGCAGTCGATCGCCATGGCCTCGACCTGGAATCCGGAGCTGGTGCGCAAGAGTAGCGAAATCACCGCCATCGAGATCCGCGCCTCGGGAATTCCCTGGAATTTTAATCCCGTCCTTGATTCCGGACGGCAGCCCCTCTGGCCGCGGCTCTGGGAGAGCTACGGTGAGGATGCTTTTCTCACTACGGCCCTGGGCACCGCCTATATCCAGGGTCAGGAGGGCGACCCCAATGATATCGCCGCACCGGACAAGGTGGCGGCCTGCCTCAAACATTATATCGGCTATGGCGCACCACTGAGCGGCAAGGATCGCACCCCGGCCTGGTTCCCCGACCGCTATCTGCGCCAGTATATCCTGCCGCCCTACAAGGCCGCCATCGCCGCCGGCGCCCATACCGTCATGGTCAATTCGGGCGACATCAACGGTGAACCGGTCCATGTCAGCCATTATCTGCTGACCGATCTGCTGCGCGGCGAGCTGGGATTTACCGGCGTGATCGACAGCGATTATGCGGACATCGTCAAACTTTGGCAATATCATCACATTGCGGCCGACAACAAGGAAGCGGTGCGGCTGGCCGTCATGGCCGGGATCGATATGAGCATGGTCCCGTCCGGTACCAGCTTTTCCCGGGATTTGATAGCGCTGGTCCAGGAGGGCAAGGTGCCGATGAGCCGGATCGATGAGGCCTGCGGCCGCATCCTTACGCTCAAATATCAGCTCGGGCTCTTCGACAACCCCTATCCCGATCCATCGCTGCGGGCGCGCTTTGCGACCCCCGAGGCCGCGGCCCTCAATCTGCAGGCCGCGCAGGAGGCGATCACGCTGCTTAAAAACGAGGGCGCCCTATTGCCGCTGCATAAATCAGCCAGGGTGCTGGTGACCGGACCCACCGCCACCCGCCTCTCGACCCTCAATGGCGGCTGGACCTACACCTGGCAGGGCGAACGCGAAGATCTCATGCCCAAGGACAAGCTGACCCTCCTCAAGGCTATCGTCGCCAAGCTGGGCGCCGACAAGGTGAATTATCTGCCCGGCAGCGCCTACGATCATGAAGTCGACATTCCGGCGGCGGTCAAGGCCACCAAAAAGGCGGATGTGGTGATCGCCTGCATCGGGGAGGAGCCCTACTGCGAAACCCCGGGCAATATCAGTGATCTCACCCTCCCTGATGCCCAGCTCGACCTGGTAAAGGCGCTGGTGAAAACCGGCAAACCCGTGGTGCTGGTCCTGGCCGAGGGCCGGCCCCGCATCATCCGCCCGGTGGCGGATGGGGTCAAGGCCATCCTGCTCGCCTGGCTGCCGGGCATGGAGGGCGGACGCGCTACCGCGGACATCCTCTTCGGCGACTGCAATCCGAGCGGCCGCCTGCCCGTCACGTATCCGCGTTGGCCGAACGATCTGGTCCTCTATGATCATGCCGTCACCGAGAACACCGGCGGCACCAACCGCTACAATCCGCAATGGCCGTTCGGCTTCGGCCTGAGTTATACCACATTTGCCTACAGCGATCTGCACCTCGACAAAAGCACGGTCGCCAGTGGGGAGGTGGTCACCGCCAGTGTAACCGTGACCAATACCGGCACCCTCGCCGGCAAGGAGACGGTGCAGCTCTATCTCAGCGATCTGGTCGCCTCGCTTACGCCGCCCAATAAACGTCTCAAGGGCTTCCGCAAGATCGAACTGGCTCCGGGTGAGAGCAAGAACATCTCTTTCACTCTGAGCGCGGAGGAGATGAGTTTCATCGGGCAGGACGGCAAGCCGCTGCTCGAACCCGGCGAATTCATGGTAAGTGTCGCGGACCTGAAGCAAAAATTCACCCTGCAATAGCACGCCAGCGACCTGTTCCGCACCGGAAGATTGCGCGTTCCCCTCTCTACCCCGGGCAGTGCCGCCCTTGCGGCCTGCCCGGGATTTGTTTTGGGTCATGCCCGCCCAGCAAAAAACAGCAGCTCCGTATCACGCGTTTTTTTTCTTTACAAATTAAAAAAATTGTGCTATTTTACCACCTTGGAACCCTGGGCGGGAAGGCTTTCCAATCCTGTACGCTGTGCTTGGAAGTATTGGTTGATGAATAGGAGAACGCATGGGTCACGTGCGCTACGCCGTGGTGCTCCTGCTGTTATTGACATCCAGCGTTTTTGCTCTATCCTATTGGGGAGCGGAATACCGCACCCGCGAGGCCTTTCTCTATGGCCGGTTCGAAACCTCCTGCAAGCCCCCCCGGGGGAATGGCATTCTCGCCTCCTTTTTTACCTATCACGACATCACCGACTCTACCGACTGGAATGAGATAGATTACGAGATTCTCGGCCGCTACAGCGACGATGTGCAGGTCACCTCGATCGGCCCCGGGCAGAAGTGGCGCAACAGCCATCATGCGGTCGATTTTGTCCCCCAGGATGGCTTCCATACCTATGCGTTCGAATGGACTCCGGAATATATCGCCTGGTTCATCGACGGCGCGGAGATTTACCGCCAGGATCAGGCGCACATTCGCCAGTTCAAATATCCCCAGAAGATCATGATGAATCTCTGGAGCTCCGAATCGGCGGGCTGGGTCGGCCCCTGGGATGACCGGATTCTCCCCCTCTTCGCCTGGTACGATTGGGTCAGCTATGCCAGCTACACCCCGGGCGCCGGCAACACCGGCAGCGGCAACAATTTCACCCAGCAATGGCGGGACGATTTCGACCGCTGGGATGCGGTGCGCTGGACGATGGGCACACATACCTTTAATGGCAACCGGGTGACCTTTCGCAAGGAAAATGTGGTGTTCCGCGACGGCTGCATGGTCCTGTGCATGACCAAAGGCACCGACCTTGGCTTCACCGATAAAATACCCCCCTGCGTGCTCTGGGCCCGCGCTGATCTGGATACCGTCACCGTCCGCTTCAGCGAGGCTATCGATCCGGCCACCGCTACCAAAGCCAACTTCGCCATCTCCGGCATCACCATCCTCAACGCCGCCCTGCAGTCCGATCAGCAGACCGTGAAACTGGCGGTCTCCGCCCTCGATACCAGCAAGCGCAACAATGTGGTGGCGATGAACATCAAGGACACCTTCACTCCACCCAACAAACTCAGCGCCCAGCTGCAGCAAATTCTCGTTTCCAAACCACTGGCGCTGCCGGTCAAAATCAATGTCGGCGGTAAAGCCTGGCGCGATTACCTGACCGATCAGGAGTGGGGCCCGGAGGTGGAGTATGGCTATCAAGATGGCGCACAACGCGACCGCAGCAAGCCGATCGTCGGCATCGATATCCGCGACACCGAAGAGGATACGCTCTATCACACCGAGCTGCACGAACTGGTCGACTACAAGGTACGCCTCCCGCAAGGGCGCTACAAGGTGACCCTCAAGATGGCGGAGTTGACCTTTACCGAGCCGGAGGACCGCGTCTTTAACATTTATGTCGAGGGGCGCAAGGTGGCGGACCGCCTCGATCTCGCCGCCATTCCTGGCCCGAAAACCGCGCTCGAGCTGACGGCCGATGACGTGGCCGTGAACGACGGTATTATCGATGTCCGCTGCGAATATCTCTGGGGCTATGAGTTGAGCGGCTGGGGTTCGCTGCTCAACGGCCTGGTCATTGAACGGGCGGCCGCCGGCGTGCAGAGCGGTGCCGCCAACATGCCGGAACATCCTGCGCTGGTGCGCAACTTTCCCAATCCCTTCAACGCCGCCACGACGATCTCCTGGGAGGTTCCGGAGGCCGGCAGGGCCCGGCTGCGCATTTTTGACCGCCTCGGCCGCGAGGTCGCTGAACTGGCCAACGGTCCGGTGGCGGCCGGAGTACACCAGATAACCTGGGTGCCGGACCTGCCGAGCGGGCTTTACCTCGCCGATCTCGAGCACCGCAGTGGCACGCTGCAGAGCCGCGCATTGCACAAGCTGATTCTTTTGCGTTGAACCAATCTCCATCAGGAGTGAATGTTTCTCTCAAGTGGAAAGGAGGTGGCCATCCAGGTTTCATAAATTGTCTCCACCTGCGCGGTGTGCTTTTCTGTTTTCGCTTGACCGCGCCGCTCCACCCACCAAAAAGCTGTTTCATCAATCCCAACTGGAGGAAGTCACGATGAAGAAAGCGTTATTGGTCATGGTCTTCGCCCTGCTGCCGGTCTTGGCATTCGGGCAGATGATCTTCAATTTTGATTCCGCTCCGGCGGACACCAACTTCTGGAACTGGAAGTCCAACCACGGCGGCCAGCACTATGAAGTCAACACCAGTGCCTCCCCCGAAAATGGCTGGATCCATCTCACCTATGTAACCGATCCCAAGGTGGAAGGCGCCGGCTCGATGCTCTTCGAGTACAGCGCTCATAACAAGGAGAGCTGGGGCGGCTACAGCAAGATCGAGCATTTCGAACCGGACTCCAATGCGGTTTGGGACTGGTCCAAGTATGATTCCGTCGGTTTCTGGTACAACATCAAGCAGAAGCAGTCCCTGCCCGGACGCGCCCATATCCGTTTCGAGCTCTACGAAGTCAGCGATGCGGCCAGTGGCAACGCCACCTACAGCGCCGGCCAAACAGAGTTCTACTACAGCTTTGAGTATGTTCTCGACAACGACCCGGGTTGGACCTGGTTCAAGCTGCCGCTGCTCGATGGCCGCGGCGAGGATTTGATGGATGAGTGGAACGGCGGCGCCTTCAACCGCACCGGTTGGGCCGGCATCTCCGGAAATGACAAGCTGGATGTCAACAAGATCAAGGGCTACGGCTTTGAGATCTCGATCAGCGGCGCCGGTGAAGGCGACTTTTCGACCGGTTCGTTCTATCTCGATGATCTGAGCCTGATCCATATGGCCAAAAAGCCGGTGGTCTTTTTCAACGGCCGCGAAGCTGCCGGTTTCATGGCGGGACCCTGGACCTGGGGTCAGTCCTCCTGCGTCTATGAAGAGGGCGCCGGCGTGGTCGCCAAAACCAACGCTATCAAATGGACCCAGGGCAATGAGTGGAGCAACGGCTGGTCCGGCATTGGCTGGAACCTCTCCCCGACGGTCGACCTCTCCACCGTCTGGGATTCGGATTCCCTCTCCTTCTATTGCAAGACCGATGAAGGGGTCGGGCCCATCCGCTTCCAGTTCGAAGACGGCACCGCCAAGGTCGGCTCGGTCTTCACCCCGATCACCGATGGCCTGTGGCACCGCTATGCCTTGAAGCTTAGCGAGTTCGTGTATGCGGACGGCACCTCCGGTTTCAAGCCTGAAGCGGCCTCCGTGCTCGGTATCATGGCCGAAGGTTCGGCCATCGCCGGCAAGCAGGTCTGGTTCTCCAACATCTGGACCGGCACTCCGGTGATCGATGTGGTCGCCCCGAATGCCCCGGCCGGCGTCTCCGCTGTTCCGCAGGATGGTTACAACCTGGTGATCTGGGAAGATGTGCCGGGCGAAGAGGCGGAAGTCTACAATGTCTACGCCAGCTCCAAGCCCATCACCGATGTCACCGCCCCCGGCGTTTTCCTGATCGCTGCCAAGGTCGCGGAAGGCACCCAGACCTTTGCGCACTACATTTACGCCGCTCTGAATGACAAAACCAAGGATACCTACTACGCTGTGGTCTGCAAGGATGCCTCGAGCAATGAAGGCCCGGCCGGTCTCAGCGGCGCCATCTCCAATGTCGCCAAGGGTATCCCGACCATCTCCTTGAATCCCCCGACCAACTTCGTCGCCGATGGCGATATGAGCGAGTGGATCGCCTCGGGGATCAAGCCCTTCGTCCTGAAGCCTTCGACCTCGAACATCGCCTACGGCGAGTTCTCCAGTGATGACGATCTGACCGTTACCGTCTACATGGCGATCGATGATGATGCCCTCTATGTCGCTGCCGATGCCGTTGATGATGTCTACAGCTTTGTTGAAGGCGGCAACTGGTATGAGGATGATGGCATCGAGCTTTACATCGGCCTTTATAACCAGACTTCGGTCCACACCGTCTTCAAACGCGGCGCTGAGCCCGACTACAGCTTTTATTGCCTGACCACCGGCTTTATGTGGGGCAATGGCGCCGGCGGCGATTTTGCCCTTTTCCCCAACAATACGCCGACCAATTATGCCTTTGTCAATTTTGGTGCGGCTGATTATGCTTCCGAATTCAAGATCCCGCTCGATTCGCTGGTCACGCACGGCGCGGTCGGTGATACCCGTTTCCATCCGGTCAACGGCATGCGCATTCCGATCGAGATCATGTTCCACGATTCGGATGTGGCCAATGTCCGCGCCGGCGTCCTCTCCTACTCCAACCTCAATGCCGACAATGCCTGGACCAGCCCGCAGTACTGGTCTTTCACCTGGATTGGCGATCAGGAAGAGGTAGTGGGCGTGGAGACCAAGGATGTGAACACGGTCGAGTCCTACAACCTGTCGCAGAACTATCCCAACCCCTTCAACCCGACTACCACGATCGCTTACACCCTGCCGAAGGCGGAGAAGGTGACGATCGAGGTCTTCAATATGATCGGTCAGAAGGTGGCCACTCTCGTCAACACCAGCCAGACCGCCGGTGTCCACACCGTCGATTTTGATGGTGCGGCTCTGACCTCGGGCGTCTATTTCTACCGCCTGCAGGCTGGAACCTTCAGCTCCATGCACAAGATGATTCTGATGAAATAAGCACTCCGCAGCCGCCGCGGCGCCAACGCACCGCGGCGGCTTTCGTTTTGACATCGATCCCGCCGGGCCTGGCCGCGCTTGCCGCTGCATCTGGACCCTGTGCGCCCTCCCTCCGTGTACAGCGGAGGGAGGACGCAGAGTGTTCGTAAAAAAACGGAACGCTGCCGGCTATTCCAAGTCTCGATGTTCGCTTGCATCGCCGCGTGCATTCCATACTAACCAGCTGCATAACAAAAGGAAAGAGGTATGCGAAAGATGAAACGGAACCTCGGTTGGCTCCTGCTTTTGCTTCTGGTGCCCGGACTCCTCCTGGCCCAGACGACGGGCAAGATCTCCGGTAAGGTGCTGGACGCCAAAAGCGGACAGCCTCTGCCGGGAGCGAATATCATCGTTGAAGGCACCAGCTCCGGCGCTGTGGCCGACCTCAACGGTGATTTCTTCATCCTCAATGTGGCCCCGGGCACCTACACCCTGCGCGCCCAGATGATGGGCTTTGAGACCGTGCGCATGCAGAATGTCCAGGTCTCGGTTAACCGCACCACCGAGAGCAAGATCCGCATGAAAGAGACGGTGCTCGAGGGCGAAGTCGTCATCGTCCAGGCCGAAAAGGTCGCGATGAAAAAAGATCAGACCAGCACCGTGCGCAACGTCTCCTCCCAGCAGATCGACGCCCTGCCGGTCGAGAATATGGGCGCCGTCATCTCGATGCAAGCCGGCGTCGTCAACGGCCATTTCCGCGGCGGTCGCAGCAATGAGGTCACCTATCTGGTCGACGGCATGCAGGTCACCGAGTCCTTCGGCGGCAGCGGCCGCAACGTCGAACTGGAAACCGAAGCGATCCAGGATCTCGAGGTCATCACCGGAACCTTCAACGCCGAGTACGGCCGCGCCATGAGCGGCATCGTCAACGCGGTCACCAAGTCGGGCGGTCAACGCTACAGCGGCTCGATCTCCGAAGATCTCGGCAACTATTATACGACGCACAAATCCATTTTCCTCGGCCTCAAGGACGACGATGTCCTGCGCAACCAGGATTTCAAGTTCCAGCTCAGTGGCCCGGTCCTGCCGGGATGGAAATCCGGCCCGACCTTCTTCGTCAACGGCCGCTACCAGGACAACAAAAACCACCTCAACGGCGTGCGCCGCTTCAATCCCTGGGATCTGAGCAACTTTATCCCCATTGATCCGATGATGTGGTATTCGGAACACACCGGCGACAGCGCCTACGTGCCGATGAATCGCAGCGTCAACAAATCCCTGATGAGCAAGCTCGCCTTCGATATGATCAAAAACGTCCGCATGTCGCTGCTCTACACCCGCAACGACGACGAATGGCACGGCTACTCGCATACCTGGAAGTATAATCCGGACGGCCGCGGCACCACGTACCGCACCTCGGACCTTTTCTCGTTCGAATTGAACCACATGATCAGCAAAAAATTCTTCTACGAGGCCAAACTCTCTTATCTGGACAATTTCAACGGCTACTATGTCTATCGCAATCCTACCGACTCGCGTTACCTCCACGATAAATACCTGACCAATGACGGCCCCGGTTTCTATACCGGCGGCCAGGACAAGAGCCACTCCTTGCGCTGGCTGAAAGATACCAACGCCAAACTGGATGTGACCTGGCAGGCCACCAAGAACCACAGCCTCAAGAGCGGCGTGCTCTATACCCTGCATGATCTCGATCAACAGTCGCGCACGATCCGCAACAAGTATTACGGCACGGACCTGGAAAATGAACTCTACGAGCCGGTCGTTTACTCCGATTCCTCGGTCTATTCCGACATCTACAAGGTCAAGCCGAAAGAACTTTCGGCGTACATCCAGGACAAGATCGAGTACGACGAAATGGTGATCAATTTCGGCTTGCGCTACGACTATTTCGATCCGAATACGGTCTATCCCTCGGATCTGCGCAATCCGGGCAACCAACTGGTCTTCGCCGACAGCCTGAACCGCAAGACCTTCTACCCCAAGGCGGATGCCAAGGTGCAGATCAGCCCGCGCCTCGGCCTCTCCTATCAGCTCAGCAACGCCGCGCTGCTTCATTTCAGCTACGGCCATTTCTTCCAGATGCCGCCGCTCTATGCCCTCTATGATAACCACTCCCTGCAGGTTTCGCCGACCGATTACTCGACCACCATGGGCAATCCCCAGATCAAGGCGCAGCGGACCGTCCAGTACGAGATCGGCCTCTGGCAGGAGTTGATCAAGGGCATGGGTCTGGAGGTTTCGCTCTTCTATCGTGATATCTATGATCTGCTCAGCGCCAAGGTCATCACCACCTACGACCAGATCGAATACGGCCTCTACAGCAACAAGGACTATGGCAATGCCAAGGGCCTGGAGGTCAAGTACGATTTCGTCACCGGCAGTTTTTCGGCCTACGCCAATTATACCCTGCAGTACTCCCGCGGCAACGCCGACAACCCGACGACCACCTTCACCCGCGCCGGCAGCAGCATGGACCCGATCAGCCGCCTGATCCCGATGAGCTGGGACCAGCGTCACACCCTGAACGTGACCCTCGGCTATAATACGATGAAATACGGCACCACCCTTACCGGTTACTACAACTCGGGTGCCACCTATACCTGGTCGCCGCTCGATGAGAGCCAGCTGGCCAAGGTCAACCTCTATCCCAACAACGCCAAGATGCCCAGCACCTACAGCGTGGACATGAGCGCCTATTATGATGTCAAGCTGCTCAAGCAGCTCAAAACCCGGCTTACGCTGAATATCTACAACCTCTTTGACACCCTCAACGAGTGGGGCGTCAACGGCAATACCGGCCGGGCTTATACGGCCATCGTTCGCGACTCGGATCTGGCCAATCACCGCAGCAATTTCAACACCTACTATGACCGGATCCACAACCCGTCGATGTATGCCACCCCGCGCCTGGTCAAGCTGGGCATGGGCGTGATGTTCTAAACCGCTTCCGGATCATTGTTCAGGACGGACTTTCAGAAAAGGAACCTTGCATGAAAAAAACACTCTTGTATATGGCGTTCATCCTGCTCATGACCCTGTCGCTCGTTCAGGCGCAGGGCATGCTCTATGACGGCCCGGAAGATGAGGCGGGAGACATCACGGCCCGTCGTGAAGGGTATATGAGCGGCAACCGTGTTTTCGAGTATTTTCAGAATACCACCGAGTTGGGCAAGTGGGTCAGCGGCGCCACCGGCGGCCTCTGGTCCAAATGGCCCAACAATGACCAGGGCACGCGCATGACCGACGGCATCGGCCTGCTGATCGGCGCCAAGGTCTACGTCGATGACAACTCGGTACCGGTGACCGATACCCTGCAGATCAAGTCCCGCACCGATGTCCATGACCTCTATTTCCTCCAAACCAGCTATCGCGAAGAGATGGATACCGATCCCACCGGCACAGTAGAATGGGGCTTCTATCCCTGCTTCGGCTATTTCAATCCCGCCAGCGACTATCCGGCCCTGAGCAACAAGGTGGAATCCTGGCCCACCGCTGGCTGGCCCGCCAAGGGACGCAACCTCAAGTGGCCGGGTGAATGGGACGGCCGCTTCGGCCGCGGCGTCCTCTATGCCCAGCAGGAAACCTATTATGTGGTCAACGACGCCCAGGATCAGGAATACCTCGGCCCCGAAGACAAGTACAAATACTATCCGCGCCCGGGCATCAAGATCGGCTACCTCGACCCCTCCAAGGTGACCAAGCAGGTCGGCAATCCCTGGGGCGGCATCGGCCTCCGTGTCGAACAGCGCGGCTTCCAGTGGTCCAATCCCCAGAGCCGCGACTGCATCTTTTGGGAATACACGGTCGCCAATATCTCCAATTATGATCTGCCCTATATGGCTTTCGGCTACTGGGTCGATAACGGCATCGGTGGCGATAACGCCGACGACGAATTCGGCTACTTCAACCGCAAACTCGATCTTGCTTACTCCTGGGACAAGGACGGCCTGGGTGGCGGCGGCCTGCCGACCGGCACCATGGGCTTCGCTTACCTCGAGAGCCCCGGCCTGGCCTATGACGGCGTCGACAACGATGACGACGGCCTGATCGATGAAAAACGCGATAACGGCTATCCCGGCGATCCCACCAATGTGATGGTGGGCCCGACCGTCGGCATCGCCGACCTCAACAAGTTCCTCGAAACCTATGAATACTCCCTCGATGAGCTGAAACCGCACTATGCCGCGGATGAGGATCAGGATTGGGAGGACGGCGAGGACCTCAATGGCAACGGGATCTACGAAATCAGCGAGTACGCGGGCGATGATGTCGGCCTCGACGGCGTCGGCCCCTCGGAACTCAATTATACCGGCCCGGATCAGGGCGAGTGCAACCACATGCCGGATTATGATGGCGCCAATGGCTGCGAACCCAACTTCGCCAAGACCGACGTCACCGAATCGGACATGGTGGGTTTGACCTCCTTCCAGATGTACCCGATCCCGTCGCACTCCTCCGAGGACCACTGGTTCCGCGGCGACAAGTCGATGTGGTTCGTTATGAGCGCCGATACCCTGATCGAATACCTCGGCAAGGTTTCCAACCTCGTCGAAACCTTTGCCTCCGGTCCCTTCCCGCTCTATCAGGGCCGCGTCGAGCGCATCTCGATGAGCGAGCTGCACTCCTACGATCCGCTGACCGGACTGACTGCCTCCGGGCACGAAGCTCCGGCGCTTTTCGAACAGAAAAAGATCGTCCAGATCATCTACGAGCGCGACTACCGTTTCGCCTCCCCGCCCAAGATGCCGACACTGACGGCGACCGCGGGCGACGGTAAGGTCATCCTGACCTGGGACAATATCGCCGACACGCGCACCAAGGACCCCTTCATCGGCAACAAGAACGATTTTGAGGGCTACAAACTTTTCCGCGCTACCGACAAGTATTTCGCCGACGCCCTCACCATCACCGACGGCTATGGTACGGCCAGTCTCTACGATCCGATCTTTGAGTGCGATCTCAAGGACAGCATTTCCGGCTTTACCAACTTCGGCATGGTCAACGGCATGGGCTACTATCTGGGATCGGAAACCGGTATCGTCCACTTTTTCACCGACAATACCGTCCAGAACGGGCGCACCTACTACTATGCTCTGGTGGCCTATGATTACGGCGCTCCCGAGATCGAACCCGGCATCGCCCCCTCCGAGAACGAGATCGTCATCGAAAAGAACGAGGCCGAGGAGGTCACGGCCTACGGGAAAAATATCCAGATCGTCATCCCGCGCACAACCGCCTCCGGCTATACGCCCTCGCAGATCACCATGGATACCACGGGCGTCCGCGTCGGCAGCGGCCGCATCGTCCCCGGCATCCTCGCCGAGGGCAGCCTCAAGGCCGGCCATGAGTACAAATTAAAGTTCATGGTCGATACGCTCTACTCCGTTTCCGAGTATGATCGCGGCCTCACCTATCTCAACAACGGCCTGGCGGTCTATGACATGTCCGATAACAACATTCTGGTTTATTCGGAAAGCCCGAGCCATTACGCCTACGATAATCTCGTCTACAAGGATACTCTCGGCTACTGGATTTTCAATCAGGACGGCCCGATCAGCACCGACATCTTCGACGGCATCAATCTCACCCTGTCGAATATGACCACCCAGGCCAGCTACAACTATGAAAAGTCGGGCTGGCTGACCGGCTCGGCCAACATCCGCATCACCCTGACCTCGGTGGAGACCGGGTACTTCCCCTGGGATTATGACATCGTTTTCACCGACAATCCCTCAGCCTACACCGGCCGGGTCCTCAACAAGACCACGATCCGCAACGAGAATAACTCTCGCATCACGCCCAGCAGCACGCTGCTGACCGGCCAGAATTTCAGCTTTTACGTCGTCAATAAATCTTTTGTGAACACGGACGGCAGCTATGAAAAGCTGGATCTGGTGGTGCAGGATCTCGACAAGGACGGGGTGTTCAACATGCTCAAGGACCGCATCCTCGTCGGTCCGCTCAACAAAAAGGGGTGGTGGGCCGGCACGGCCTTCATCATCGATTTCAACAATGTCGCGGATGAAGCCAATCTGCCTAAATCCAATGATGTCTACCGCATGACCTTCACCCGGCCCTACATGGCCTCCGATTCGGTGACCTTCAAGATCATGCCACAGGGCGCGGTGGACAAGGCGCAAATCACCTATAACATGGCCAACATCAAGGTCGTGCCCAATCCCTATGTGGCTACCAACTCCATGGAGCCCTCGGTCAGCAACTGGCAGCTCAACCAGCGCCGCCGTCTGATGTTCACCCATCTGCCGGCGCAGTGCAACATCAAGATCTTCACGATGAGTGGAGTCATGATCGATGAGCTGGATGTGCAGAACGATGCCGCCAACGGCATGGCCCAGTGGGACCTGAAGACGAGTGAGGGGCTGGAAATCGCCGCGGGTGTGTATGTCTTCTACGTCAAGTCCGATCTGACGGGAGACACTTTCATGGGCAAGTTCGCGGTGGTCAAATAAGCGGGCGGGAGCCGGCCTCCGGTTGCAGAAGCCGGCTCCCACAATCCCCTTGGGAGTTGAATACTCAAACGTTTACGAGGTACAAGACATGCATATCAAGAATTCAGGTCTCACCCTGCTCGTCGTGCTCCTCTGCGCCGGAGCAGCCGTCGCGCAAAAGCCGTACCGCATCGGCACTACCGCGGCCAACTTTCTCGAGATCGGCTATGGCAGCGCCGGCGCCGCAATGGGCGACGCCTATGTCAGCGTTGCCAACGATCTCTCTTCCGCCTACTGGAATCCCGCCGGCCTCGCCTTCATGCCGCGCAGCGAAGCGCAGTTCTCGATCCAACCCTGGCTGGTCAACATCAATACCACCTATGCCGGGGTGGGACTGGTCCTGCCGCGCATCGGCACCCTGGCCTTGGCCATCAACCAGGTTGGCTATGGTGATATGAGCGTGACCACGATGGATTATCAGGAGGGCACCGGCGAGTTGTTCAATGCCTCCGACCTCGCTGTGAGCTTTTCCTATGCCCGCAGCCTGGCGCAGTGGTTCTCGTTCGGCGCCTCGGCCAAATATATCTCCTCGCAGATCTGGCACATGAATGCCAGCGCTATGGCTCTCGACCTGGGCGTCATGGTCAGCACCAACTTTTTCTCGTTCTCGGGCAAGCGCGAGGACGGCATGACCATCGGTATGAGCATCTCCAATTATGGCACCAAGATGCGCTTTGATGGCATGGATCTCACCTTCCCCATCGATATTCTCCCCGATCAGGCCGGCAACTACAGCAACACCGCCGGCCAGTTCAAGCTCGAAAGCTGGGAGCTGCCGCTGATCTTCCGCGTTGGCGTCGCCCTGCATCCGATCGCCACCGCCCAGAGCCGTCTGACCCTGGCCGTGGATGCCCTGCACCCCAACAACAACGCCGAATCGATCAATGTGGGCGCGCAGTACGCTTTTACGCTGCCCTCCACCGGCACGCTCTATGTGCGCGGCGGCTACAAGGCCCTCGGCCTCTCCGAGACGGAGTTCGGTCCGACCGTCGGCGGCGGCGTCTATCTGCGCATGATGGGTAATGTCGGCGTCAAGTTCGATTATGCCTACCGTTCCGTCGGCGTGCTCGGCTCGGCGCACTGCTACAGCATGGGCGTCTCCTTCTGATCCGGAGGGGCCCTTTTTCCAGACGACAGCAACCCCACCTCTCGTTCCCACCCCGGCTCCGGGCTGGAGTGGGAAAAGTTCACCACCTCTCGTTCCCACCCCGGCTCCGGGCTGGAGTGGGAAGAGTTCACGACCTCTCGTTCCCACCCCGGCTCCGGGCTGGAGTGGGAAGAGTTCACGTC
>Ga0116171_10001908_pt1 | contig 20288 bp, 19 predicted proteins | sample AD_JPNHW2_MetaG_FD_89798 | JGI IMG/M metagenome (GOLD analysis project Ga0116171, IMG submission 89798) | Active sludge microbial communities of municipal wastewater-treating anaerobic digesters from Japan - AD_JPNHW2_MetaG | ecosystem: Engineered > Bioreactor > Anaerobic > Digestate | place... | reverse complement strand
TTTATCCTTGATGCATCATTTAATATGAAAGGCGACGCGTTTATGACATCAAGCTCCTCAAATGAAGCTTCGCAGGAGTCCGATGCGATTAAAGGTTCTTTCTTTACTTACTACCTGGTATCCGGCCTGCGCGGTGCTGCTGATATGATTCAGGATGGCAGGATAACACTGAATGAAGCATATCAGTATGCCTACAACGAAACTCTGGCAAGGACAGAGAAAACCATGGGTGGAACCCAGCACCCTAATTACGATATACAGATGACAGGAACGGGCGATGTTGTTATCACAGACATTAAAAGAAAAACTTCCGGGCTCCTTCTTGAAAAAAAGATCGCGGGAAAAATTTATATCCGTAACAGCGATAACATTCTTGTCGCGGAACTGCAGAAACCGTACGGACGGGAGATGGAAGTAGCTCTTCCTGAAGGTAAATACTCACTTTTAAATCAGATCGACAATAATATCTTTGAAACTAAAATTAATGTCTTAACCGATGAACGCTATCTTCTTTCGCTGAACAGTATGACACAAACCGAAGCGGAAAAAACAGTTTACCGGGGTGACTCAGACCATGAAAAAAAAATTGACAAGCAGGTAATTTTAGATATTAATAAAATTGAACACGGTGGCTATCTGGCAGTTATAAACCAGGCATCAAAAATCAACGGGAACTGGTCTGATCTAGTCGGAGGAAAGGTGGCCTGGATTATCAACCACTCCTTTTCTCTTGGAGCAGGCGGTTATGGACTTGTTTACCCCACTGACCGGCAGGAGTTTACCGGCGCACCCTATAATGGCATTGACTCAGAAATAAATTTCGGCTTTGGAGGAATACTTGTTGAATACTTCTTCTGGCCTGACAGTATTTTCACACTTGCTCCGGGAATTATGGTAGGCGGAGGCGCTCTGCAATATTATCCCGGTGATGATAATGACGATGAACACACAAATCCTACGGATTCATTTTTTGTTGTTACTCCTGAATTAAATATATATATAAATGTTACAGAATACGTCAGGATCGGAGCAGGAGTTTCATACCGTATGGTCAAAGGAATAGATCAGAAAGATTTCTCTGACAGCGATATCAGCGGATTTTCTTTCTCTCTTGCGGCTGCCGTAGGATTTTTTTGAAACTTACCATATAATTGATATATTTATCACAGGCAACAGCGGTTAATACACTGTTTGTCATTTCAGAAACCATCAGTTGCGGATGATAGATATTCTATTGATTAATATTTCCATGCGCAATTCAGATAGTGAAAATTTCATGACGCGTCTCCTCCGAAGTGGCAATCAACTCGCTGTTCAGTCCAACACATTGGATGAAGGCGAAAATTAAAATGATAATAACTAGAACAAGATGTGCTTTAATTATTCTGATCTGCTTTATCGCCGGAATTTTATTCCAGAAATATATTACAGAAATTACAATCTTTCCGGAACCGGAACAAATTGAAGCACCACCGCTTGAAAACACAAAAACTCCAGTTGATATAAATGAAATTAAAACAGGACGCGTAATGTTTGCTCTTGTAATCGGCCAGTCCAATGCAGCAAACTACGGGGAGAAGATTTACAAAACAAAGCATAGCGTTTACAATTACTATAAAGGCAGATTATACATTGCAGAGGATCCTCTTCTTGAAGCATCCGGACTGAGAGGTTCAGTATGGGGAATGCTTGGCGACTCGCTGATAGAAAAAGGGTATTATGACAAAGTTGTTTTTGTTTCAATCGCAGTCGGTTCTACTTCAATCGAATGCTGGTCTGACGGCAGGTGCAGTATCATACTTAAAGAGACTATGGATTATTTAAAAAATAATAATGTAAAGCTGACTCACATTTTCTGGCATCAGGGGGAGGAGGACAATTTAATCAATACTCCCGCGGATGTTTATAAATCCAGGCTGAAAAAAATTCTTAAGACCATAAGAAGTTACGGCGGGGAGGCTCCTTTATTTGTCTCCATTGCGTCTTTCAACCCGTGGGTTACCGGTAAACCGGAAGGGATAGAATACAAAATCCGCAGAGCTCAAAAAGAATTTATCAGAGAGAACCGTAAAGTCTACAAAGGCCCTGACACTGATACTATCGTATCTTCATTCGACAGGTTTGACCGCGTACATTTTTCTGAAAGCGGAATGAAAAAATACTCAAAGCTGTGGCTGAATGCAATTATTAATCCGCAAAAATAATTTCAGTTTTCACCAGTGAACCTGCATAAATAGTTTGTATTATTAAAACCTGTATTAACAACTGGTTTCTGCTGTATTTTTTAAATTGATTTTCCAGTCACCTCTTTGCAGGAAAGCCGTGAATACGCAGATTACAATTCAGGATATATTTAATTGAAGCTATTATATACAACATTAGGTTTTATTTCACTCGGTATCGGATGTGCAGGCATTGTAGTCCGCGGGTTACCCACTACTCCGTTTGTTTTACTGGCAGCCTCCCTTTTCGCAAAAAGTTCCGAGAGGTGGTATAACTGGCTGATATCGAACAAACTCTTCGGGAAGTTTATTGAGCAGTATGCAAAAGAAAAAGGAATGACTTTAAAAATGAAAATCCTTTCAATAACTCTTATGTGGACTATGATAACAATATCCGCTTTGACATTTAAATCCATTCACATGAAATTATTTCTGCTGGTCATGGGAATCATCGGGACAATTGTAATGGGATTTGTATTAAAAACAATAACTGTAAAGACGGATTCCTGACAGCCTGCTTTACAGGAATCTACTTTTTTCTTTTACTTTGAAATATTTTAACATCGACCTCAGCCTCAAGGTTATTATATACTGCAACAATTAATCCGTTACCGGAATTAAGAGCGCTGAATATTACTTTTTGCCCTTCCGGTTTATCAAACTCTCCAAATGACTGGATATCGCTTTTTATCGTCCATTCAGGGCTGACAATTATTTTATTCCCTTTGCTGTCATAGGCAGTTGCTATGAGCTGCATACTCCCGCCGGGAAACATTTTAAGTGATGCGGGTTTGATGGTAAATTTTACAATATCAACAGTTGCGGTTTTTTGTGAATCGGAATTATTATCGTTTGCTGACACGGCAACGTCCGAAAAAAGTATTACTGAAAATATTGACAGTATTCCGAACCATGTAATTAACAGATTTCTGAACATTAGAATTTCCCCCTGGATTTTACCACTACATTACTATACAGAATTTAAATTATGTTTTGTTTTACAGAATGAACCGGACAATAATAATTCTTCTAAATTATCACGTAATTACTGTTAGAGTAACTGTGAGAATAAAGTTACAATCTTTATCTGGTATTTATAAAATATTCAAGTTGCCCATTTAATTTAAAAATACCTGGAATCCTGTTCAAATGTTTTCTAAATTTACAGTCCGTTTATTTACAGATACTGTTTTAAAAGTAATGATTACAACTCTTCAGATTTTATAAAACGCAGTTAAAAGTTGACATAAATATACTCTAATATGACCTGTAACAATATATTTGAGGATAATTTTTTACAGGAAATATTATGCAGGAACTAAAATATCTGGCAGGCTATTCAGAAACTGTATTAAGCCGGGTAAACAAACTCATCAATGAAGACCGGCTCGGAGATTTTCTGTTAAAAAAATATCCATCTTCTCACGCGATAAGAACGGACAAAGCTCTGTATGATTTTACTATGGCACTGAAGAATGAGTTTCTGCAGAAATCCCAGCCGCTGAGTAAAGTTATCTATGATTCAAAAATAAATGCCATCGACCATGTGCTTGGAATGCATTATTACATTTCAAAAGTTCAGGGCGTGAAGCTTAAATCAAAACACGAAATAAAAATTGCATCGGTGTTTAAGACAGCGCCTGCTGAATTTTTAAAAATGATTGTAGTACACGAACTTGCCCATCTCAAAGAAAAAGATCACAATAAAGCTTTTTATAAACTATGCGAATATATGGAGCCCGGCTACTACCAGATTGAATTTGATATGCGCCTGTATCTCACCTATCTCGACACCGGGGAATCCCTATATAAATAACTGAAGGTTAAACATAACCCTTTCTCTCCATATACTTCTCAACCCGGCCCACTGCAATTGAACATCCGTAAGTCAGAATAAAATACATCAGTGTAATCGTAATCCATATCTCATAAGTTTTATAAGTTGATGCCATAAGTTCAGTCCCTCTGAACGTCAGGTCCTGGACTGAAATTACAGATACAATTGCCGAATCTTTAATAACAGAGATTATCTGGCCTGCCATTGGAGGGAGGATTCTCTTGAAAGCCTGGGGAAGTATAATATGCCTCATCTTCCGGTACCATGAAAATCCGAGCGCATCAGCCGCCTCACCCTGACCCTTTTCAACAGATTCAATTCCCGCCCGGACAATCTCGGTCATGTACGCCCCTTCATATAGAGCGAGAGTAAACACAGCCGAAATAAATACTGATAACATGGAAAGCGGAGAGAAAAAAAATGATACTATACTATTATGTTCAATAAGAAATGAAGACGATGAACCGGAATTAAAAGCATCCGCGATCTGGCCGCTTATAAAAAAATAAAAGATAAATATAAATACAATCGAAGGAATGTTTCTTACAACACCGACATAGAGTGCGGATGTAAGCTTGAGGCCTGCTTTGTGCGAGATTCTCATCAGTCCCATGACAAGCCCGATCTGTGAAGCGAGTATTGTCGACCACACGCTGAGCCTGAATGTAACAGCAAGCCCGGACAGGAGAAGTCCCGGAACATACTCCTCCAGCCTCGTATCATACCGGACTATGTATGAAGCAACCGCTGACCAGTCCCACTCATAATGAAGCTCTGCGCGCATTCTGAAAACAACAAATAATGCTCCGGTTATAAGAAATGACAGGAGTATAAAATCAAGTAATGTAAACCGGATTCTGTTTCTCAACTTTTTACTCTACCCTTTTCTCCCAGTCCCTGGTCCTGAACCAGTATTTTTTTCTTTCATTAAGAAATCCGTCTTCCCATCTTTTTTTTATCCAACCGTTAAAATATTCTTTTAGGCCATCCTCGCCCTTCCGGAGTGCAAAACCTATCGGTTCCTTTGTAAAAGTATCATTAAACGGAAGATAGAATCTGCCGCTGTATTTAATCGCCTGAAATTCAGGAAGCGGGGATGACGCAACAACTGCGTGCACCCTGTCAGTGAGGAGTTCCTGTATTGCCTGGGCCTCATCATCAAACAGTTTTAACTGGGCATTGGGGAAATTCTTTTTTGCAGCTTCAGCGGCAGTTGTTCCGAGTCTCGCGGCTATTAGAATTTCACTCTTGTTAAAATCACCGAGAGTTGTAAAACCGGGCGCCATCTTTCTGCTTGCAACAATTGACATTCCGGAATAATCATACGGATCACTGAAATCAACTTTTTTAGCTCTCTCTTCTGTAATACCCATACCGCCGATAATAACATCAAACTTTCCAGTAAGAAGCGCGGGGATTATACCTGACCATTTTGTTGGAACAAATTCAATTTTCACCCCCATATCCTTCGCGAGTGCAGTTGCAACATCAATTTCAAATCCGATCAGATTGCCCTCTTTATCATTCATTGCCCATGGAACAAATGTTGACATACCGACTCTCAGCACACCTCTTTTTTTCACGTCGTCGAGCTGTTTGCCAGATTCACTCTTCGCGCACCCTGACAACAGTAAAATTATTGAAAAAATAATCAACGCCGACTTTTTCATAATAAACCTCCGGAAATTATATTATATATTAATGAACATTAAATTTTTTTTCAACATAACCGGAAAATAACGACAGAGGGACCGTCATCATCAGATAAAGCAGCGCGACCGTAAACCATATCTCGAAAGAAAGAAAAGTATCAGACACAATTGACTGCCCTACCATAGTTAAATCATAAATCGATATAGTGCTGACAAGAGCCGAATCTTTTATCAATGATACTCCCTGCCCGGTAAGCGGAGGAAGGACCCTTCTCATCGCCTGGGGAAGAATAATATACCTGTACGTATGGATTCTCCCCAGTCCCAGGCTCCATGCGGCTTCCCACTGTCCCTTTCTTATTGAAAGAATACCGGCCCGCATAATTTCCGAAAGATACGCTCCTTCAAATAGAGAAAGGGCCGTTACAGCCGAAACAAACGCGCTGATATTAAATATGGGGGCCACCGCAAAGTACATAAAAAAAATCTGTACTATGAGAGGTGTATTCCTTATAAATTCTATGTAGCAGTAAGCAATAAACTTTGCGATAAATGAATCCGTCAGCCGTAAAAGAGCTGAAACAAGGCCAAGTATAAACGCAAAGACAATGCTTGTCAGAGATATCTGAAGCGTAACATACACCCCGTGAAGCAGCGGCCCGGCGTTGAAATCATATTGCGCTGACAGGATATAACCGGGTATTCTCTCCCACTGCCAGTTGTAATTCAGATGATCAACACTATATGCTGCAGCTGCAATAAGGGTGCCGGAGTATATAATAAATCCTGTATAATCTCTGAACCATTTTTTTATATGCTGAAATGTAATACAACTATCTCTCAAGTTTTCTTCCGGCATAAATTTATTAATGCATAATACATTATTTGTCTTTCCCGTTTCATCATGGTAAAAATTTCCAATTATCAGGAAAGGGTGAGGAGAAGTTTTATATTCTATACTGTACTAAAAAAACGGGAAACCGCCTTCACCCTTCCCCCCATCCGTCTGCTGGGCACCTTCCCCATAATGGGTCAGGGAAGGCATCCCTGCTACAGCTTTTCTATTACGTCAAGAAAAGTATTAAGAGGATGAGACCCCATAAGTTCATACTTTTCATTGATAATAATTTTCGGAACGCCGGTTACATTGTACTTCTGCGAAAGATGCACAAAATTGCCGGAGTCGATCATATCACTTTTAATTTTACTGTTTTCCATTGCGAGCCTGTGCGCGACAGCTACAGCAGCAGGGCAGTGAGGGCAGCCGAGGCCCACAAAAACCTGTATATGAACATCTTTATCAATTTTCTTTATCCGGGAAATGATATCATCAGGAAGTACCTCGCGCCTTCCGGACATCTCAATAATTGAGCTGAGAAATGAATTAATTTCATAACCTCCCGGGAGGCCGTAATATTTAACACCGTAATCTGTGCCGTCTTTATCAAGCAGAACTATGGCAGGAATTCTCTCTACCCCGTATTTCTGCGCCATTTCTTTATCGGTTACAAAATTGTACACTTTGCAGGACAGTTTATCACTTAACGAGGCAATTTCTTCTGCAAATGCTCTTGTCTCCCTGCACATAGAGCATTCAATTTCCTGTGTAAAATTTATAATCTTTACTTCGTCTTTCATATTTTTAAGTATTTCTTTCAACTGATTCTGAACCGCAATATCAAACAATGCCATAAAACACTCTCCTTTAAATTCTATAACTTCCGACAAACTTTTAAAAGGGTATCATCCCGTAAATTTCTTTACTTGCCAGCTAATGACTGCATAAAGAACTTGTTTTAAAATTCATTTTCGTCCCTCCGGTCATGACGAAAATATTTAGTGATAACAAATATTAAATGGTTACTATCTTTTCTTTAAAATATATTCACAAGCTGAAAGTGCCGCCTTCGCGCCTTCCCCTCCGGCTATTATTATCTGTTTAAAGGGGACTGATGTGACATCTCCCGCAGCGAATATGCCTTCACGGTTTGTCGCGCACCTGCTGTCTACCTGAATTTCACTTGAAGAATTCATATCCACAACTCCGCGCGCGAAACTGCTGTTAGGATCAAGGCCGATCTCAACAAAAATACCGTCAGTTTTTACAATCGTAACAGCTCCGGTATCAACATGCATAACAGATACTTCGCTGACGCTATCCTCTCCGGTAATTTCGGTCACTCTGCTGCTTAATATCATACTTACATTTGAAAAACTTTGCAGTTTATCAAGGAGTATTTTATCTGCTGTAAGTTCATCTAAAAGCTGAACGATTACAACTTCGGACGCAACAGAGGCAAGATCAATAGCTGCTTCAACACCTGAATTTCCTCCTCCTACAACTATAACTTTTTTACCGGCAAAAAGCGGGGCGTCACATATTGTACAGTATGCCACACCTCGTCCGGTGAGCCTCTGTTCACCGGGAACTCCCAGTTTTTTCCATGATTTTCCTGAAGCAATAATCAATGTTCTGGACTGAATAACTCTCCCGTCTTCAAGTGTAACTTTTTTTATTTCTTCATCAGCAATCGAAGCTACTCCCTGTCCCTCCTCATATCCCACGCTGAACTGGAAAACCTGTTCCTTGAATTTATCGACAAGTTCAACTCCATTAATATATTTATAACCGAGATAATTCTCAATAGATGAAGTCTCCGCGACCTGGCCTCCGATACTCTTAATGATTATCGCTGTATCAGCACCTTTTCTCATACAGTAAACTGCCGCAGTCATCCCCGCAGGGCCTCCCCCTATAATCAGAACATCATATATTTTACCCGTATCAATCGGGGTAAAATTTTTTTCCGCCACAAACGATATTGTACTTAAATTAAAATCCATAATACGTTCCTGCTGATATTTTAATATTTCAGAACAAAGTTAAATATAATATATAAAAATTTCAGAAAAAATTCAAGGGGGGAATATGATTTTTTTATTTATACGAAACTTTCCGTGAGAATCATAACTCTCCATTCCAGCCGCCGCATTTAACGATAAGTGCCGGATACTAATAAAATTAAAATATATCGTTGATTTTTTTATTGTTAAATTTCGTATGAATACAAAACAGATGATACTCCCATTTTTGTTATAAACCGGGAATATAAAACAAGAGGTGATCCCGGTAATGTTTGAAGACAATCTTATATAGTATCTTTTAATTCTATAAATTTTAAGATCAAAAAAGTTTCAGCTGAACATCCTTTCCGTCATCAAACACAGTTCTTCCGCCGAGAGATTTTGATATTTTTCTTTCATGCGCTATCAGTTTATCTATATCAGCTTCAGGTTCATAATTATATTCAATGTGCCTGGTCATGAGGTCCAGTTTTCTCAGCGCGTCAAGCCTGTCGTGCTCTCCGATCTTTGCTTTTCTAACGGCATCTTTCAGTATTGATATAGACTGGTCATATACTTTAAGCGGCACTGGCGCGGGATGCCCATCCTTCCCGCCATGAGCAAAAGAGAATCTTGCCGGATCCGAGAATCTGGCCGGTGCGCCGTAGATCACTTCCGAGACAAGTGCGAGAGACTGAATTGTCCGCGGCCCGACACCGTTCAGCAGCAGGGCATCCGTAAAGTCACTGAACTGTTTTTCATAAGCCAGCGCAAGTACAGCTCCCATTCTTTTACTATTTACGTCAGCAGGAGCCACATGGTGGTGAGCGGGCATATCAAGATGCCGGGACTGGAGATTTCCGGGAGAGATCAGTGATCCGATTTCATTAAGCTGTTTGTCAGGATGAAGAGAAAGAAATTCCACGATGGCGCTTCTTGCCGGTTCACTGCGCGCATCACTCAGGTTCAGTATCTCGCCTTCGTTCCTGCCCACAATCGCGGAGTGCGGATCATCTACGAAAGATTTTACATTATCCGAGAGCCAGTGGTATCTTCGTGCCGTGATGTCCTCTTTGTTCATCCCCTGCTGTACTACGGCCCATTTCCCGTCCTTTGTCATGATAAAATTGTGCAGGTATATACGGTACCCGTCATCAATACATGTATTGTCGATCTTCGCCGAGAGCCTTGAACAACGGACAAGTTTGTCTCCGTCAAGACCGGTTTTCATTGAAACTTCATAAATTTGAGAGGGAGTGTTCAGTGAGTGTTTACCTCTCCCCCCGAGAATGTAAAGGCCGGTTTCATGAGAAACCGGATTCAGCCCGCGGCTCAGTGCCCCCAGGACACTTGGGGTGATTCCTGATGAGTGCCAGTCCATGCCCATAACAGCACCGAATGCCTGAAACCAGAACGGGTCGGAAATACGTCTAAGAAACTCATCCCTTCCGTATTTATAGATAATGGCCAGAGATATGGCAGAACCGAGCTCCTTCATTCTGTCGGCAAGCCATTTAGGCACATGACCGTAGTGCAGAGGCAAATTTGCAGTTCCTGAACGTTTCATGGAGTAATTATATCCGGCACTATACGTTTGTAAAGTATAATTTTTTTGTGAAACCGCGACCATGAATATAATTTTTAAAAAATTTTAAATCTTAAAAAAAATTTGGGTCATCAACAGGTTTTTTTCCACTGTTATTAAACTCTTAAGGCGCATTAAGGAGTTTTACAGACAGGATGGCGCGATGGATTACCGGTTTGTGGGTGTAAAAGTTTTATGCATGAATTCTGAACATTAAAAAATTTACCCCGGCAAGCGGTGACGTCGCCGCTGTTCACTATAATTCAAAATAATATTTCAGGAGATTCAAATGAAAAAAAATTTTTATGTCTCAGCAGTTTTACTTACAGTATTTTTCATGTCAGGTTCTATGCTTTTCGCGCAGGATGAGAGCAAGGCATCTGAAGATTCATTGCCCGGATTTCAGCTTCTGCTTTCCGGTGACCTCGGTTATGCCGGTAATTCTGACGTGAAAAATTTTACCAGTGACCAGGGCCGGAATACAGCTGATCAATACAATGCTTTTGCGGCGGCTAATTCTGCTGCAGGAGGCTTCAAAGTCGATGAAACGACCAGTCCGAATATGATTTATGGAGGGGATATTGAAATGAGATTCTTCCCGGGATCGTTCGGATTCGGTATTGGTACAGGTGTTCATTGTGCAGACTCTACTTCGAAAATTTCCAGCCCTAACTGGTCTGATAAAGTTGAATACAAAACATCATTTACAGTAGTCCCCGTGGTTGCAACACTATATTATGTTCAGCCGATAAATGAAAATTCATTCGCGGCATTTGGAGCAGGCGCCGGTTATTATTTCGGGATGCTTGACGGAGAATTAAGTTCAAGTGATACTATTCCTGATGATATAGATGTTTACGAACCGTTATCTGATTCGTCAACGATCGGGTATCACATCAAGGCTGAATATAATCTTTTTTTCAAACCATTCTGTCTGACTGCAGGAGTCATGGGAAGATACGTGCAGTTCAGTGAATTTGAGGATGATAATATTACACTGAAATTGGACGCAGGACTTACCGGAGTGAGCGTATATTTAGCAGCCGGCATTGCAATATAGCCGGGATCATTACTTATTTTTAAAAAATAATAAAATGAAACAACGATGCAGCTTAAATGGAATTATAACAAAAGAGGATGAATGTGACAGTTAAACCTTATATTAAGCTTTTTTTAATAACAGCAGTCTTAACATTTTATACAGCATGTAAATCTTATGAAATACCATACGACAGCAGTCTTGATAGTAAAACAATTTCCACAGGATTTTATGTTAATGAATTGCCGGCTCCCTATGTATCATATAATGCAGGTGGCCTTGTCGCTCTTGCCAAAGCAGGATTGCATTCAGGTGACATCTCAAAAGCGTATATAGATGCAGATCTCAGGGGAATCATTTATGAGGAATTTACAAAAAACGGAAATACAATAAGTCCTAAAATAAAAACTTTTTTAAAAAGCCCGGCAGATAAGGAAATAGTCATTAACCAGGTTGAACCGGCAAAGCAGACTGACCCGAAAGTGTCTGAATTTATTTTTGAAGGTGTACCGGAAAAATTAGGGAAAGAGTATATTTTTATACTTAAAGTTCTTGATTACGGGATGAGAGAGGGCAGCTTTTCCGTTTTTTCAAGAATTACTTATGTTGCTTCCATAATTAATATGAATACCAATACAAAAATTTGGCAGATAAAAGCCGACAAAGAGGTTACATATCCTCTGGAGTTAGGTTATTCCAGCCAGAAGGATTCGTTAAAAGTCAGATCTAATCTTCGGGATTGTGTTGCCGGTATAATACGGGATGTTTCAGCAAAAATTAATAGTGTGCAGAAGAAAGAAACTTATACAAATTAAATTCATTTAAACTACGACGACCTGGTATACCGGTCATCGTAGTTTATTTATAACAAAAATATTTACTGCCCCGGAACTGTCGGTATAACAACAATATCAACTCTGCGGTTCAGCGCTCTGTTCTCTTTTGTCTCGTTTGAAACTAATGGTTTGTACTCGCCGTAACCTGCCGCAGAGAATCTCACCGGATTAAGGTTCGAATCCTCAAGAAGGTAACCAAGGACCGCAAGAGCCCTTTCTGTCGAGAGTTCCCAGTTGTCCCTGAATTTTTTTGATCTCATCGGGATATTATCCGTATGCCCTTCAACAACGATGCTGTACTCCGGATATTGTGACAGAATCTCCCTGATCTTTTTTAGAGACGGGAGAATCTCTTTTTTGAGATTCGCATATCCTGAATCAAAGCTTATTTTGTCATCAATATTTATAACAAGCCTGTTGTGAAATTTTTTCAGGCGGATGTCCCCTTTTTTGATCTCATCATCAAGCTGTTTTTCAAGATCAGACGCCTGGCTCTCCATTCTGGATAGTTCCTCTTTCTGTTTGTTTGTAAGCTTTTTAAGATCTGAAAGCTCTTCATTGAGATTTGCTATTTCATCTTTAAGTGCAAGAATTCTTTTTTCATAATCCGATTTGAGATCGGCCATCTCTTTAAGCAGCTTTTCCCTTTCGATATTCCATTTTTCTCTTGCCTGCTCCATGTCGTCTTCACATCTTTTCTGGAGAAGCCTGTTGCTCTCGATAAGGTTCTTTTCAGTTTCGGAACCTTTACTTTTTAGAATATTAATCATGTTCTGCAGTTCTTCAATTTTTGCCTCGAAAGATTTTGTCCTGTCAGAACATGAAGATTTAAGCTGCTCGAGTTCTCTTTTAAGCTGGTCTATCTCCGCCTGAAGCCCGTTGATGGTATTTTCATATTTGCTCTTTTCATTCTGGTACTGGCGGTTCAAAGTCTTCAGTTCGAGCTGAAGGGCAATTTTTTCATTATATACGGCGTTATATTCCGATGGGGTGTAGAACACAGCAGCATCCGCCGCGGCTATTGAGATCATTATAAATAACAGTGAAATTATTTTTTTACTGAAATTCTTCTGCATGTTTTTCTCCGGTTTAATGATGAATTTCTACTTTGTTTTATCCAGAGTCAGTTTCGCATCAAGAAATTTTCTCTCGGCTTCTCTGAAATCTGTTTCAGCTTTTGATGTCTCCTGTTTTTTCTTTTCGAGATATTCAGCATGCTGTTTGTATCCGTATTTATCGTCAGGATCTTTTTTGCTGAATTTACCGGTGAGCTTAGTAAAAAAATTTCCTTCCTCCTCCGGTTTGACCTGTTCATTTTTGTCACGGTATGCTGCGGCTATTTTGGATTTTTCTACATTCAGTTCCGCGATGTATTGTGCAAGTTCGGCATTTTTCAATTCAAGTTCAGTATCGAAAAGTTTTTTCTCACTCTGATGAAACTGCAGAAGAGCTTTCTTTTTTGCAAGCTTTGATTCATTTTCCGCCAGCTGCGATTTTTTCACTTCCAGGTTTACAGCATCTTTATTTTTTTCATATAGATAAACCTGGTCTTTGATTATATCATTTTCTTTTTCAAGAAGTTTTATTTCATCTTCAGTCCCAGCGGGGAGCTTGGCCTGCTCTTTAGTCTTTTTTTCTACAGCCTGTTTTTCTTTATTCTTATCTATAATTCTCTGTTCCAGTGCGAAGATGGTTTTTGACTGCGGTTCGGTTTTTTCAGCCAGATATTTATCTTCAATCTCCGGCGGCATGGTCGAGCATGCGGTGAACATCAGGAATAAAAGAATAACCGGTAATTTTAGCTTCATGTAAATTTCTCCTCTATGAAATAATTGATGAATTTAATCGTTATTAATTATGCGTTTACCTGAAATATATATCAATTGATACTCTATTACAAATAATTTAAATAAAACATTCAAATAATATAATTAAAAAGTCAAGAGATGTTTAACTATAAAAAGTTACCTTTTTATACCGAGAATTATTTCCGGAGAGATTTTTTAATAAAATATAAATATATACATCAAATTCGGCTGTGTATAAATATCAGGATACCCTTACAGGTATCTGTTTTCTTTTCGGAAATTGTACAAAATATTTATTGATTAAAAAATACCGCTGAATATTTTAGCATTGATTATAGTTGTATCTCAATTATAATCAGAAGAATTAAATTCCGGGATGTATTAAATGAATAATTATAGAGTTACTTACGAAAAATTTATCGAGCTGAGTTATCAGCTGCTTGATAAGATTAAATCCAACAAGGAGGAATATAAAGCCATTCTATGCCCGCTTCGCGGCGGTTTTTTTCTCTCATATTTTATGAGTGTTCATCTTGAACTTCCAATTTCATATATTGAAATATCATCATATGCCGGGAAGGAGCAGAGAAGGTTCCAGATAGGAATTAAGCCGGATCTGATCGAAGGGAAATTTCTGCTTTGTGATGATATTTATGACAGCGGAAATACAATAAAAGAGATACATTCAATGTATCCGAAGGTTAATTTTGATACTATCTGTCTTGTATCCAAAGTTAAAGAGGCTGAAGTTATCTATGCTTCACTTGTGGATAAAGATCACTGGGTAGATTTTTTCTGGGAAGTAATGTAATATTCTGAGGTAAAAGGAAATGATTAATAGACTTATATCAATTATATTCTTAAGCTTTATTATTATAACATGCATCATCCTTTTTTTCCCTGCACTTATCATCTGGCTTGTAACTTTGCCGTTTGATAAAAAAAAGAGAATTCTTCAACAGTACACATGTTTCTGGGGTGCTCTTTACACTCATGTTATTCCGTCATGGAAAGTCAGGATGATTGACAGAAAAAATTTTAAAGCCGGAACGACATATATTGTTGTCTCCAACCACCAGTCACAGCTCGATATTCTTGTCGCGTTCAATCTTTTTAAACATTTTAAATGGGTCTCTAAAGCCGAGATTTTTAAAGTCCCCTTTGTTGGATGGAACATGTATTTTAACAGGTACATCAAGCTTGTAAGAGGGGACAAGGAGAGTATCAGACAGATGCTCGAAGTGAGTGAAGAAAGGCTGAAAGAGGGGAGTTCGATTTACATATGTCCTGAAGGCACAAGGTCTCCTGACGGGAAAATTAAGCCGTTCAAATCCGGAGCGTTTATGCTCGCACATAAACTTAAATTGCCAATTCTTCCTATCGCAATTTCAGGTACACGTCATGCGCTTCCCAAGTACAGTATGAATTATCACGGGAAACATAATCTCTATATTAAGGTGCTGAATGAAATTCCATACAGTGCTTTTTCCTCTCTTACAATTGAGGAGACTGCTGAAATGGTGAGAAAAATTATCAGGGATAACGTTGAAGCTTTAGAAAAGCTTGAGGAGTTAAAAAATTGAGTAAAGTATATTTCATAAAAACAGAAAATAATGTTTCAGATGAACTCCTCGCCGATAAGCTTAAAACCCTTATCGCCAAAGAGGGGCTTTTTAACTTTATATCGGAAAAAGATATGGTGGCGATAAAAACCCATTTTGGAGAGAGCGATAAATCGGGATATCCCAGGCCTGTTATTTTAAAGGGAATCGGGGAACTTGTCCGGGAAAAGAACGCTCTCCCATTTATGACTGAAACTTCAACTCTCTATAAAGGGAACAGGGATAATGCTGTCATACATATCGAGCACGCGCAGAGGCAGGGATTCGGTTTTGAGAATACCGGTATGTCGATTATAATGTCTGACGGACTTTATGGAGACGAGGAGATTGATGTCGCAATTAATGGGAAGATGTATAACTCGGTTAAGATTGCTTCATTGATTGTCAAGTCCCATGCGCTTGTCTGCGTCTCTCACTTTACCGGGCATTTAATTGCGGGGTTTGGAGCCGCGATCAAGAATATGGGTATGGGATGCGCAAGCAGAAAAGGAAAGATGATACAGCATTCAACCGCCAAGCCGCAGATTATGCCCGAGGTTTGTACGAAATGCAAACAGTGCATACTCTGGTGTCCGGCTGAAGCTATATCATTGGGAAAGGATTCTGCTGTAATTGACGGGGAGAAATGTATCGGCTGCGGTGAATGCCTTGCGGTATGCAGATTCGATGCTGTTAAATACAACTGGGGTGCGACTTTTGAAGAGCTTCAGAAAAAAATTGTAGAACACGCTTTCGGAGTTTATACAGCCAATAAAGACAAGAGTGTATATATCAACATTCTCACACGAATATCGAAGGATTGCGACTGCATGCCGAGATATGAAAACATCTGCGGCGACATAGGGGTACTCGTTTCACATGACCCTGTTGCTGTTGATGCTGCGTCGCTTGATCTTGTGGAAAAATTTTCCGGCAGCAATTTTTCTGAAATTGCGTATGATATTCCTTACAGGTACCAGATCGATTATGCGAAAGAGATAGGTTTCGGCGATTCCGGTTATGAACTTATAGAGGTATAGCGGAAAACATCAACAGTGTGTCTCTATTTTTTTATATTGTCATCTGAACCGTATTTCTCGCAGCCCACAATCCCCGGACTGTGTGGATAATAAAAAAATTATTATTCATACAGTCTTATTAAATAATCTATATTTTATTGTTCCGCAGGATGCCCGGCTATCTCTTTCTTTTTCGACAGTAAACTTTTACCTGTATCAAAATTGCATTCCCCAATGAATTCACCGATCCCGTTAAAAAACTCAGTTACTTTTATTGATCTGTCTTTTCTGTTATCTCTCCGAAAACCTGCTATAGACTTTCCTGCAATTAATAAACCACACCTTTGCCGTATTTTTAACACAACCCAGGGATGACTGGCGTCCACAGGCAGATGTGCATCACACAGAGAATTGCGTTCAGGTATTTGCTGTAAACCTACCTTACAAAATCCTCGGGATCAAGAGCCTGATTCCCTTTTCTGATCTCAAAGTGAAGATGCGGGCCTGTAGACTTTCCCGTACTTCCGACATTGCCGATCATCTCGCCCTTCTTTACTTTATCACCGCTGGATACAATAATCTTTGAAAGATGGCCGTAGTAAGTAGCCATATCGCTGCCATGCTTTATAACTATAAGATTTCCGTAACCGCTCTTCTTATATCCCGCATCTGCAACCGTTCCGCTCTCTGCCGCGTAAACAGGAGTCCCGGCAGGTGCAGATATATCTATCCCTTTATGGAACGAATTTCTTCTTTTTGTGACGGGGTCAATTCTGGTACCGAATCTGCTCGACAGTCTGCCGGATGCAGGCATAATCATGTTCCAATCGGTTTTACCCGTATCGCTGTCGATCTCTGACGGAATATCATCAGAAACAAAAGCTCCGAATACCCAGCCTTCATCACCATTATCTTTCTTTACGAGCAGCCATGGCGCTCTCATATTTTTTATAAGTTCAGATTTATCAGACTGAAAAATTATCTGGACCTTTTCTTTAAATTTAAGTTTCCCGACAATCTCACTCCCGGCGCTGTCTTCCGACCGCATGTTAAGTGATCCGGTATTTACATATCCGTAAATCTTCGGAGGGATGACGCCGGTATAATGAAAAGTATCTGTATCTTTTATTTCTGTAATAGCATTCTCTTCAACAGGTATACCAAGCTTTACGTTTCCGTCCGATATCTCTTCACTGCTCTCCCGGAGAAATGCGTCCAGTTCCTGAAGTATAGTGTCACGGTTTTTTATATCAAGCTTATGCTGGCTGATTACCTTTTTTTTATGCTTCTCTGCAAATTTATTTGCTGTCAATGCATCTGAAACGGCGACTACAGAAACAAGTAATACAATAATGTATATTTTTCTCATGCATATTCTCCGGAACTGTTCTTATTATAATATTCGGCATTAAGTCGGTAAAATTTGTGTTTTAATTCCTATTTATTATTCTGCATAACCGTTCGGGAAACCCGCAGCAGGTATATGTATTTTATCCGGAATATCTGCTTTTACCGGTATTTTCCTCTTTTAATTTTTCTGAAGTTTTTTGTTTGATTTTTTTTATATGCAATTTACAGTTAATGAATACAGTAAAAGTAAAATAAGTTCCGATATGTTCTCAATAAAATGACTATATCCGGATACGCTTCACGGGATATAATTATTTTATTGCAGATTCCCGCTGGTAAATATTTTACATCAACTTTCGTATAAAAGATCAGAGGCATGAAAAATGTTGAAAGCTATAAAAGAATTATTATTCTGGGGAAGAGAAAAATTTCCTGATACATATTCAGGTGAGCTTAATTATCAGTGCAATCTGGTAATTGTCCCTGCCTCAATTATCTGCATTTTTGCATGGCTTGGTTATATTCCCTATGACAGTGTAATTTATCAGAACCGGCCATTAATTGTATATTTAAGATACGGTTTATCCATTACCTCCTTTCTGATTCTTGCAGTCCAGTTTGTACCTTTCTTTAAAAATAAAAGCATGTTTCTGCTGGCCGCACTGGGCTTTTACCTGGAAATAGGAACGGGTATAATAACAGGGCTGACAGGCGGAGATCCTGTCTACTTCGCAGGGTACTTTTTTGTTTTAATTCTGATAATAATAGCCCCTATTTACAAAACAATTCTCTGGCTTATGACCGCTTCTTCTGTAACATCTTTTTTTGTCATAGGAATTTTCCATGGGCTGGAGTTTACAACCTTGAAACAGAAATATACTCTGAACGACTTTATCTCTGTCATTATTTTCAGCTCCGTTTTTGTTTATGTACTCGACAGAATGAGATTTAAAGACTGGAAAAGGTCGAGTGAACTGAAAAAAAGCAGGGAGCAGATCGAGAGAGAAAAAAACAGAATTACCGAAATTATGGCGGAGGCAAATATTCTCATTGTACATGTTAAAGAAACAACAGATTTTCTCAGCACATTTACAGGAGAGATAGACTCATCTATAGAAGGACAGGCGCCTGTATTTGAAAAAACTCTGGCTTCATCAAACACTGTCATTGAATCCTTCGATACGATAAGCATCAATACAATAGGGCAGATGGATTTTAATCAGAGAGGCAAACAGCTCATCGCTAAACTTAAAGATGAATTCAAGGAAACCCTTTCTTCAAGTAATTCAGTACAGAAAGACGCCTCGGAGATCGGAGTACTTGCAAATAAATGCCAGAATAAACTCACCAATGCATCGACGACAATTACCGCACTGAAAGACGAATCATCCAGAATAGCAGAAATATCAAAAACTATAAACGAAATCGCAGACATGACAGCGCTCCTCTCGCTTAACGCATCTATTGAATCCGCAAGGGCTGGTGAGCATGGACGGGGCTTTGCCGTAGTCGCGGATGAAATCTCCAAGCTTGCCGACGGGAGCATGCGTTCAGCAAAAGAGATAAGTGATATTATTCGAATGTCTGTAATGAGAATTATTGAAGCATCAGACCAGGTATTTGAAACAGCAGATATCCTGAAAGAGATAATAGTGATAATGAATGATAATACTGCTTTTCTCAATACTCTTAGAAATATGATTAAAGAACTCGGCCAGAACCTTCAGGACCTTATGGAGTACTTTGATCTTTCAGTTAAATATACCCAGATGATAGGTGAGCTGACTGAAAAGAACAGTGAAGAGATAAGCACATACCAGTCCATGATAAAAAATATAGAAAATTTTTATTCAGGCCTGAACAGAATGAGCGATAAATTAACCGAAGTATCGACTAATGTTAATACTGAAATATTCAAGCTTGAAGAGATTATTAAAAGTACAGTCGAGACCACGGCTTAGGAATAACATCCATCATCAGGACGGTTCGGCAGGTTCACAGCATCACACTGGCCATCTCCCCATTATTGGGAAGTAATGCGGCATTAAAAAACTCAGATACGCTGATACATTTCAATCCGCATTATTTACAGCTCCTTCACACCTGGAATGGTCTTATCGTTAAATCCAATTTTTCATCTGATAATTAAAAATTTTTATTGAAAAAGGGGACACTATAAATAATTGATTCCTTATAAGGTAAATCGAGGGATCAATAATGAAAGTTTTTAAATTCGGAGGAGCATCAGTCAAAGATGCAGATTCAGTAAGAAATGTAGCAAATGTGCTGAGTCTTTACAGCAATGATAAAATAGCAGTTGTGGTATCCGCAATGGGTAAAATGACAAACGCCCTTGAGAGACTTCTCCATGCCTACTTCTATGGAACAGGAAAAATTGATGAAGAATTCTTCAATATAAAAGAATACCATATGAATATGGTATATTCACTTTTCTCCGATAAAAAACATGTAATTTATACTGAACTCGAAAATAT